>Ga0207755_100558_pt1 | contig 16736 bp, 18 predicted proteins | sample A23P2SouthBayCA_FD_187734 | JGI IMG/M metagenome (GOLD analysis project Ga0207755, IMG submission 187734) | Aerobic enrichment media microbial communities from Bioluminiscent Bay, La Parguera, Puerto Rico - A23 P2 (SPAdes) | ecosystem: Environmental > Aquatic > Marine > Unclassified ...
GGGTCGGCCTGCACTAGCCGGCCGTTGCAGGTCGCACAGCGCGTCGGTTCGTCGGGGAGGGAGAGGGCGAAGTCGGCGGCGGCGAGTTCGGCGAGCTGGTCGTCGGTGTCGCGCTCGCGGAGGCGGACGCTCTCGGCCGTCGACGCGGCGAGGTCGGCGTCGCGCGTGAGGAGCACGCGACCCTCCGTTCGGGCGAGTTCGCGGACGCGCTCGTCGTCCTCGACGCCCCTGTCGAGGGCGTACGCGGTGTCGTAGCCGCACATGCGGAGTATTCGGGCGAGCGAGCCGAGCATCACGTCGCAGCAGACGCGAGTGTCGTCGGGCGAACGCATCTACTCGCAGAAGTCCCGCACGCCGTCGGCGTCGCGCGCGTTCAGCACGTCGTCGGCCTCGGCCCACCCGCGGCGGGCGGTGTGGACGCCGTACGTGAGTTGGGCGTACTCGCCGGGGGCGTGCGCGTCGGTGTCGACGGCGATGGTCGCGCCCGCGTCGACGGCGGCCTGCACGGCGCTCCCCCAGAGGTCGAGGCGGTGGTAGTTCGCGTTCACTTCGAGCGCGGTGCCGGCGTCCGCGGCCGCGGCGGCGAGTTCGGCGGGGTCGAAGTCCATCGCGGGCCGCTGGTTCAGGAGACGCCCGGAGGGGTGGCCGAGGACGTCGACGTGGGGGTGTTCGACGGCGGCGACGAGGCGGTCGGTCTGGTCGCCGCCGTCGTCGCCGAGGCCGGAGTGGGGGGAGGCGACGACGAGGTCCAGGTCGGCGAGGACGTCGTCGCTCACGTCGCCGACGTCGCCGTCCGCGTCCACGTTCGCCTCGACGCCGTGCAGGACGTCGATGTCGGCGTCGTCGCGGACGGCGGCGACGGCGTCCATCTGCTCGCGCAAGTCGGCGTCGGAGAGCCCCGAGTCGCCGAAGACGCCGGGGCCCTCGCCGTGGTCGCTGATGCAGACGTAGTCGTGGCCGAACTCCGCGGCCGCCGCGACCATCTCCGCGAGCGAGTGCCCGCCGTCAGACCAGTCCGTGTGGACGTGCAGGTCCCCGCGGACGTCGTCCTCGACGAGGAGGTCCGGGAGGGCACCGGCGAGGGCGGCGTCGATTTCGCCGCGGTCCTCGCGCAACTCGGGCGGGATCAAAGGTAGGCCGAGGGCGTCGTAGACGGCGTCCTCCGTCTCGGACGCGAGCAGGTCGCCGACGCGCTGACCGGCGTCCGAATCGACCTCGCTCACGTCGAAGACGCCGTACTCGTTCACCTTCTTCCCCTGTTCGATGGCGTGATTGCGGAGGGTGACGTTGTGCGCCTTCGACCCGGTGAAGTACTGGAGCGCCGCGCCGAACTCGCCGGGGGCGACGACGCGCAAGTCCACGCGCATCCCGCCGACCCGCACGGACGTCTTCGTCTCGCCCGTCTCGATGACGTCGTCCACTCGCTCCCAGTCCGCGAGGTGCCGGCCGACCGATTCGCCCGCGTCGCTCGCGACGAGGACGTCCACGTCCCCGATGGTCTCGCGCCACCGCCGGAGCGACCCCGCGACGTCCACGCGCTCCGCGCGCTCGTGCGCTTCGAGGCGTTCGACGACGTCGGCGGCGATCGGCCGGGCGTTCCCGAGGAGTTCGCGCTCCTGAGCCTCGCGCGCGAACGCGACGTGCTCCGCGATGTTCCGCTCCGTCTTCTCCCCGAACCCCTTCACCTCGCGGATGCGGCCCTCCTCGGCCGCACGTTCCAGGTCGTCGAGCGTCCGCACGTCCAGCGCGTCGTAGAGCTTTTTGACCGTTTTCGGGCCGACGCCCTCCACGCTCGTCAGCGCGTCCATCTCCACGGGGAGCGCCGCGCGCGCCTCCTCCAGTTCCTCGAACGTCCCCGACTCCAGGTAGTCCACGACGTGCTCGGCGATACCCTCCCCGACGCCGTCGACGTCCTCGACGGCCGCCGGGCCGTCCGCGGCGAGGTCCTCTATCGCGCTCGGATAGTCGCGGACGTTGTCCGCGGCGCGCCGATAGACGCTCGGCCGGTACTCGTCGCCCTGCGCCTCCATCAGGTCCGCGTACTCCTCTAAGACCGCCGCCACCTCGGCGTTCCGGCTCATCGCCCCCGCGGGGAGTCGGCGTCCCGCCCGAGCGCCTTCTTGAGGAAGCTATACCAGCGCTTCTGGTCCGCCGTCTCCTGGCGGTCCATCTCGCCCGCCACGTCCGTCGACGACCCGAGCGACTCCAGCGCGTGGAGCGCCCGGTCGATGCCGATGACCTCCTCCGCGAGGCGTTCGCCCTCCGCGTAGTCGAGTTCGGCGTCTTCGAGCCTATCGACGCGCTCGCGGCGCGCCCGCCGGAGGTTCCGCTTCGCGTCCGCCACCTCCTCGCGGCGCTCCGCCGGCACGCCGTCCACGCGCTTCATCTCGAAGACGAACTCGCGGAGCGGGAACGCCTCCCCCGCGAGTTCGACCTCGTCCGGGATGGACGCCCCCACCGTCGCCGCCTCCCGGCCGACGCGCTCTAAGAGCTGTTTTCGCTCGTACTCCTTCATACAGCAGCGGTCGGGCGCGGGCGTCTTGTAGGCTGGGGCACACGCGGCCCCGGAGGGGCCGCGACACGAGCGAGCGGCGATAGCCGCGAGCCACGCGGAGCCGACCGCAGGGAGGCTCCGCGAGTAGAGCGAGCGCTGAACGAAGTGAGGCGCGAGCCGCGCGGTCACGCGTGCCGGGCGCACAGAGCGCGTTCGACGCATCGGGGCGACCAAAGCCCCTAACCCACCCGGCCGCGAAGGAGGGCCAATGGCGACGTGTGATCGGTGCGGCGAGCAGGTGGGGATGCCGTATCGCTGTCGGTTCTGCGGCGGCACCTTCTGCGACGAGCACCGTCTCCCGGAGAATCACGAGTGTCCGGGGCTGGAGGAGTGGAACGATCCGAGCGGCGTGTTCGGGCAGGCGGAGGCGGCGGACGAGTCGCGCTTCGGCGGGGTGACGGATCGCGTGAGCGCGACTGGCGGGCCGCTGAGCTATCTGCGCGGGAACGTCACGTACGTCTTCCTCGCGCTGATGGTGTTGACGTTCGTCTCGCAGTACGTCGTGCCGGTGGGGAGTCTCTTCGGGGTCTCCGCACAGAACGTCTACACGCTGAACACGAACAACCTCACGTGGGTGTATCCGTGGTTCGTCTCCATCTTCGCGCACAACGGATTCACGCACATCTTCTTCAACGGCCTCGTGCTCTACTTCTTCGGGCCAGCCGTGGAGCGCCGGGTCGGGTCGTGGAAGTTCGCCGCGCTCTTCCTCGTCGCGGGCGCGGTGGCGGGGCTGGCGCAGGTACTGACCGCGCTCGCGATGGGCGAACCCGCGGCGGTGCTCGGCGCGAGCGGCGCCATCATGGCCGTGATGGGCGTGCTCACCGTGCTGAACCCGAGTCTGCGAGTGTATCTCTACTTCATCATCCCGGTGCCGCTCTGGCTGTTCACGTTCGGGTTCGCGGCGTACTCGGTGTTCGTCGCGGCGACGCAGGGCATCGCGGGCGGACAGGTCGCGCAGATAGCGCACCTCGCGGGGCTGGCGATCGGTCTCGTCTACGGGAGCTACCTCAAGAGCCAGGGCGGGCGCGCGCCGAGCGAGCTCGCGCTCGGCGGGAATCGCCGCGGCGGGGGCGGGCGCGGCCCGTTCTGATGGACGTCACGGCACCCGAGTTCCTCCCGGATCCGGCGCGTGAGGCGGCCGAGATGGAGGCGCTCCAGCGCGACATCGCCGAGCGGGCGGTGTTCGCGGACGACCACGGCGTCGATCCGGCGGCGCTCGCGTTCGACGAACCGGTCGACGGCGACGCGGACGCGGCGGGCGCGCAGGCGACGCTCGCCGGCGGCGGACCGGTCGTCGTCGGCGTCGATCAGGCGTTCACCGAGGACGAAGCGGTCTCCGCGGCGGTCGCGATTCGGGACGGCCGCGTCGTGGAGCGCGCGTACGGGACGGCACCGCTGGAGATACCGTACATTCCGGGGCTGCTCGCGTTCCGCGAGGGCGGCGCCATCGCGGCGGCGCTCGAATCGCTCGCCGTCGACCCGGACCTGCTCGTCCTGGACGGGAGCGGGCGCATCCACTTCCGCGAGGCCGGCATCGCGACGCACGTCGGCGTGCTCTTCGACACGCCGTCGGTCGGGGTGGCGAAGAACCTCCTCTGCGGGACGCCCGTCGACCCCGTCGCGGACCGATACCTGGACGCGGGCGAGCGCGTCCCCATCGAGGCCGACGAGAGCGTGGAGACGTGCGCGAACGGAACCGTCGTCGGCCACTACTACCAGTCGAAGCAGTACGAGAACCCGGCGCGCCGCCACGTGAACCCGCTCGTCGTCAGCCCCGGCCACCGCGTCGCGACGGAGACGACGGTGGACCTCGTCGCCGCGCTCTGTGCGGGCTACAAGCTCCCGGAGCCGACGCGAGTCGCGGACGCGACGGTGGGCGCGCGCACGTCGTGAGTTTCGCGTACGCTTAACTGGCCGGCGGCCGTCGAATCGGCCATGTCGAACGAGACGGTTCTCATCACCGGGTGTTCCTCCGGCATCGGTCGCGCGACGGCGGAGGCGTTCCTGGACGACGAGTGGACGGTGTGGGCGACGGCGCGCGACGCGGACGACGTCGCGGCGCTCGCCGACGCGGGCGCGCGGACGGCCGAACTCGACGTGACGCATCCCGCGCAGTGCCGGCAGGTCGTCGAGCGCGTCGTCGACGCCGAAGGACGCCTCGACTGCCTCGTGAACAACGCCGGCTACGCGCAGATGGGCGCCGTCGAGGACGTGCCGACGCGGCGCGTGAACGCGCAGTTCGACGTGAACGTCTACGGCCCGCATCGGCTCATCCGCGCGGCGCTCCCGCACATGCGCGAGCGCGGCGAGGGCACCGTCGTGAACGTCTCCAGCGTCGCGGGCCGCGTCAGCACGCCCGGGATGGGCGTCTACTCCGCGTCGAAGTACGCGCTCGAAGCGCTGAGCGACGCGCTGCGCGGCGAGCTCGAACCGCACGGCGTGGACGTCGCGCTCGTCGAACCCGGCCCCGTGGAGACGAACTTCGACGCGCGCGCCGCCGAGTCGCTCGAACCCGTGGACGCATCCGGTGCGTACGGCCGCGTCTATTCCTTCCTCGAGGACTACGACGCCGTCTCCGGGATGGGCGTGAGTCAGCCCGAGGACGTCGCTGCCGTCGTGCTGGAGGCCGCGAGCACCACCGACCCGGACCCGCGCTATCCCGTCGGGTCGATGGGAACGTTCGGGTCGCTCGCGCGCTACCTCCCGGATCGGATCCGCGACCGTATCGTCGACCTGCTCTACGGCCTCGCGGGATGAGCGACCGGGACGCGCGCCGCCGTCTCGTGCGCGAGTGCGTCACGGCCGGCATCGACGCCGCCAATCCCGCGCGCGTCGTCCGGGACGAACTCACGAGGGACGGCGACGCCCTCCGAATCGGCGACGAGACGGTCGCCCTCGACGACTACGAGGACGTCGTCGTGCTCGGCGGTGGGAACGCCGCCGCGGGCGTCGCCGCCGCGCTGGAGGACGTGCTCGGCGAACGCCTCTCCAGCGGCCTCGTCGTCACCGACGACCCCGTCGCGACGGAGCGCGTGACCGTCCGACGCGCCGACCATCCGACGCCGAGCGAGCGCGGCCGCGACGCCGCCCGCGAGCTGTGCGAGCGCGCCGAGCGCGCGGGCGAAGAGACGCTCGTGCTCGCCGTCGTCACGGGCGGCGCGAGCGCGCTCCTCCCCGCGCCCGCGCGCGGCCTCTCGCTCGACGACGTGCGCGCGACGACGGACGCCCTGCTCGACAGCGGCGCGACCATCGACGAGGTGAACGCCGTCCGCAAGCACTGTTCGGCGCTGAAGGGCGGTCGACTCGCCCGCCTGCTCGCGCCCGCGCGAGTCGTCACGCTCGCGTTCAGCGACGTGGTCGGCGACGACCTCGCCGTCGTCGGGAGCGGCCCCACGGTCCCCGACCCCTCGACGTACGCGGACGCGCTCGCCGTCCTCGACGACTACGAGATATCGGTCCCCGACGCGGTCCGCGCGCACCTCGACGCGGGCGCGCGAGGCGAACGCGACGAGACGCCCGATACGGACGACTCGGCGTTCACGCGCGTGACGACGCACGTGCTCGCGACGAACCGCACCGCCGTCGACGCGGCCGCCGAACGGGCGCGCGAGGCGGACTACGACGTCCTCGTTCTCTCCACGCGAATCCGCGGGGAGGCCCGGGAAGCCGCGACGACGCACGTCGCCGTCGCCGAGGAGATGCTGGCGAGCGGCGACCCCCACGCACCGCCGTGCGTCGTGCTCTCCGGCGGCGAGTGCACCGTCACCGTTCGGGGCGACGGGACGGGCGGGCCGAACCAGGAGTTCGCGCTCTCGGCCGCACGCGACATCCCGGCGGGCGCGACGCTCGCCGCGGTGGACACCGACGGCCGGGACGGCGCGACGGACGCCGCGGGCGCTATCGTCGACTCGGAGACGCTCCCGGACCGAGCGGCGCGGCGCGAGGCGACGCGGGCGCTCCGCGAGAACGACGCCCATCCGGTGCTGGACGAGTGCGGCGCGCTCCTCGAGACGGGGCGGACGGGCACGAACGTCAACGACCTGCGCGCCCTCGTCGTCGACGACCCGACCGGGAATCAGACGACGTAGACCGTTCAGGCGAGGCAGGCGGCGACGAGGCGGAGGGCGTCCTCGCCGCGCACCTCCTCGGCGAGCAGGGGGACGCGCTTCACGTCGTGCCCGCGGAAGAGGTCCTGGGCGTCCGCGAGCGCGTCCTGCTGGACGTCCCAGCGGCGCTGGCAGAACTCGCACGCGTCGAGGTTCGGGGAGACGAACGCGTCCGCCGGGACGTCCGGGACGACGTCGACGAGCGGTTCCATGACCTTGTTCACGACGACGGTGCGGACGGGGACGCCGAACTCGTCGAGGCGCGCGACGAGGCGGTTCGCCTCCACGACGCTCATCCCCTCCGGAACGGTGACGACGCGGAAGTCCGTGCGCGACGAGTCCGTGAGCACCTCCCGTAAGCGCGTGACGCGCTCGCGGACCTCCGCCATCCCGTCCTCGGCGTCCGCGTCGTCCCCGCCGCCGAACAGGCCGCCGAGGGAGTCCATCATCCCGCCCATCTTCTCGCGGAACCGGAGCATCCGCCCCATCATCGAGTCCATGAGTTCGGGGAGTTCGAGCAGGCGGAGCGTGTGGCCCGTCGGCGCGGTGTCCACGACGACGCGCTCGAATCGCTCGTCGTCGAGGTACTCGATGAGCAACTGCATCGCCGCCGCCTCGTCCGCGCCCGGCATCGGCCCGCCGAGCGGGTTCGCGTCCTCGCCGCCGAGCATCCCGCCGAGGCCGCCCATCGGGCCGTCCTCGCCGCCCATCCCGAACGCCGCCGCGCGCTCCATCGCCTCGTCCGGGTCGATCTCCACCCCCCAGAGCGGCGCGTCCTCGCGGAGCCGTCCGGGCTGACTCGGCACGTCAGTCCCGTACGTGTCGGAGAGGCTGTGCGCCGGGTCCGTCGAGACGACGAGCGTCGGCGTCCCCTCGCGAGCGCTCGCGAGCGCCGTCGCCGCCGCCATCGTCGTCTTCCCCACGCCGCCCTTCCCGCCGTAGAGGACGTACTCCGCCGTGCCCGGCGCGAGGCCGGTGTCGTCGAGGCTCTCGACGGCCTCGACTTCGAGTTCGCTCATACCTACGCGAGGGGGTTCCTCCCGGATACGTTAATTGAAATGGCGAATGAGCCGTTCGGCGGCCGTCTCGACCCGTGGTGTGACGAGCGCGAACCGGAGCCAGTCGCTTCGCGCGTCGCCGAAGGCTTCGCCGGGCATCCCGGCGACGCCGGCCTCGTCGACGAGGCGTTTGGCGTTCGCCATCGTCCCGGGGTAGTCGGGGAACTTGGCGAGGACGTAGAACGCGCCTTCGGGGGTGGTGTAGTCGGCGCCGGCGTCGTCGAGGGCTCTCGTGAACGTCTCGACGCGGTCACGGAGGCGTTCGCGGTTCGCCTCGTGGTACGAGGCGTCGGTGGTCTTCAGCGCGTCGAGGACGGCGGCCTGGGCGGGGCGACTCGTCGCGACGTTCGTGAGCATGTTGCGGGTGCGGGCGGCGGGCGCGTCCCGGTCGGGGAGGACGGCGTAGCCGACGCGGAAGCCCGTGACGGCGAACGACTTCGAGAACGAGTTCGTGACGACGACGCGCTCGGAGTCGAATTCGAGCGCGGAGGTGAACTCGCCGGTGTAGTCGAAGTGGTCGTACACCTCGTCCGAGACGAGCATCGCGTCGTACTCTTCGGCTATCGCGACGAGTTCGCGCATCGTCTCCGCCCGGTAGACCCGTCCGGTGGGGTTGTTCGGGGTGTTCACGACGATGCACGCCGTCTCGTCGCTCGCGGCCGCGCGGACGTCCGCAGGGTCGAGGCCGCCCGTCTCGTCCACCGGGACGAAGCGCTGGACGCCGCCGAGCATCTCCGCCTTCCCCGGATAGTAGGGATAGACGGGGTCCGCCATCAGGACGTCGTCGCCGGGGCAGCGTTCGAGGGCGCGCGCCATCCCGAGCGTGTTCGCCATCGCGCCGCCGTTCGTCACGACCACGCGTTCGACGTCGACGCCGCGCCGCGCCGCGACGCGTTCGCGGAGTTCGCGCAGGCCCGCGCTCGGCGGATACTGGAAGTCGGCACCGTCTCGCTCCGCGTACTCGCGCAGGCCCTCGCGGATTCCCTCGGGCGCCCCCCAGTCCGGGTTCCCGGAGACCATGTCGACGACGGCCCGCTCCGCCGACTCCGCGTACTGCATCACGGTGAAGAACAGCGGCTCCTCGTACTCCATGCCCGTGGCGTGTCGCGGCCGCCGATTAGGCGTTTCGACCCGCGCGAGGCCGGACGACTTACGGTGGCAGGACTCCGACGTACGGCCGTGAGCGAGAACGCCGACCCGGACGCGGCGCGTCGCTACTACGAACTCGTGGACGACGACGACGTCGAGGGCATCCTCGGCCTGTTCAGCGCGGACGCCGTCTACGAGCGGCCCGGCCAACCGACCATCGAGGGGCGCGCGGACCTCCGCGCGTTCTACGAGACCGGACGCCCGCTCTCCGACGGCGAGCACACCGTCCACGCCGTCGTCGCGGACGGGGACACCGTCGCGGTCCGCGGGAGCTTCGAGGGCGAACAGGACGGCGAGCGCGTCGCGTTCGGGTTCGCGGACTTCCACGAGTTCGACGACGACGGCCTGATCGCCTACCGGCACACGTACACCGACCGGGACACCGTCTGAGCGGGACGGCGTCCGCGCCGGGACCCACAACGCCAATACGACCCCCGACTCTAGCCGGCGTATGCGCGAGTACGCCGACGACCCGCCGGTCGAGGAGCGTCTCGGGGACGCGCTCCGCGACGCCGGCGACACCGTCGCCACCACGGAGTCCTGCACGGGCGGCCTCGTCGGGTCGCTCCTCACCGACGTCCCGGGCGCCTCGGACTACTTCGATCGGACGTACGTCACGTACACGTACGACGCGAAGCTCGACACCGGCGTCTCGCGCGAGGCGCTGGACGGCCACGGCGCGGTGAGCGAACCCGTCGCGCGCGAGATGGCGCGCGCCGTCCGGGACGCCGCCGGGACGACGTGGGGCGTCTCCACCACCGGCATCGCCGGCCCCGAGGGCGGGAGCGAGGCGAAACCAGTCGGCACCGTCTTCGTCGGCGTCGCGCACGCCGGCGCGTGGGGTGACGACGACACGTACACCACCGTCGAACGCTACGAGTTCGACGGGAGCAGACGCGAGATCAAAGAACGGATAGCGCGGCAGGCGCTCGACGACGTCCTCGCCGCGCTGGAGGCGCGCCGATGAACAAGCGCGACCACATCCTGAACGGCCTCCTCCTCGGTATCGGCCTCGGGTTCGTCCTGCACCCGGAGGGGAGTGTCGAGACGCTCGTCACCGTCGCCGCCGTCCTCGTCCCCGTCGTCCTCGGCGCCATCTTCCCGGACGTCGACACCGAGTTCGGGAAGCACCGCAAGACCCTGCACAACGTCTTCGTCGTCGCCGCGCTCTACGGCTACACCGTCTACTTCGGGAACCTCCAGTACGTCTGGATCGGCGTGCTCAGCCACTTCGCGCTGGACGTCGTCGGCTCCCGGCGCGGCATCGCGTTCTTCTACCCGCTCTGGGACCGCGAGTTCGGCACGCCCTTCGGCGTCACGACGTCCTCGAAGTACGCGTCGTTCGTCACCGTCGTCGTGACGCTCCTCGAACTCGGCGTCTGCTACGCGCTCGTCCAGTACCTCCCCGGCGTCGTCTCCGGCCTCGACGTCGGGAGCGCGACGACCCTGCTCGGCCTCTAGTAAACCGCGACGTCGTCGAACCGGCCGTCGTAGGCGATGTGGCGGGGATGCGTCGGCTCCATCCCGGAGAGCAAGACCCTATCGACCTTCTTATACGTGTTCTCGTACGCCAAGTCGGCCGTTTCGAGGCGACAGCGCAGGCGATGTCGCAGGCCGGGCCGGTGTTCGACGCGCCGCGGCGCGCCCGACTCGAGGGCGTCCACGAGGTCGGCCGCGCTCTCGATGTCGCGCTCGAACGTCGTCCACACCTCCCCAACGGTCGCGCGCCGATGCGCGTAACTCGACCCGAACGCCGGCAGGTCGAACGCCGCGACGAGTTCGCGGGCGCGCTCGTTCTGATAGCCGAGGTGTTTCGGATTGTACACCTCCGCGGCGGCGATGCGGTCGGCGTAGCGCTCGAACTCGGGCGCGTCGAGGCTCACCGTCGCGAACGCCGGATGGGGCGCGAGCACCGTCGCGTCCTGTGCGTCGAACGCGTCGAACGCGCCGTCGAGCGTTATAAAGTCAGGAACCGGCGCGTCGAGGCCGAGCGCGAGCACGTGCTTGCGCTCGCGCCACGCGCCCGTGAACACCTCGCGGGCCGGCACGACGAGCAGGTCGTCGTCCGTGAACGCCGCCGCGCGCTCCCGGATCTCCGGGAGGCGCGTGAAGTGCGGGGCGTACACCAGCACGTCGATACCGCGCGCCTTCGCGCGCGCCGCCACCGTCTCGTCCAGCACCTTCACGTGCGGGTCGACGCGGGTCTCCGTCACGGCCGCGGATAGACGGCGCGGGGATTTAGCTTGTAGCTTTCGAGGAGCGATCCACGACAAGATTTATCGGCGCGGCCGGGAAACGGAACCGCATATGTCCGGCTGGGCGTGCGGGATCGAGGACTGCACCGCCGTCTACGGCGACGTGACCGACCTGCTCGCACACCAGGTCGAGGAGCACGCGCGCCACGAGTGCGCGGTGTGCGGCACCGTCGTCCCGGACGGCTTCTTCGCGATCCAGCACTTCTTCGACGCGCACTCGCGCGCCGACTACGTCCGCGAGTACGACGCCGACTCCGACGACATCCGCGAACGCGAGGAAGTCAAGGAGCGCGTCGAATCCGAAATCGACCCCGCAGAGCTCCGCGAGCGACTCGGCCTCGACGTCGCCGCGAACGCGTAAGGGCTCGGCCGAGCGCCGTTCGAGGATATCGCTCCGCTGGCTCACGGGCGCGCTCGCGGCTACGCCGCTCGCATCGCGGCGCGAACGCCGCGGACCCCCCGTTCGCCGTTCCGAGGAACGCTTCGCTGCGCTCAGCGCTCCTCGCTGTCCGTGCGAACGAACGTGAGCGCGGGAGAGGAACGCGCTAGCGTTCCTCAGAGTTGTCTCACGGCGCAGCGCGCCGTTCGACTGTTCGAGGCTATCGCTCCTCGCTATCCAGCACGCGGATCTGGTCGCCCCGGACGGTGACGGGAATCGGGACGGTGGCCTCGTAGAGTTCGACGGTGACCTGGTCTTTGCCCTCGTCGATGCGCTGGACCTGCGCTTTCTCGCCCTTGAACGGGCCGGCGATGAGTTCGACGATGTCGCCCTCGGCGATGCCCTCGACGTCCGGCTTGGGGCTGAGGAAGTGCTCGACTTCGCTGATGTCGGACTCGCCGGGCACCATGCTGCGCGCGTGCGGAATCTCCTCCATGACGCGCGCGATGACGGCGTCGTTGTCCGCTTCGACCATCACGTAGCTGGTGAGGGCGTCGGGCGCGAGGACGGCGTGAATCTCGGACTCCTCGCGGTTCGCGATCATGCTCGCGACGGTCTGCTCCTGGCTCGCGGTCGTCTTCACGGCGTAGACGCCCATCTGTTACACCCCGCCCGGGAGGAAGGACATCACGATGAAGATGACGAAGCCCATCAGGCCGATGAGCAGGATGCCTGCGCCGGCGATGAGCGCGATCTGGGAGAACTCGTCCCAGCCAGGGGTGCTCGCCAGCTTCAGCACCCGCGTGTACGCTGAAAGCTCTAGGGGAACGTCCATACCTCGGATAGCGGACGACTCGCCTTTTATCTTCCGCAACGCGCCCGCGCGGGCCGCCCGGGCTCAGTCGTCCGTGAGCGCCGCGGCGAGCGAGAGGAGGGTGGTCTCGTCGCGGTGCGCGCCGACGAGTTGGAGGCCGACGGGGAGGCCGTCGCGGGTGCCGCAGGGCACGGAGACGGCGGGGTGGCCGGTGAGGTCGAACATCGCGGTGTTCGCGATGGTGGTGACTTCGCGGTCGAGGGCGTCCCGCCGGTCCCACTCGGCGTCGCGTTCGAACGCGCGCATCGCCGTCGTCGGGAGGACGAGCGCGTCGTAGGTGGCGAGCAGGTCGTCGTAGGCCCGTCGCGCGGCCATCGCCTCGCTGCGCGCTTTCGCGTACGGTTCGACGCCGTAGGCGTCGTCGAGGTGGGCGGCGACGAGGAGGGAGCGAACGACGGTCGGCGGGAGGTCGTTCGCGCGCGCCGTCCGGAACGAGTCGAGGACGCGCGCGAGGCGCGGCCACGCCCACCCGCGGTGGTTCGTCCCCGTGCCGCCGCCGAGGAGGCAGTGCGCGCCGCCCTGCGTCGCGATACCGGGCCATATCGAGAGCGTTCGCTCGTGGATGGGCGCGCTCGCGGACTCGACGGTGACGCCGCGGCGTTCGAGCGAGCGCGCGGCCTCGCGCACCGTCTCGTCCACGGCGTCCTCGGAGAACGTCCAGCCGAACCCCTCTTCGAGCACGCCGACGGAGAGGCCGTCGACGTCGGCGCCGACGGCCGCGGCGTAGTCGTCTCCCCCGATGCCGCGGGGTTGGCGTTCGTCGAGGCGGACGCCCTCGCGGACGTCCTCGCCGGCGATGGCGTCGAGGACGCGCGCGACGACGTCGACGGACGGCCCCATCGGGCCGACGTGGTCGATGGTTCGTTCGAGGCCGACGACGCCGGTGTACGGGACGAGGCCGTAGGTGGGTTTGAGGCCGACGAGCCCGCACCACGAACTCGGGATGCGGACGGAGCCGGCCTGATCGGTGCCGAGCGCGACGTCGCAGTCGCCGGCGGCGGGCGCGGCGCCGGACCCGCTCGACGACCCGCCGGCGAGGTGGTCGGGCGAGTGCGGGTTCAGCACGGGGCCGTAGTCGCTCAGGTCGCCCCGACCGGACCACGCGAAGCTCTCCATGTTGAGTTTGCCCGCTATCTCGGCCCCGGCGTCGAGGAGGCGGCCGACGACGGTGGCGTCGATGCGCGGGACGAACCCCTCCATGACGTTCGATCCGAGCGTCAACGGGGAGCCGGCGAGCGCGATGGAGTCCTTCAGGCCGACGCTGCGGCCGGCGAGCGGGCCGTCGTCGCTCGTCCGGACCGCGGTCTTGTGGAGCCACGCGTTCAGCGGGTCCTCCTCGGCGTCGGGGCGATAGCCACCGCCGCGGCCGGCGAGGTCGGCGGGCGCGAGGCCGGGGTCGAAGGAGTCGGCGTGCCGGACGTCGCCGACGGCGTCCACGGCGTCCGCGGCGAGGGCGGCGTAGTCGGCCGTGGCGTCGTCGTCGAGCGAGAGGCCGAGGTCGGCGGCGAGTTCGTCGAGGCGGTCCTCGCTCGGCGCGTCGAAGCCGGGACTCATCGTCGGCGGTCACCCGAGAGGCGTGTCATCGTCCGACGGGGTTTCGGCCGCCGCCGCTTAGCGGTTGCGCCGGCGGAGCGGACTATTCGACGAAGTCGATGCCGCCGTCGTCCTCGGGTTCGGGCGCGGCGTCGCCGTTCTGCCCGTATATCTGCGGGGACTGGACGCCGGTGACGACGACCATCGTGCGCATCTCGCCGTCGAGTTCGTCGTCCACGCTGGTCCCCCAGATGATGCGCGCGTCGGGGTCGATGCGGTCGTATATCTCCTCGACGACGCCCTCGGCCTCCTCGATGCTCATGTCGGGGCCGCCGGTGACGTTCACGAGCGCGGAGTTCGCGTCGCCGATGTCGACGTCGAGGAGCGGACTCCGCAGGGCGCTCTTGACGGAGTCGACGGCCTTGGAATCGCTGTCGGACTCCCCGAGACCGATCATCGCGACGCCGCCCTTCTCCATGACGGTGCGCACGTCGGCGAAGTCGAGGTTGACGAGGCCGGGTTTCGTGATGAGTTCGGTGATGCCCTTCACGGAGCGCATCAGCACCTCGTCGGAGACCTTGAACGCCTGCCGGACGGGGAGTTTCCCGACGGAGTCGAGCAGGCGGTCGTTCGGGACGACGATGACCGTGTCAGAGACGTCGCGCAGGCGCTCCAGACCGGCTTCGGCGTTGTTCCGTCGAACCTCGCCCTCCGCGGTGAACGGCGTGGTGACGATGCTGATGGTGAGCGCGCCCGCTTCGCGGGCGGCCTTCGCGACGACGGGGGCGCTCCCGGTGCCGGTGCCGCCGCCGAGGCCGGCGGTGACGAACACCATGTCGCTCCCGGAGATGGACTCGCGGATGTCCTCCTGGGACTCCAGTGCGGCCTCCTCGCCGACCTGCGGGAGGGACCCGGCGCCGCGGCCGCGGGTCTTCTCCTTGCCGATGAGTATCTTCGTGTCCGCCTCGATGTCGACGAGGTGCTGGACGTCGGTGTTCGCGGCGACGAGTTTCGCGCCGTGGATGCCCTCCTCGAACATCCGGTTGACGGTGTTCGAGCCCGCGCCGCCGCAGCCGACGACCGTGATGTTCGTCTGCAGGTCCTCGAGGACCCCCATCAGCTCCTCGTCGGACATCGTTCCGGAGCTCGGGGCCGCGTCGGGGGAGACGCCGTCGGAGCCGTCTGGCTCCTCCTCCGCCTCGTCGATGGCGTCCTGCACGATGGAGTCCATTATTGGCTATACATTAAACGAGAGGCGTTTAATTACCTTTTCCCCTGCGGTCAGACGCCCGTCTGACGCGCTGGGGCGCGGGGAGGGGGTGCGTCTCTCGCGTCTCTCGCGAGACGTCCGCGGGCGCGATTTCCTCGCCGCCTATCTCGACGGACTCGCCGTTCGCGAGTCGGCCGAACTTCGGGCCTTCCGGGACGCCGCGCTCGCGGGCCGCCGCGGGGTCGAACGCCTCGTTCGTGATTTCGACGGCGCCGTCCGCTCGCTCGACGCGGTCGTACTTCTCGGCGACGAGCGAGACGAGCGCGTCCGCGTAGGCGTCGTAGGCGTCCCGGTCGGGGAACGCGACGCGGCCGGCGACGCGGTTCCCGTTCTCCTCGGTCTCGTAGGCGAGGGCGTGCTCGCGCGCGGCGGCGAGCGCCGCGTCCGAGTCGACGGCGTGCGCGTCCGCCCAGAGCGCGTCCGGGTGGTCGACGACGACGTACTCGCTCGCGTCCTCGCGCGCCGGGTCGCCGAAGCGGAGGCCGTCGTCGACGGCGGCGAGCTCGGCTTCGAGGGCGGCGGCGAGTCCGAGCGGGACGCCGGTGGTCTCGCGGAGCCACGTCTCGCTCACGACGTCGTAGCCGAGTTCGTCGACGACGTCGCGAACGCGGGGTTTCTCGCCGTCGACGACGGCGCGCGTCGCGCCGCTCGCCGCGAAGACGGACTCGACGACGCCCCGGTGCTCGCGCGGGTCCCCGAGTTCGTCGAGACACCAGTCGGCGGCGACGTGGCCGACCGCCCAGTCCGTCTCGCGGACGACCCGCGTGGGGCGGGGGACGTAGTGGCCGCCGCCGAAGGCGACGACGGCTCGCTCGGTTCGCGCGGGCGTCCCGTCGAGCGCGAGGATAGCGCGCGCGACGGCGTCGGCGCCCGCGGGGTCGGTCCACTCGTCCTCGGAGGAGCCGAGTTCGGCGAACATCGAGGGCGCGCCGACGTCGGTGGGGCCGTGGTGGGTGCACTCCATCCCGACGTCGTAGCCGTCCGGGGCGTGCTCGCGGAACGCCGCGACGAGCCGGCGGTGCGCGGCGGGGCAGGCGGCGGCGAGTTCGCGGTCCGAGCCGCCGTGTTCGGCGGCCCCGAAGTTCCCGGTGAAGTGCGCGGTGAGGAGCGGGCCGGTGTCGCCGGCGTGCCGGGACGCGAAGACGACGAAGTCGGGGTCGTCGAACTCGTCGGCGACGCCGTCGAGTTCGAGGTGCCAGTCCGCGAACTCGCGGAGTTCGAAGCCCCCGCGAACGTAGCGCGCGACGCTCTCCGCGTCCGGATCGACGGGTCGTTCATCCCACTCGCGCAGCGACAGGAGCTGTTCGCCGATGGCGCGCGAGGCCGAGTCGGCGCGGCTCACGACGACGGCGACGGTCATATCGGCAGGAGGATGGGATGGCGTTTAGGCGCGTCGTTCGGAAGCGCTTAGGAGCCCGATGGGCGTACTGGCGGTATGGCTCTCGGTCTCGCCCCGGCGCTGCTCACCCCGACGGTGGACGGCGCGCTCCTCCTCGTCGGCTCGTTCGTCCTGCTGCTCGCGGGCGCGGAGGTGTTCACGAACGGCGTGGAGTGGCTC
>Ga0207755_100559_pt1 | contig 16713 bp, 21 predicted proteins | sample A23P2SouthBayCA_FD_187734 | JGI IMG/M metagenome (GOLD analysis project Ga0207755, IMG submission 187734) | Aerobic enrichment media microbial communities from Bioluminiscent Bay, La Parguera, Puerto Rico - A23 P2 (SPAdes) | ecosystem: Environmental > Aquatic > Marine > Unclassified ...
CCCGCCGGGCGCGACTTCAGGAGAGGTCGAACTGCTCGGCGGCCGTCTCCATGTCCTTGTCCCCGCGACCGCTGAGGTTGACGAGGATCGTCTCGTGGTCGGTCTCCTCGGCCACTCGCTTCGCCATCGCGAGCCCGTGGGCCGTCTCCAGCGCCGGGATGATCCCCTCCTCCTCGCTCAGCGCGCGGAACGCCGCCAGCGCCTCCTCGTCGGTGATCGCACGGTACTCGGCACGCCCCATCTCGCGGAACATCGCGTGTTCGGGGCCGACGCCGGGGTAGTCCAGCCCCGCGGAGACGGAGTGGACCTCCGTGTCGTCGTCGATGACGCGCGTTTTCATGCCGTGGATCACGTCCTCGTGGCCGTCGTCCAGCGGCGCGGCGTGACGCTGGGAGTCGCCACCCTCACCGCCGCCCTCCCCGCCGTAGAAGGCCACGTCGTCGTCGCGGAACGCGTGAAAGAGGCCGATCGCGTTCGAGCCGCCGCCGACGCAGGCTACGGCGGCGTCCGGGAGGTCGCCGGTTCGGTCCAGGAACTGCTCGCGCGCCTCGCGGCCGATGACCGACTGGAACTCCCGGACCATCCGCGGGAACGGGTCGGGCCCGACCACGGAGCCGACCAGGTAGTGGGTGTCGTCGATGTTCTCGACGAAATCCTCGAGGGCGGCGTCGACCGCCTCCGAGAGGCCCTGGCCCTCGCGTTCGACCTCGTTGACCTCCGCGCCCATCAGGCGCATGCGGAAGACGTTCATCCGCTGGCGCTCGGCGTCCTTTTTGCCCATGTAGACCTCCGTGTCCAGGTCGAACAGGGCGCCGACCATCGCCGTCGCCGTCCCGTGCTGGCCGGCGCCGGTCTCGGCGATGAGCCGTGACTTGCCCGCCTTCTCGGCGAGCAGGGCCTGCCCGACGGCGTTGTTGATCTTGTGGGCGCCGCCGTGGAGCAGGTCCTCCCGTTTGAGGTAGATCTCCGCGCCGTAGCGCTCGCTGAGGTTCTCCGCGTGATAGATCGGGGTCGGCCGCCCGGCGAACTCCTCCAAAATCGCCTGCAGCTCCGCGCGGAACTGCTCGGTCTGGGCCACCGACTCGAAGGCGTCGGCCAGCTGCGCGAGCGGTTCCTGCATCGGTTCCGGGACGTGTCGGCCACCGAACTCACCGAACTCCTCGCTGTCGCTCATAGACTCCCCTGTCCACGCTCTCGATAATAGGTCTGTCGGGCGGCGCGGGTCGGCGGCGTCCGACCGTTCCCACGGAGAGAGAAGCCCCGTAGCCGGTTATACCGACGGCGACGAACGGACCGGTATGCGCTACCTGGTCGCGACCGACGGATCGACAGTGAGCGACGCCGCGGTCGAACACGCCGCCCGCGAGGCGAGCGTCTGGGACGCCGATCTCGAGATCGTCCACGTCCTGACGCCGTCGACCACGCCGAGGAGATACTCGACGCAGCGGCCGACGCGGCCGCGACCGCCGCGAGCGACCGAGGCAGCGACCTGACCGTCGAGACCCAACTGCTGACCGGTCGCCCGGCCGAGGCGATCACCACCTACGCCGAGAACGCGGGCGCCGACGCCATCTTTGTCGGCCACCGCGGCCGCTCCGAGCGGCGCCGCCGGGTCGGCAGCGTCGCGAAGACCGTCATCGACAAGGCGTCCGTGCCGGTGACCGTCACCCGGCGACACCGCGCCGAAGGTGGTGAATTTAGCAAATACAGGCGCTAAAACGGCAAATCAAGCGCATATCTTTATGGTCTGAGCGAGCGTATCTCACCGTATGGCTGCGAAGACCGACTCGTTCGTCGAGCGCCGCGAGGGAGACTTCTGGGTAAACGCGTTCATCGGCGCCGTCGTGATGGTTGTCCTGTCGTGGATCCCCTTCGCGACGGTGCTGGGGGGCGGCGTCGCCGGCTATCTCCAGCGCGGCAGCAGGATGGGCGGCGCGACGGTCGGCGCGGTCTCGGGGCTGATCGCCGCCATTCCGGTGTTCGGAGTACTGGGGCTGGTGTTCGGCGGTATCGGTCTCGGCGCCATCGCCGGCGGTGAAGCGCTTGGGTTCGTCGTCTTCGCCACGGTCATGCTGTTCGCCCTCGTCCTCACCGCAGTCGTCGTCGCCGGGACCGGCGCCGTCGGCGGCTACGTCGGCGTCTACCTCCGCGAGCGCACCGACGGGGACGACTACGACGACCACGGTCCCGCCGCCGATCCGACCACCGAAATCGACCCCGAGACGGCTCCCTGAACGACCGCGGTCCGTCTTTCCGCCCGGTCGTCCGACCGGTAGTGTCGTCGACCGGGGCCAGCCCCGTCGGCGAGGCTATTTGTATCAGCGGGCCCCAGGGCGGGTGTGGACGAAGTCGAGGTCAGCACCGTCGTCTACGTGCCGCCCGCGGAGATGTACGACTTCATCGTCGACTTCCCGCGCTACGCGAACTACTCCGAGTACCTGGCGGAGGTTCGCCGCGACGGCGACGGGTCGCCCGGCACGCGCTACGCGCTGAAATTTTCCTGGTGGAAGCTCACCTACACCGCCCACACGAAGGTGGTCGACGCCGACCCACCGAACCGCCTCGACTGGCGGGTCATCAAGAACATCGACGCCGACGGCCACTGGCGCGTCGAGGACGCCACCGAGGAGGCGCCCGAGGGCGTCGAGGCGGCCTCGCGCGTCTCGCTGCGGATCGAGTACGACCCCGGCTCGGTCAACGCCGGTAGCATCGACCTGCCGCGGTTCGTCTCGCTGTCGTGGGTCGTCGAGAAGGTCAAACCGCTGATCCAGAACGAGGCCGAACGCGTCGTCGAGCGGATCGTCGCCGACATCGAAGGGCAGTCCCGCGAAGTGGACCTGACGGTTCACACTCGGCCGGACGCCATCTGAACGGCGACCGCGGAGCAACGGATCGAAGCTGCGACCGCCTACTCGTCGTACTCGCCGTAGTCGCCGCCGTACTTGATGAAGAAGTACCCCAGCCCCAGCGTCGCTGCCATCCCGAAGCCGGTCGCGATGCCGAGGGACTTGGCCGCGCCGGGGACCTGCGGACGCGAGGGGCCGCTGCCGCCGGTTTCGACTTCCTCCGTCTCGACGTCGCCGCCGACGGCGATGGCGCCTTTCATGCCCTGGCCCTCGTGGGGCGCGCAGTTGTAGGTGTACATCCCGCCGGTCTCCAGCGTCACCTCGTAGGTCTCTCCTTCGGGGATCGTCGCGAACTGACCGCCTTCCGTGCCGGTGAGCCCGCCACCGTCTGGCTGGTCGGTCGGCTTGACGTTGTGACTCGGCGCGACGAACTCGAAGACGACGGTCGTCCCCGAGTCGACCCAGATGTTCGTGGGGGCGAACGCGAATCCGCCGGAGCCCGCGCCGACCTCGACGGTCACTTCGGAGCTACCGCGCATGTCCTGATAGCCCGGCCCGTTCGCGTCGCTCACGTAAGAGGGCCAGACCGGCTTGACGTTGCCGCCGCCGCCCTCTTCCTGGGCGGCCGCGGTGCCCGCACCGGCCGCGACTGCTGTGGCGCCTGCACCGGCGCGCAGGAACGCCCGCCGTGACACGTCCGCGCTCTGGTCGCTCATGTTCGGGCGTATGGACCCGCCCGTAGTGAATCCACCGGAACGACGCCGAATCGACGGCGACGTTCCCGCCCCCGTTTCGGACCCCGCGACCGGGAGCTGCGTCCCGCTACCCGGCCGAATCCCCGCTCAAGCCTCGTCGAACTCGCCGTAGTCGCCGCCGTACTTGATGAAGAGGTACGTCAGTCCGAGCGTCGCCGCCATCGCGAACCCGGCCGCGACGCCCAGGGTGAGCGCCGTGTCGGGGACCGTCGGGATGCCGGGGCCGCCGCCGCCACCCCCGGTGTCGGCCGTCGGGTAGTCGGTCCCGACGACGACGGCCCCTTTCATCCCGAGCTGGAGGTGGGGTGCGCAGTGATAGCGGTAGATACCGTCCTCTTCGAAGGTGAACTCGAACGGGGAGACCTCCTCGCAGCCCGCCTCACCGGAGTCGAACGCCCCCTCGTCCGCGACGACGTTGTGTGGACAGCCACGTCCGGTCCAGGTCCAGGTGACCGTCGCGCCGTTCTCGACGTGGACCGCCGCCGGACCGAACCCGAAGAAGCCTCCATTGGCTTCGGTACCGACCTGAACCTCCGGTTCGCCCTCGCCGCGAAGGTCCGCTACCGAGCCGTCGTAGTTGTCCACGTCTTCGAAGAAGGTGCCGAAGTCGGGCTGCCCGCCCCCGCCGCCACCGGCGGTTCCGCCCCCAGCCGTCCCATCGCCCGCCGCGGTTCCGCCCCCAGCCGTCCCGCCGCCCGTCGCAGTCCCGTCGCCCGTGGCCGTGCCCCCGCCGGACGGCGTGGCGCCGCCGTCGGTCCCGGTCTCCTGTGCGGCCGCTGGGGTGGTCGCAACTCTCGCCGCCCCGGCGCCGACGGCACCGGTCACGAACCCCCGTCGCGTCGTCTCTCGGGTCATACCCCGGGTACGGTTCCGACTCGCCTGAACCCGTGGCTTGCAACGCCAACCACGCCCGGGGACGCGCGACGACGTCGCCGGACCGAGACGCGGTCGGTCCTCGCCCGCCCACGGTGCGGTGCCTTTTTGCCGAGTCACCGCCACGCTCCGGTGATGAGCGACAGTCCGGTCGTCGGCGTCGTAGGCGCCGACGCCGACGCGGTGGTCGCCGCCGTCGAGTCCGCCGGCGCCCGGGCGACGGCGGGGACGGCGAAACGCGTGGTCGAGGAAAGCGACGCCGTCGTCGCCGTCGGCGAACCCGCGCTGCTCGCGGTCGCGCGCACCGGCACCGACGACCCCGTCCTCCCCGTCGGCGCCGGCCCCGGCGTCCGCTCGCTGCCCCGCGAGGAAGTTCCGACCGGGGTCGCGGACTTCGTGACCGGTGACTACGAGCGGGTGGATCACCCGCTCGTCGACGTGAGCGTCGCCGGCCGGACCCGCGCCACGGCCCTGTTCGACCTGATGCTGGTCAGCGCCGAACCCGCACAGATATCGGAGTACACCGTCGAGCGCGGTGACGACCGGGTCGCGCGATTCCGTGCCGACGGCGTCGTCGTCGCCACGCCCGCGGGCTCTTCGGGCTACGCGAGCGCCGCCGGCGGACCGATCCTTACCACCGATACCGACGCCGTCGCCGTCGTTCCGGTCGCCCCCTTCGAGACGGACATCGACCACTGGGTCCTCCCACCGGAAGGCCTCGGCGTCTCCGTCGAACGCGACGAGACCACCGTCCACCTGCTTGCCGACGACAGAGTCGTCGGCCCGGTCGAGCCCCACGACCCCGTTAGCGTGACCCCTGCGGGCTCGATCTCCCTCGCTCTGGTCGCGGCCAGTCGATCCCCGTTCCCGCCGGCCTGACCGACGTCGAAGCTCGGGTCGGACAGATGACGGGGTCACTCGGGCCGTCCGGTGCGACCGCGGAAAGGCGATCGAGACCGCACTGGATTGGAAAAGCTCTAATGGGCGACGGACCGATCCATCGGGTATGGTTGCATACGAGCTGTTCGGACCGGTCGACGCGGTCCTCGACAGCCACATCACCGAGGAAGTGCTCGTCATCGAGGCGGTGCTCCTCGGTCTCGTGGTCCTGAACATCGCGGCGCGCGCGCTGGCACATCGACGCCACCTCTCGCAGGCCGAAAGCGGCGACGCCGACGAACTCTCGCGACACCCCTTCCACGTCTTCACCAACGTCGCGCTCGTGCTCGGGTCGTTCTACTTCCTCACCGTCCACGTCCACGCCGGCATGGTCACCGCCGTCATCGCCATCTTCGTGCTCATGACGGATCTCTTCGAGTTCGAGTCGCGCAAGGTCGAGGTCCGCCGGGAGATCGACGTCGAACCCCCCAAGGCCGCTATCGGCGTCTCCCTCGTCGCACTGACGTACGTCGCCTACGTCACGTTCTTCTACGGCCCGCTCGGCCAGTTCTTGTAAGGCCGTTCTCGTTTCGACATCTGCTCCGGTCGTGAGAGTCGAGTTGCGGAGACCCTACTCCGTGAAACCGTTGGAAACCCTGCCGGACGACTCCCGGCCGACACGCCTGATCAGTCGCTGCCCCGACCCGAGGCGCTCAATGCAGAAGGGACATCTCGCACAGATTGTTCTAGCAACGACGACATCTGAGAGGGCTTGAGGGAGCGGCGGGCAGTGTGTCAGCACCACCACTACAGAACTGTGAGAGCGTCTCTGGCTTTCCCGCGTAGGGTCGACCTCACTTCCTGAGTTATGTTCGGTGACTGTCGTCCCAGCAGGGAGGGGATCTGGGACCGCGAATCGTACCGACCAACGATGCAGACGTAACAGCTGTCATCTCGTTCGGGAACTGTCGCAACGTCGGCCAGGACGATGCCAGTCGCGGAGATCGCCGTCTTTACACCCTCGAGTCGCCCGCGGGCGTCGCGTCCGATCTTCCGCTCCGGGATACCGGCAGCGTGCATCGCATCCTTGACGAGCCGTTCAGTTTCACCCATCGGGCGATCTACTCGCATCATTATCAGTATATGGACCCCCACGATGTGACGGTAGTGACGATTTCACCACTAACCGAATATTCAGGGCAGACTACAGTGCAAGACACGCACGTACACTGAACAGTCCGAGCGGGGGCGGAGTAACGGGTGAGAGACCGGTAACTCGACGAGATGCGAGCAACACGAGATCGTGGCCCAGCCGCTCACGGGGACGAACGAGCCGAGAGAGGACCCGACCGCGTTCAGTTCGAGCGCTCGGCGTACGCGCTCCGGAGCTCTTCGACGGCGGGGATGATCACCCAGAACGTCAGTGCGCCGAAGACCGCGAACCACGCCATCACGTCCATGATCGCGACGCCGAGTTCGCCGTAGACGGTGTTGACGCCCTCGACCGGGGCGACCAGCTGGACACCGCTCCCCTCGAAGCTGGGCGTGCGGTACCAGCCGGCGAGGGTCAGCCACGCCAGCCCCGCGGCCGAGAAGACCGCCATCCCTTTCGCGAATTCGTCAGCCATTATCGGATATATCGTCGGTTTCGTCTTTAGCGTTTCCCATTCCGTCGGCGCGGAACCGCGTCGAGAACGCGTAGGTGACCGCACCGACGGCGATCAGGCCCAGCCCCGCCAGCGCGACGAGCGGCTGGACCTCCGACAGCTCCGCGGTCGCCCTGTCGGTCGCCACGTCGAGCAACAGGAACCCGCCGACGACCGCCGCGACGGCGAACAGCGTCGAGAACACCGTCACCCGCTTGTAGACCGCGTCGGGGACGACCACCTCGCGGGCGCGCGCGCCCGCCGATTCGTCGCGGCCGGCGGACCGCTCGTCGGCCGACTCGCCACTGGTGGGGTCGGAGACGGGAGCAGCGACGTCGTCCGTCCCGTCGGCGGTCGCCTCGGTCGGGTCGCCGGAGCGGGACGGGTCGGAAGCCATCTACTTCGGTGGCCGCAGGCGGTAGTACCGGCGGTTGAGATTGAACATGTACCCCTCCCGCATCGTCCGGAGGACGGCGTAACTGAGGAACGCCGCCAGGACCGGCAGGAGGAACGTCAGGTCGAAGATGAGATGGGAGTCCATCGGGATGAGGTTCTTGACCGACAGCGCGGCGACCGTGAACGCGAAGACGACGCCGCTGACGCCGACGGCCGACCAGAACGGCTGCTCGACGGGCCGGCGGGCGCTACCCTTGTTGAGGAAGGGCACGATGGCGACGAAGCCGACGACGACCAGGTTGGCGAGGACACCGTAGGTACGGTCGGCCATCAGCTTCTGGCCGCCCAGCAGACTGATATCGGGGTTGAGCGGGCCGAGTTTCAGCAGGCCGAACGACCAGTAGAGATACCAGTCGGGCAGGATGATCGCCGGCGTCGACGAGGAGTCGGCCGGCGGGCCGATGTGCGGCGGCAGCGCCGCCGAGAGGAAGATGATCATGCCGACGAAGAAGCTCGTCAGCGCGAGGTTACGGATCATCTCGTGGGGCCACGTCGGGAACGCGAGCACGTCGCGCTCGACGTAGCTGGACTGCTGGCGCAGGTCCTGGTCCTCTCGACGGGACCGCTCGAAGTACTCGTAAGTCAGCCGGGCGAGCCCCTGTTTGCGCGTCTTGCGCTCGCTCCAGGTCGGGGTCTCGTCGTCCGGCGGGACGATACCCGTGCCGTCGGTGCGAACTTCCTCGCTGTTGTCGTTGTCGCTCATTGTATCAGTGGGGTTCCGCGATGCCCTGCATCCAGACGATGCCGATGTGCACGGCGATGATCCCGGTCGTGACGAACGGGAGCACGAACACGTGCAGGATGTACATCCGCTGGACCGTCGACTGGCTCAGGGTGAACCCGCCGAACAGCAGCTGGGCCACCCACTCGCCGATCAGCGGGATGGAGAGGCTCATCTCGACGCCGATCTGACCGGCCCAGAAGGCCAGCTGGTCCCACGGGAGCAGGTAGCCCGTGTACCCGAAGACCATCGTCAGCGAGATGAGCACGATGCCGATGATCCAGTTGAGTTCGCGCGGCTCCTTGTACGCGCCGGTGAAGTACACCCGCAGCATGTGCAGGAACACGGCCGCGACCATCACCTGCGCCGACCACCGGTGTAGCGACCGGAGGAAGAAGCCGAAGTTCAACTCGGTCATGATGAAGGTGATGGAGTTGTACGCGAGCGCGGGCGTCCCGTTGGAGGCCCCGGCACCCGGCGCGTAGTAGAACCCCAGCAGCGCACCCGATATCGCCGCGACGACGTACGCGATCGTCGAGAACGATCCTAGCGCGTAGAGGGGGTACCAGTACCAGAACTTGTTGTCAAGGTTGTACTGTTCGGTGTGGCTCTTTGGCATCTGGAAGTTGACCTTGTAGTACATGTTCTCAAGGATCTCCAGATAGTCGACGATACGCAGCCGCCGGTCGAGCCACAGCAACACCGTGAGGTAGATCTCTTCGATAGCCGTGAGGTCACGGCTCTCCATCCAGCCGTCGTGGTCGTGTTCGTCTTTGCGTTCGAGACTCATTGTTAGTTATCCGGCCGCGGGCGCGCGACGAACTGGACTTGCGTCGGCTTGAACGGGTCGTACACCGACTGGTGACACTGACAGTACACCGCGTTCGCCCCGCCGAAGTTCGCGCTCCCCGCCAGTTGCTTGTAGCCAGGCACGCAGCAGAAGTGCGTACACTTGTTGATCCAGGCCATGAAGTCCTGGTCGGTCGCCGCGTCCAGGAAGTTCCGCACGTTCTGGGGGATCGTGCTGTAGTCGTTTCCGAAGACGCCCTGCTCCCCGTTGACCATCTTCGAAACCTCCGGTGTCCGCAGCACCTGAACCGGGATGGTCTTCGCGTTCTCGCCCTGCGAACGCCAGGTCGCGCTCGCGGGCTTGCCGAGGCCGGCTTCCCCGATGCTGTTGCCCCACTCCTCGTAGTCGTCGAACATGTCGACGGTCAGCGGGGCGTTGCCCTCGACGTCCTGCTGCCACTCGTACGCCGGCGGCGGGCTGGCCGACGCACGGAGGAGGTTGTCCGCGTCCGCGTCGGGCCTGACGCCCTGGTAACTCTCGAGCCCGCAGTACTGGAACCACTGCGAGGAGTAGGTCGTCCCACCCATGTCCATCTCCGCGACGGTCCGCTGGACCCCCTGGACCGTCTCGGTGCTCGCCTCGGGGAAGATACCGCTGAGCTCGCCCGAATCGTTCACTTCGACCGGGACGATCGGCATCCCGCGCGGTGCGGGGCCGTCCGTGTTCTCGATGGCCATGTACTGTGTCGGGCCACCGCCGCCGCCCGCAGCCGACGTGACCGTGTTCACGGCGGCCGCGCCGCCGGTGCCCACGCTCGCCAGCGCGGCGCTCCCGACGACGCCCTTCACGAAGCGGCGTCTGCCCGTCTCGCCCGGATACTTGTCTTCGTCCAGTGGCATTGTTATCGTTTGTAGTAGGGGTAGACAGCTCGTTTCACGCTCTCCAGCGGGTCACCGTCCGCGAACGACGTCCCGTCGACGTCCTCCTCGCGGATGTACAGGTCCTCCCACTTGCGGCGCCGTTTCTTGACGATCATCACGTCCGGCAGGAACTCCTTGCGGTAGACCATCAGGATAAAGGCCAGGTCGACGAAGATGATCGCGAGGATACCGCCCAGATACATGTTCCCGAGCGGGCTGTACCCCCAGCCGTTGACGAGCCCGAAGGTGAACAGCCCGACGAAGACGACCTCGACGATCGTCAGCAGAACGAGCGCGACGGCCGCCGCCGTGCTCTCACGGGCCGGTTCGTACCGGTGGATGTCACCGTACGTGGATCCGGAGGAAGACATCAGTTGTTCCCTCCCTTGGCGTTGGGCGATTCACCGTACTTCAGCAGGAAGAAGGTGAACAACAGCGCGACGACCATCATCACGATCGTCGAGACGCCGACGTAGTGGGGGTGGAACGGCACACCCATGTGCTCGGGGTTGAGCGGCGTCTGACCGCCGCCGCCACCGACCTCTTCGGTCTCGACGTCGCCGCCGACGGCGATGGCGCCTTTCATGCCCTGGCCCTCGTGGGGCCCACAGTAGTACGTGTACATCCCGCCGGTCTCCAGCGTCACCTCGTAGGTCTCGCCCGCGGCGACCGTCGCGAACTCGCCGCCCTCCGTGCCGGCGAGGCCGCCCCCGTCGGGCTGGCTGTTGGGCTTGACGTTGTGGCTCGGTTCGACGAACTCGAAGATCACCGTCGTCCCCGGGTCGATCCAGGTGGTCGTCGGCCCGTATCCGAAGCCGCCCGAACCGACGCCGACCTCGATGGTCACCTCCGAGTTCCCACGCAGATCCTCGTAGCCGGGGCCGTTGGCGTCACTGACGTAGTCCGGCCACACGGGCTGGACGCTCCCGCCACCGCCCCCGCCTTCCTGAGCGGCGGCCGTTCCGGCCCCCGCGGCGACGGCGGACGCACCGCCCGCGGCGCCACCGGCGGTCCGCAGAAAGTCCCGTCTGTTCATACAAACGATGGTCGGGACCGAATTTGTATAAACCCACCGAATACGCACGCAAGCGCACGATTAGCACCCTGTTCCCCGCGCCACGACCGCGGAAATTCGGCCCGCTGTCGACTCGGTCCGGCCCGCCCCGAGGAGGCGCTTCCGTCGGCCCGCAGCCGCCGAGACCTTCGACGTGGCCGACCGCCGCCCCCTCAGGCGTCGTCGGCCTCGTCGTCGTCGATTTCCGGTGACCGCTCGTCGGGGCCCTCGCCGGGTAACCCCTCCGAGGCCTCGCCGGGGACGCCCGGCACGTCCGCGGCGGACTCCTCGTCGGGGAGAAAGTCCGGTCGCTCGCCAGGTTCGAGCTCGACCGCGCGGAGGCGGTTGCGGTACTCCTCCGCGCGGAACTTGTCCGACAGACGGGCGTTGGCGACGACGCCGAACAGCAACAGCCCGATCGCGAGGAAGACGAACCCCCCGAGCAGCATGGCGACGACGTTCAGCGAACGCACCGTTCCGCCACCGGGCGGGGAGACCAGCCCCAGAGTGATCACGAGCCAGCCGCCGATCAGCAGGAGGCCCGCGAGCACCTGGATCCCCGCGACGACCTGCAACATCGTGTTGCCGAGTTCGCCGCTGCCCTCGGGCACGTCCTGGGGCTCGGGGAGCAGGTCCTCCGGCGGTGCCTCGGGCACGTCGTACGACTCCATCGACGCGAGCGCGACCGTCGGCTTCACGTCGCGGAGCACTGTCCCGTGGCCCTCGACGGAGCCGTCGGCGCGGACGGTCGCGTACCCCTCGTCGGAGTAGGCCACCAGACGGTCGTCCTGGCGTTCGACCCGGGCGAACACCTCTCGTTCCGCGACCCGCCGTTTGAGGTCGGCCTCGACGCGGTCGAGCAGCTCCTGGCCGGTGATCCACGATCCGGGGTCGAAGACGGCCTCCCACTCCTCGGAGGACATCGAGGCCATCTCGGCCGGGCCGAAGTCGTCGAAGTCGTACTCGGCTTCGACCCGCTCGCGCAGCGCCTCGATGGATTCGGCGTCGTCGCCGTCGGCCTCCGACGCCTCCTCGGCCTCCCCGGCCTCGTCGACCCGTTCGTCGGCGGCGTCGCTCATTATCGGAACTCGGTCCCCGAGGGGTAAAAGCGCCCCGACCGGGCTGTGGACGTCGAGCCCGACCCCGCAAGGCCGGCCGCCGGAATCGAGACGACCTCGCGTGCGCGAAGACGGTCATGCGGCGTACGTTCAGTTATCGTCGGGTCGGACTCCGACAGGAATATTTGAATACATTCTCAATTAAGTTGTGGAGCGTAATGACTGGGCTCACCGACTATCTGACAGAGCTGTCGGACGGGCTGTACGCCCGCACGTCGGACGAGACGGCACAGTGGGGGATATACGCTGACGCGCACTGCGAAGCGGGACACTTCTCGACCCAGAGCACCAGTCCGGAGCGACACCTACGCCGCTCACGAGGCGGAGGCCGTCAGGAAAATGCCCGGCAGTGTCCTCCCACGCGTGAGCGTGACGGACACGCGCACCCGGGAGGATAACGCGGGCCCCCTCGATCGTCGACCGACGACTGAATCCCGACCCGGAATCGAACGACGAGCGAGCACTCGGTGACAGCTATCGCACCCGCGGACCCCGGGATCCGAACGCGAACCGGAGCGGTAATACGGGTCGAGTAGGCGAACTCCGCCTTCGCGCGTCGGTCGCGTAGCGAAACAATTAATTGAAAATTCATTCAACTATTGGGCGATGGCACAAGCGACCGAACGGCTCCGCCAGTACCTCGACGACGAGCTCGGCGAGTGCCGGAACGAAGACGTCGAGCGGCGCCTCGGGGAACTCGGCACGCTCGAAGCGGCGCTCGGGAACGAGCAGGTCGAAGCGGAACTCGACGTGCTCTCGGCGCTCGCGAACGAGACGCGCTACACGCTCGTCCGCGTGCTCGTCGCCGCGCGGGAGGAACTGTGCGTCTGCGAACTGAACGCGGTCGTCGACGTGAGCGAGAGCGGGCTCAGCCACGCCCTGTCGGCGCTGGTCGACGCGGGGCTCGTCGACGGTCGGAAGGACGGCCGCTGGAAGAAGTACCGCGCGACCAACCGCGCGGTCGCGCTGGTCACCGTCCTCGAAGGGAGCGTCGGCGATGAGTAACGTCGGTGCTCACGACCACGGGCCGGACTGCGACTGCGAGTCCTGTGGGGACCCGCGGTCGATGGACTTCCTCGATAAGTACCTCACCGTCTGGATCTTCGGCGCGATGGCCGTCGGCGTGGGGCTGGGCTACGTCGCCCCGTCCGTGACCCGACCGATCCAGGACCTCCATCTCGTCGAGATCGGGCTCGTCGCGATGATGTACCCGCCGCTGGCGAAGGCAGACTACTCGCAGCTCCCGACCGTCTTCCGCAACTGGCGGGTGCTGAGCCTGAGCCTCGTCCAGAACTGGCTGATCGGACCGACGCTGATGTTCGGCCTCGCCGTCGTCTTCTTCAGTGGGCTCGTCCCGGGTCTGCCCGCGCGTCCGGACTTTTTCCTCGGGCTCGTGTTCATCGGGATGGCCCGCTGCATCGCGATGGTGCTCGTCTGGAACGAACTCGCCGAGGGGTCGACCGAGTACGTCACCGGGCTGGTCGCGTTCAACAGCCTCTTCCAGATCGTTACCTACGGCGTGTACGTCTGGTTTTTCGCCCTGTTCCTGCCGCCGCGTTTGGGTATGGAGACGCTCGTCGCCGGCATCTCGGCGTTCGACGTGACCCCGATGCAGGTGTTCGAGGCGATCGTCGTCTTCCTCGGGATCCCCTTCGCCGCCGGCTTCCTCACCCGATACGTCGGCACCCGAGCGAAGAGCGAGGCGTGGTACGAGGACCGGCTCGTCCCGCTGATCGACCCGCTGACGCTGGTCGCCCTGCTGTTCACCGTCGTGGTGATGTTCGCGACCCAGGGCGAGAACATCGTCGCCGCGCCCGCCGACGTGGTTATCATCGCCGTCCCGCTTACGATCTACTTCGTCGTGATGTTCCTCGTCAGTTTCGCGATGGGCAAAGGGGTCGGCGCCGACTACTCGACGACGACGGCGATCGGCTTCACCGCCGCGAGCAACAACTTCGAGCTGGCCATCGCGGTCGCCGTCGCCGTCTTCGGCGTCGGCTCCGGCGTGGCCTTCACAACGGTCGTGGGCCCGCTCATCGAGGTACCGGTGCTGCTCGCGCTGGTCAACGTCGCACTGTACTTCCAGCGCCGGCTCGACTGGGGAGGAGCCACGATGGGAAGCACCGAACCGAGTGTCACCGAACCAACGACCGACGACGACTGACCGATGTCCACCGAACCAGACTTCACCGACCCGACCCGTATCGCATTCATCTGTGTCCAGAACGCCGGCCGCTCGCAGATGTCGACCGCGTTCGCCGAACGCGAGCGCGAGCGCCGCGGCCTCGACGACCGCGTCGAGATCCTGACCGGCGGCACCCACCCCGCTGACCACGTCCACGACGAGGTCGTCGACGTGATGGCCGAGGTCGGCTTCGACCTCTCCGACCGGACGCCACGGGAGATCACGACCGAGGATCTGCGCTCCTGTGACTACGTCGCCACCATGGGCTGTTCCACGCTCGACCTCGGCGATGCCGAGGACGACGTCGACGTGCGCGACTGGGCGCTCGACGACCCCGACGACCAAGATCTCGAGCGCGTGCGCGAGATCCGCGACGAGATCGACGAGCGGGTCCGCGCGCTGTTCGACGAGGTCGACACGAGCGAGTGAAGCGGGTTTCGGCACGTTTTAGCGCGACTGGTCGTAAGCGTCGAGCATGGTTACGGACAGGGTGATCGCGACGGTCGTGTTGGTGGCCGTGACGTCGAGTTTCCCCTGTTTCGCCTACGGCGCCTGGTACATCATCGAGACCGAGCCGGTCACCTGGTCGGTGTTGATGCACCACCTGAAGTTCGTGGTGACGGGGCTGGTGTTGACGACCGTACCGATGCTCGTCTGGATGGCCCCGCGCTTGCTCGACCAGTTCGGGTCGTTCGCGATGGTCCACGCCTTCTTGGGGGCGCAAGCGTACGCCCTGCTCGCGTTCGGCTTCACGGGGATCGTCAGGATCTTCGCCGCCAAGCGGCGCCACGACCTGTACGACGACTACGACGAGGACGTGCTGCTCGACGAGATCGGCGGCGACCGGATGAGCCACTGGCGCAGCCGCCTGCGCATCGGCGTCTTCGGGTACGTCATCTTCTGGATGCTCGCCTACGGTGCGGGGCTCGCCCGCTACGTCCTCCGCTACGACGTCCTCGAACTCGTCGGGTTCTGAGACGGTCGGTTTTTTCCCGGCACCGGGTGAAGACGGGGCGCATGACAGCCGGATCGACCGCCGACGCACCCGAAGTGCTGGTGCTGCGACAGAACATCCACGGTATCCCGCCGAGCGAGTACGTCGACGCGCTGGCCGAGCGCCTGCCCGACCTGACGGTCGGCTACGCCGCCACGCCCGACGAGGAGCGCGAGTTGCTCCCGCACGCCCGCGTCGTCGCCGGCTTCTCGATCGACGAGGACGACCTCGAACGCGCCGAGAACCTCGAACTGTTCGCCTGTTCGTTCGCCGGCGTCGACCACCTGCCCCTCGACGCGTTCCGCGAGCGCGGCGTCGCCGTCACCAACGCTTCGGGCGTTCACGGCCCCAACATCGGCGAGTACGCCCTCGGCGCGATCCTCACCTTCACCCGCGAGTTCCTCGAATCGCGCCGCCGACAGCGCCGCCGCGAGTGGCGCTCGCACCCGACCAACGAACTCGCCGGGTCGACCGTCGCCGTCGTCGGGATGGGCCCCATCGGCGAGTCGGTCGTCCAGCGTCTGGAGGGGTTCGACGTCGACACCGTCGGCGTGCGCTACACCCCTGAAAAAGGTGGGCCGACCGACGAGGTGTACGCCTACGGCGACATCACCGAAGCCGTCGCCGACGCGGCCTACGTCGTGCTGGCCTGTCCACTGACCGACGCGACCGAACACCTGGTCGACGAAGCGGTGTTCGCGACGATGCCGACCGACACCGTCCTCGTCAACGCCGCTCGCGGCGGCGTCGTCCACACGGGTGACCTGGTCGACGCGCTCCGGTCGAACAGCATCCGCGGCGCCGCCCTGGACGTGACCGATCCCGAGCCGCTCCCGGAGGACCACGAGCTGTGGACCTTCGAGAACGTCCTGATCACCCCGCACAACGCCGGCCACACGCCGAAGTACTTCCAGCGCCTGGGCGATATCGTCGCCGAGGCCGTCCACACCGCCGAGGAACGCGGCGAGTGGACCGAACTGCCGAATCAGGTCGTCTGATCGGCCGACTCACGGGTCTCAGAGTGGAGTTTCGAGCGACTCGCGGTAGCCGTCGCGCGCTTCGACGACCAGGTAGCCGAGCGCGACGACGACGGCGCTCCCCCGTAGTACCGCGTCGGAGGAGACCGGGCCGAGCGCGACGGAGTCGGTAAAGAAGGCCAGCGCCGCCAGCGACAGCACGGCCGCGACGGCGGCGACGAACCGCCAGCGCGAGGCGACCGGAACGAGGCCGTCCTCGCCGCGCCAGGCGAGATACAGGTGCGCGCCCGCGAGGACTGCGCCGTTGTAGCCGGCGAACGCGACGGCCATCACCGCGGGGTCGGAGGGGAGCCACAGCGCCGCCGTCAGGCCGACCATCGCGAGGGCGAGCGCAGCGACCGGACCTCGATCGACGCTCGCTTTCAGGTCGGCCAACGAGACTTCGCCCGCTCCGCCTGACATGTCAAAGTGAGTCGTATTCGGGCGGAATAAGCCTTCC
>Ga0207755_100560_pt1 | contig 16709 bp, 13 predicted proteins | sample A23P2SouthBayCA_FD_187734 | JGI IMG/M metagenome (GOLD analysis project Ga0207755, IMG submission 187734) | Aerobic enrichment media microbial communities from Bioluminiscent Bay, La Parguera, Puerto Rico - A23 P2 (SPAdes) | ecosystem: Environmental > Aquatic > Marine > Unclassified ...
CTTCGCCGACAAGCCGAACCGTTCGGCCGTCCTCGGCGGCGAGTTCGAGCGCGCTCGTCGGGACGTCCGTGATGCCGTCCACGTCGACGTCGTCGAGCGAGTAGCCCCCATCGTGGAGGACGTTCGCGAGGATGGCGCACTTCAGCGCGGCGTCCGTCCCCTCCACGTCGAACGAGGGGTCGGCCTCCGCGACGCCGAGGTCCTGGGCCTCCGCTAAGACGTGCTCGTAGTCCAGGCCCTCCGCGGCCATCCGCGTCAGCACGAAGTTCGCGGTGCCGTTCAGCACGCCGCGCGCGGCCGTGACGTTCTCCGTGCCGAGTCCCTCGATGGTCGCGATGGCGGGGATGGCGCCCGCCACCGTCGCCTCGAAGCGAACCTCGCCCGCGCTCGCGTCCGCGAGCGCCATCACGTCGTCGTAGCGCTCCGCGACCGGACCCTTGTTCGCGAGCACGACGTGCCTATCGCGCTCCAGGGCGAGTTCGACGTGCTCGAAGCCGGGGTGGGCGTCCCCGAGCGTCGTCGGCGTCGCCTCCACGAGACAGTCGTAGTCGGCGCCGAGCGCGTCGCCGACGTCGGCCTCACCCACGGTGCCGACGCGCGCCTTGTGCTCGAAGGCGGCTTCGACGTCCACGCCGTCCTCGTCGACGGCGGCGCCCGTCGAGTCCGCGAGCGCGACGACCGTGTGGCCGTACTCGGCGGCGAGTTCGGCGACGCTCCGACCGACCGCGCCCGCGCCCGCGACGGCGAGTTTCACGCCTCGCCCTCCACGAGCGGTTCGACGACCTGTAGCTCCTTCTCCGCGGCGACGTCGCGGACGCGTTCGAGCGCGTCCTCGGCCGCCCCCTCGGTGGTGGCGAGGCGGAGGCGCGCGCTGGAGAGCGCGTCCACGCCGGGTTCGTCCGTCAGCGAGAAGTCGACGACGGACGCGGACTCGACGGCTTCCAGGCGTTCGAGCGTATCGGAGAGGTCCGTCTCGACGAGCGGGCCGGCGAGCAGGACGGTGAGTTCCGCGCCGTACGCGTCCGACCCGGCCTGCACGACGTTCACGCCGGCGTCGCGCATCGCCGCGACGATGCGTTCGAACTGGCGGGGCGTACACTCCACGTCGACTTCGACGGGGATGTGCCCGCGGGGCGTGAGCGCGCCGCGCTCGTGGAAGACGCTCAGGAGGTTGCCGCCGCGCTCCGCGATGGGTTCGAGCGCGCCGAGGAGCGCGCCGGGTTCGTCGGCGAGTTCGAGGCGAACGGTGTACGCCCGGCGCGCGTCCGCGTCACCGCCGTCCGCGGCGGCGTCCTCGGACTCGCTCACCGGCGCCACCTCCGGGACGTCCGGGCGGTGCGTGTGCGCGCGCCACGGTGCGGTGGTTGCGCGCCGATGCACTCGCCGGACGGGGTGTCCGCGTGCATATCGGAGCGCACGGGCCTGCCGGCGTTATAACCTTCGAAGAGCGGTGGGCCGACGGAGTGGCCTTAGAAGTAGTCGATCGCTTCGGGCAGTTCGGTCTTCATGCCCTTGCGCTCGCGGATCTCCGTCATCTTCTCGGTCTGCATGTTGTCGGACATCACGCGGAAGCCGGCGTTCTCGGTGTTCCAGGACGCGCGGCCCTCGGTGGCGGAGCGGATGTCGCTGGAGAATCCGATCATCTCCTCGACGGGCGCGATGCCCTCCACGACCATCAGGTCGCCCTCCTGGTACATGTCGTCGACGCGGCCGCGACGACCCTGAATCTCACCGGACGCGGCGCCCATGTGCTCGGTCGGGACGTCGATGCGGACGTCCTGGATCGGCTCCAGGAGCTTGATGCGCGCGTCGATGAGCGCGTTGTGGACGGCCTGCCGAACGGCGGGGATGACCTGCGCGGGGCCGCGGTGGATGGCGTCCTCGTGGAGGCGCGCGTCGTGCAGGCGGATGAGCGCGCCCTGCACGGGCTCGCCGGCGAGCGGACCGTCGTCGAGCGCCTCCTCTAGGCCCTCGATGACGAGCTCCATCGTCTCGTTCAGGTGCTGGATACCCTTCGTATCGTCGATGAAGACGTTCGTGTTGTGGATCTCCTCGACGTTCTGCGAGGTGTCCTTGTCCATCCCGGCGTCCTGGAGGGCCTCGCGGCGCTCCTGCTCGGGCATGTCCATCGAGACCTCGCCGAGCTTGATCTGCTCGACGATGTCCTCGCCGAGCGGTTCGACGGTGATGTAGAAGCGGTTGTGCCGGTTCGGCGAGCGACCCTCGACCTCGCGGGACTCCTGCGTCGGGGCCTCGCGGTAGACGACGATCGGTTCACCGGTGTTGACCGGGATGCCCTGGTTGCGCTCGATGCGCTGGGTGATGACTTCGAGGTGGAGTTCGCCCTGTCCGCTGATGAGGTGCTCGCCGGTGTCCTCGTTGATCTCGATGCGGATGGTCGGGTCCTCCTTCGCGACCTGCTGGAGCGTCTCGATGAGCTTCGGCAGGTCGTCCATGTTCTTCGCCTCGACGGACTTCGTGATGACCGGTTCGCTGATGTGCTCGATGGACTCGAACGGCGTCATCTCCACGCTGGAGACGGTGGAGCCGGCGATGGCGTCCTTCAGGCCGGTGACGGCGGCGATGTTGCCGGCGGGGACGTGCTCGACCTCCTCGCGCTCGCCGCCCATGTAGATGCCCACGGACTGCACGCGGTTCGTCCCGGCGGTGCCGGAGACGTAGAGGTCCTGGCCCTTCTCGAGGGTGCCGGAGAAGACGCGGCCCGCCGCGATTTCGCCCGCGTGCGGGTCGACGCCGATGTCGGTCACCATCAGGACGACTTCGCCGTCCTCGTCGACGAGACGCATCGTCTCCGCGATGTCGGACTCGTCGTCGCCGCGCCAGATGCGCGGGATACGACGGGGCTGGGCCTCGATGGGGTCCGGGAAGTGCTCACAGACCATGTCGAGCACGACGTCCGAGAGCGGCGTGCGGTCGTGGAGCTCCTGGCGCTCGTCGTTGCGTTCGAGCTCCATGATGTCCCCGAAGTCCATGCCGGTGCGCTGCATCGACGGCATGGAGACGCCCCACTTGTAGAGCGCGGAGCCGAAGCCGACCGTGCCGTCCTCGACGGAGACGGTCCAGTCGTCGATGTCGTCCATCTCCTCGGTCATCCCGCGGATGAGCTCGTTGACCTCGTGGATGACGCCGAGCAGACGCTCCTGCATCTCCTCCGGGCCCTCCTGGAGCTCGCTGATGAGGCGGTCGACCTTGTTGATGAACAGCGCCGGCTTGACGCCCTCGCGGAGCGCCTGCCGGACGACCGTCTCCGTCTGCGGCATCGCGCCCTCGACGGCGTCCACGACGACGAGCGCGCCGTCGACGGCGCGCATCGCGCGGGTCACGTCGCCACCGAAGTCGACGTGGCCCGGCGTGTCGATGAGGTTGATGAGGTGGTCCTCGCCCTCGTACTCGTGCGTCATGGAGACGTTCGCAGCGTCGATGGTGATGCCGCGCTCCTGCTCGTCCTCCTCCGTGTCCATCGCGAGCTGTTCGCCCGCGGTCTCGTCGGAGATCATGCCCGCGCCGGCGAGCAGGTTGTCGGTGAGCGTCGTCTTCCCGTGGTCGACGTGGGCGGCGATGGCGATGTTCCGGATCTGATCCGGATTGTCCATCAACCGCTCGCACTGTTCGACGATCTTCTTGCGTCGGCCCATTATGCACGTGTGTACCGCCAGCGGGTTGAAAAGGGTAGTGTTTCCGTTTGCGGGAGTGTGGCGGCGTGACACGGGTGAAACGCTGGTCGCCCGCGCGCACGGCCGGCGGCGTTCGCGTGGTCGCCGGACGCGAAGCGCCCGCCGGACCCGCCGCGGGCGAAAGAGTCAACCCCCGTCAGACCGTGCCAACAGTACGCATGGACGTACGGGTTCTCGGTTCCGTCCCCGCCGGGCCGTTCCTCGGCGCGCGGGACCTCTTCGAATACGAGTACGACCTCGAGAAGCCGGTGGAGGTCCGGGTGCGCGACGACCCGGACGAACGGACGTGGGCCGGACACTACGACGACCGGCACGTCCTCAACATCTCGCGGCGCGCCGCCACCTCCCTCATGGCGCGCGAGCTCGCCCTCCACGAGTACGCGCACATGGCGCGCTACGAGGCCGGGCACGTCTCGCACACCATGGGCCTCTCCGAGGTGCTCTTCCTCGCGCTTCCCGGGCGGCGCGTCGAACGCCACGTCCTCCGACAGTGCGAACAGCTCGCGAACCACGCGAAGGACATCTACGCCGACGACATCACGCTCGACGTCGCGCCCACCGACAAGCTCCTCACCTTCCTCGAATCACAGCTCGCCACTGCCGTCGCCGAACAGCCCGCCCGAGAACCGGCGAACGGCTACCGAATCACCGCCGCCGCCGGCCCCGAACTCACCGCCGTCAACGCCGCGTTCGCGCTCGCGCTCCTCGAACGCCACGACGCCGTCACCGACGACCACCGCATCTACGAGTTCGCCGCGCTCGCCGACGCCGACGCGCCCGGCATCGACCTCACCTGGTTCAAGGAGCAGTTCCGCACGCTCGCGCGCGACCCGGACGAGTCCGCGTACCGGCGCGCGCTCGTCGACCTCGTGCGCGCGTTCGTCGACGGCCACGAGACGACCACCGGCCCCGCGGCGGATTAGGCGGACGCTCCGCGTCCGCCGAACACGCGAACGGCACGCGGGCCCGGAGGGGCCGCGGAACGCGCGAACGGCGAACAGAGTGCGCCGTGAGCGGGGGGCATAGCGACCCGTGAGCACGCTCCGCGTCCGCGCGGGACGGCGCGGCGGCTACGCGGTGAGAAGACAGACGAGAACGAGAGAGAGGACGCCCGGGTTAGCGGGCGGCGGCCGCGACGCGCTCCTTCTCTTCCTTCTGGGCGACGGCGTAGACCTGCACGTCGTAGTCGGCGGCGCGAACGAGCTGGTTCGCGAGCGCCTCGGCGGCGGACGTGTCGGTCTTGAACGAGTCGGAGTGCGCGCCGTCGGCGAGGAACTTGAGCGCCTGGTCGACGCGGCGCTGGGGCGCGACGTCGACGGCCTTCGGGACGCTGATCCCGCCGTACTTCAGGCGGACGGTCTCCTCGCGGGGAGCCGCGTTCTCGACGGCGGTGACGAGGACCTGCGCGGGATTCTCGTCGGTGCGCTCGTTGACGAGGTCGAACGCCTCGCGCACGATCTTGAGCGCCTTCTGCTTCTTGCCGGCGTTCCGGCCCGTCTTCATCAGACGGTTCGTGAGCCGCTCCACGATGGAGATCTGGCTCTTCTGGAACTGCTTGGACGCGTGGCGACCCATCGTGTGCGCGATGGGCGTCACGGTGATGTAGCGCTTCGTCGAGGGGTCAGCGTAGCTGATCTCGGAGACGTCCCAGACGCCGAAGAGGTCGGCTTCCGCGGACTCCTCGCCGCCGGCGGGCTTCTCGGGTTCAGGGGCTTCTTCCGTGGACATTATCGGACAGGCTTCTCCGCGTTACCGCGAACGAGTTCGATGAGCGAGACGCCGTTCACCTTCTCGACCTTGTAGTTGACACCGGAGAGGTCGCCCATGGCACGACCCTTCGCGCCACCGATCCCGGCGATGGTGACCTCGTCGTGCTCGTCGATGAACGAGATGGCGCCGTCACCGGGACAGAACGCGGTGACCTGCTTCCCGTTCTTGATGAGCTGAACGCGGACGCATTTCCGGATGGCGGAGTTGGGCTGTTTGGCCTCGATCCCGACCTTCTCCAGCACGATGCCTCGTCCCTGCGGCGCGCCCTCGAGGGGGTCGGACTTCTCGGAGAGACCCCGCTCCCGGCGCGCGTAGTCGGAGTCGGACCACCGGTGCGTCTGGCGGTCCTTCTTCAGTTTGCGCGCGGCGTACTTACCGTTCGGCATACGCACGAATTCCCCTCGCAACTACTTAAGCCCGGCCTTTCGCCGGCGTCCGTGCGTTCACGGGGCACGCGGGGCGTCGTCGTCGTCTGCGACGGCGACCGATCCGGAGAGTTCGGTCTGACTCGGCGGGTTCAGCGTCAGGCCGGCGTCCGCGAAGCGCTCGTTCACGCGCCGGACGTACGCCGAGCGCACGTCGAGTATCGGCGTCTCCGTCGGGTCCCCGACCCAGTAGCGCGCGACGAGGTCGACCGACGTCGACCCGAACCCCGCGGCGTGAACTGTCGGTTCGGGATGGTCGAGCACGCGGTCGTCGGCGCGCGCGGCCTCCTCGGCGAGACGGATCGCCGCCGCGATGTCGTCGTCGAAGCGCACGCCGAAGCGTTCGGTGAGCCGGTAGCGTTCGCCCGTGTAGGGCGTCGTGAGCGCGCTCGCGGTCAACTGCGAGTTCGGCACGGTGACCGTCTCCCCGGCGATGGTTCGCACGCGCGTCACGCGGAAGTCGACCGTGAGGACCGTCCCCTCGCCACCGTCCCACTGGATGTAGTCGTCCACGTTGAAGTCGGGGTCCGCGACGAGGAACGCCCCGCTGACGAGGTTCCCGATGGCCTCCTGTCCCGCGACCCCGACCGCGAGCGTCGCCGCCGCGACGACGATGGCGGAGCCCTGGAGCGCCTGCCCGAACCCGGCGGCGACGGTCGCGAACACGAGGGCGACGGCGGCGACGACTATCTTCGCGTAGAGGCGCGTCGCGCGCGCGAGCGTCGGGTTCTCGCGGTTGCGCGCGCGGACGACGCGCACGACCGGCGGGACGACGAGGAGGCGGCCCGCCGCGTAGACGAGGAGCGCCGCGACGACGAAGAGCGCGAACTGGACGAGGAGCGTCTGATAGCTCGCGAGCGCCGTCAGGAGACGCTCCGCGACGCTCACCACGGGAGCCACCTGCGCATACCGTCCGGTGGGCGCGCGGAACACAAGAACGTGGGGGGCGAGAGAGAGAGACTTCAGCGAGCGGGGCGCGAGCGGCGACGCGCCCGCCTAGGTGAGTTGGATGTCGTCGACGTCGAAGTGGCGTTTCGCGAGGCGTTTCGCCATCTCGATGTTCCGCCCCGCTTCGCCGATGGCGACGCCGCGGTCCTCGTGCGCGACTTCGGCGTACGCGACCAGGTCGTCGTTCTCGCTGATGGTGACGTTGTAGACGGCGGCGGGGCTGAGGGCGTGCGCGACGAACCCCTCCGGCGTCGGGGCGTCCTCGACGAGTTCGACGTCGCGGCCGAGTCGCTCCGAGAGCGACTGCACGCGCTCGCCGCCGCGACCGATGGCCTGCGCCATCTCGCCCGCCTTCACGACGAAGACGACGCGCTCGGGGTCGTCCTCGACGACGCAGTCGACGGCGGTGGCGTCGGTGGCGTCCTCGAACGCGGCGATGTACTGGCGTGCCTCGTCGGTGAGGGTGACCGTCACTTTCCGGTCGTACCCATGCGGAGGTCGACGTCGCCGGTGCCGAGTCGGATCGGCTTCCCGACGATGACGTTCTCGATGACGCCGTCGAGGTCGTCGGCCTCGCCGTAGATGGCGGCGTCGAGCAGGTGGTTGACGGTGACCTCGAACGCGGCGCGCGCGAGCACCGAGTCCTTGTTCCCGGAGATGCCGTGCCGGCCGATGGACTGGATGGTACCGTCGTTCGTCATGATGTCCGCGACCAGCATCAGGTGGCGGATGTTCACGTCGTCGAGACCCTGCTCTTCGAGCGTGGTCATCGTCTCGTCGATGATGGACTCGCGCGCGGCCTCGATGCCGAGGGTCTTGTGGACCTCGTGGATGTTGTTACACGTCGTCCGGGAGGCGTCCACGCCCTCGATCTTGAGCGTCTTCTTGAACGCGGAGCCCTCCGTGTAGAGGACGAACTCCTCGCCCTGCTCGGTCTCCTCCTTGCGGATGACGACGCGCGTGATGTCCTCGATGCCCTTGAACACGATCTCGCGGAGCTGTTCGACGAGCTGCAGGAGCTCCCGATAGGACGGCTCCTCCGGGCCGAATTCGAGGACGGTGCCGGACTGGGTGACCGTCACGCCGAGGCTGTTCTCGATGGTCTCCGCGATCTCGCGCGCGATCTCCGTGGTGTCGTCCTCGGTCGGCCAGCGTTCGAGGAGCGTGTCCTCGTTCAGGCTGATGGTGACCGTCATGTCCGCGACGTTCGTGGAGATGTCGCCGAGCGCGAGGATCTTCGTGGCTTCGAGGTTCCAGACGACCTCGTGGGCGCGCTCCCGGTCGTCCCCGTACTCGTCCTCAAGGTGGACGGTCATCATCGGCGTGTCCGGGTTCTTCCGGGCGTCCACGAGCTCGATGAGTCGCGGGAGGCCCTGCGTGACGTCGATCTCCGCGACGCCCGCGTAGTGGAAGGTGTTCATCGTCATCTGCGTCCCGGGCTCCCCGATGGACTGCGCGCTCACCGTGCCGACCGGGTCGAGCGGGTCGACGCGAGAGCTCTTGTAGCGCGACTCGACCGCTTTCGCGATGTAGTCGGCGGTCTGCGTGTCGACGCCCTCGCGGGCCTCGATGGTGTCGTACACCTGGTCTTTGAGCCGTCGCGTGAGGTCCGTGTCCTCCACGACCGCCTCGATGTCGTCAGTTATCTCGGTCATCTAGTCGTCCCCCTCGGCGCTCCACGTCGCGTCGGACGCGGTCCAGGACTCGCCGTGCTCGGAGAGGTTCGTGGGCGGTTCGCGCTCGCCGATGAACTCCTCGAGGTCGGCCTCGGACTCGAACTCGGACTCGAGGATGCGGTCGGCGAGGTTGTCGATCTGTTCCTTGCTGACCGGGGACTCCTCGTCGGAGGCGACCCGGACGGGGCTGGTGCCGTCCTCGCCGAACTCGAACTGAACGATGGTGTCCGAGGTGTCCCGGACGGTCCCGTCGTACTGCGTCTCCAGTTCGGAGAGCGCGTTGATGAGGCGGCGCTGGAGGTAGCCGGACTTCGAGGTCCGGACCGCCGTGTCGACGAGGCCCTCGCGGCCGCCCATCGCGTGGAAGAAGAACTCCTTCGGGTCCAGTCCGGACGTGTAGGAGGACTCCACGAAGCCGTGGGCGTCCGCGGAGAGGTCGTTCGGCTTGTAGTGGCTGAGCGTGCGGTCCTCGTAGCCGCGGTTGATGCGCTCGCCCCGAACGGCCTGCTGGCCGACGCAGCCCGCCATCTGCGTGAGGTTCAGCATCGACCCACGCGCCCCGGACTCCGCCATGACGACGGCGGGGTTCGTGTCGTCGAAGTGGTCGCCCGCGATATTCCCCGCGGAGTCGCGGGCCTTCCCGAGCGTCTGCATGATCTTCATCTCCAGCGTCTCGTCGATGGTCCGGCCCGGCAGGCTCTCGAGGTCGCCGGACTCGTAGGAGTCGATGAGGCGCTCGACGTCGTCGTAGGCGTTGTCGATGGCGTCGTCGATCTGCTCCTGGGCCTCGGCGCTGATCGTCTCGTCGTCGATACCGATGGAGAACCCGAAGTGCATGATCGCGCGCATCGCGAGCGCCGCGATCTCGTTGATGAAGATGCGCGCACGCGTCGTGCCGTACACCTTCGTGATGGTGTCGACGATGTCGCTGCCGAACTCGCCGACGCCGTCCTCGTCGATAGTGCCCTCGATCAGCTGGCCGTCCTCGATGACGACGTCCTCGCCCGAACTCGACTTGAACTCGAGGTTGAGGTCGTCCGGGAGGAGTTCGCTGAACAGCGTGTAGCCCGTCCAGTACTCCGCGCCGGCGTCGTCGGTGCCGTCCGGTTCGGGGAGTTCGTCGATGCGGGTCTGACGCAGCAGGTCGAGCGCCTGCGTCTCGTTGAACTGCGGGTTGTCGTGCGTCAGGAGGTACATCCCGCTGATGTGGTCCTGGATGGCCCCGATGATGTTCTCACCGAAGCGCGGGCTGAGAATCTGCTCCTGCACGCGCATCAGGACGCGGGCCTCCGCGCGCGCCTCCTCGTTCTGGAGGGCGTGCATGTTCATCTCGTCGCCGTCGAAGTCCGCGTTGTACGGCGGGCAGACGACGGTGTTCAGCCGGAACGTCTTGTACGGCATCACGACCACTTCGTGGGCCATGATGGACATCCGGTGGAGCGACGGCTGGCGGTTGAAGATGACGATGTCGCCGTCGATGAGGTGGCGCTGGACCTCCCAGCCCGTCTCGATGCGCTCGGCGAGCTCCTCGCAGACCTTCTCCGTGACGCGCACGCGCCGGCCGTCCGGTCGCTTCACGTAGTTCGCGCCGGGGTGGCCCTCGGGGCCGTTCCGGACGTACTGCTTCGCGCGCTCGATGTTCTGCTCGTTGACGACCATCGTCTGCGTCATCTCGCGCGCGACGCGCTCCGGGACGCCGACCTCGTTCAGACTCAGGGTCGGGTCCGGGCTGATGACGGTGCGGGCGGAGAAGTTCACGCGCTTCCCGGAGAGCGAGCCGCGGAAGCGGCCCTCCTTGCCCTTCAGGCGCTGAGAGAGCGTCTTCAGCGGGCGGCCGGAGCGGTGGCGCGCCGGCGGCGTGCCGCTGATCTCGTTGTCCATGAACGTCGTGACGTGGTACTGCAGGAGCTCCCAGAGGTCCTCGATGATCAGCTGTGGCGCGCCCGCCTCGCGGTTCTCCATGAACCGCTGGTTGATGCGGATGATGTCCACGAGCTTGTGCGTCAGGTCGTCCTCGCTGCGCTGGCCGTTGTCCAGCGTGATGGAAGGACGGGCCGTGACCGGCGGCACCGGGAGGACGGTGAGGATCATCCACTCGGGGCGGGACTTCTCCGCGTCGATGCCGAGCACTTCGAGGTCGTCGCCCGGGATGTCCTCGAACCAGTCCCGGATGTCGCTCGGCATCAGCTTGTTCATGTCCTCCATCGTGAGGTCCGCGCCGACGGCCTTCTCGATGGCCTTCCGGCCCTCCTCGCGCGGGCGGAACTCGCCGCTGAGGATCTCGTTGATCCGGGAGATGTCGATGTCCGTCTCCTCGGCGAGCGCCTGCGGGCTGATGCCCGACTCGTCCTCGTCCGGATCCGGCTGCATCGCCGACGCGATGCGCTCGGAGTAATCGGAGGCGAGGACCTGCTGGACCTCGTAGTAGGTCGTGGGCTTCTCGTGCTTGACGTCGTACTGGGCCTCCCCGCAGTACGGGCAGTTGTTCTTCTTGCGCGCCTCGCGAATCGCGGCCTTCGTGACGTCGCTGACGTCCTGGCGGAGGCCGCGCGTGCGTTCGAGGTCGGAGCTGTACTCCTCCATCTCCTCCTCGGTGAGGAGGAGGCGAGAGCAGTTCCGGCAGGTGCCGCGGAGGAGGCGGCGAATGAGCTTCGCGAACCCGACGTGGATGACGGGCGCGGCGAGTTCGATGTGGCCGAAGTGGCCGTTACACGACCCCGAGCGGTTCCCGCAGGTCTTGCACTCCAGGCCGGGGTCGATGACGCCGAGACGAGGGTCCATCAGCCCCATGTCGATGGGGAAGCCGTCGTCGTCGTAGGTGTCGGCCGTGATGACCTTCGTGGCGCTCATCTCGCGGTACTCCTCCGGGTCCATCAGCCCGAAGCTGATCTCCCCGATCTCCTTCGGTGATTGTCCAGCACTCATTAGACTGCGTCCTCCAGTTCGAGGCGCGGCGCGATGCCGAGCGCCTTCATCTCGTCGAGTAAGAGCTTGAACGCGTAGCTCATCTCGATGTTGTGCACGTCGGTCTCCTCGCCGCAGTTCGGACAGTAGACGCGACGCTGCTCTCGGTTCTCCACCGCGGTCATCCCGCAGTTCCCACAGATGTGGACGTACTCCTGGTCCGAGGACTCGAGGAGTCGCTCCTTCAGCACCATCGCGGCGCCGTGGCCGATGACGGTGTCGCGCTCCATCTCACCGAGACGCAGGCCGCCCTCGCGGGCGCGCCCCTCGGTCGGCTGGCGCGTCAGCACCTGCACCGGGCCCTTGGAGCGAGCGTGGACCTTGTTCGAGACCATGTGGTAGAGCTTGTGGTAGAAGATGGTCCCGACGAAGATCTCCGCCTCGATCTTCTCGCCGGAGACGCCCGAGTAGAGGCGCTCCTTCCCCGAGGAGTCGAAGCCGTGCTCCTCCAGAGTGCCGCGGATCTCCTCCTCGTCCTCGCCGGTGAACGCGGTGCCGTCGACGCTGCGGCCGTCGAGCGCGCCCGCCTTCCCGCCGAGCATCTCCAGCACGTGACCGACCGTCATGCGCGACGGCAGCGCGTGCGGGTTCACGATCAGGTCCGGGACGACGCCGTCCTCGGTGAACGGCATGTCCTCGTGGGGCGCGAGGTGGCCGATGACGCCCTTCTGACCGTGTCGGCTCGCGAACTTGTCCCCGAGTTCGGGGGTGCGCTCGTCGCGCACGCTCACCTTCGCGAGCTTCGAACCGTCCTCGCCCTCCATCAGGGTGACCGTGTCGACGACGCCGTCCTCGCCCGAGCGCATCGTCACGCTCGTCTCGCGGCGCTTCTGCGGGCTGAGACCCGCCATGTCGTCCGGCTCTTCGAGGAACCGCGGCGGGGACGTCTTCCCGAGCAGGACGGAGTTCTCGTCCACCTGCGTCTCGGGATTGACCATCCCGTCGTCGTCGAGGTGCGTGTACGCCTCCTCGCCGCGCGACCCGCGGACGTCCGTGTCAGGGATCTCGAAGCGGTCTTCCTGACCACCGGGGTAGCGGCGTTCCTCGCCCTCGTACGTGCGGAAGAAGTGCGAGCGACCGAGGGCGCGCTCGACCGAGCCCTTGTTCATGACGAGGGCGTCCTCGATGTTGAACCCCTCGTAGGACATGACGGCGACCGTGAAGTTCTGCCCGGCGGGCCGGTCGTCGTAGCCGATCTGCTCGGTCGTCTGGGTGTTCACCATCGCCGCCTGCGGGTAGTGCATGACGTGCTGGCGGGTGTCCGGCCGGATGCGGTAGTTCGCCGCCGGCAGGCCCAGACTCTGCTTCATCATCCCCGCGCCCATCGTGATACGCGGCGACGCGTTGTGCTCGGGGTAGGGAACCATCCCGGCGCCGATGCCGAAGATGAGCTGCGGGTCGATTTCGAGGTGCGTGTGGTCCTCGGTGAGTTCGTCGTTCTCGACGGCGACGAGGATGTCCTCCTCCTCCTCGGCGTCGATGTACTCGACCTTCCCCTCCTCGACGAGGTCCTCGAACGTCTTCTCGCCGTCCTGCACGGCCTCGACGTCCGACTCGTCGGCGCGCGGCTCGCCGTCCTCGACGACGAGCAGCGGGCGGCGGGCGCGGCCGGCGTCCGCGTTCACGATGACCTCGCGCGTGCGATCCTTCACCGAGACGTTCACCATCTCGGAGACCGACCCGTCCCGGCGCGACTGCCGGATCTGGTCGGCGAGCTCGTACGGGTCCGGGTGGGTCCCGACGAGGCTGCCGTTGACGTAGACTTTCGCTTCTCGTGAGTCGCTCATGTTAGTCGTCCGCGGGCGTCTCGTTCTGCAGACCGGGGACTCCCTCGACGCCCATCGAGTTGAGTTCGGCTTTCAGCTGCTGTTCGTCGTCGACGTTCTGCGAGAGCTCCATCGCCTGCGCGAAGTTCTTCACGAGCCCACAGTTCGGCCCCTCCGGCGTCTCCGAGGGACAGATGCGACCCCACTGGGTCGCGTGCAGGTCGCGCGCCTCGAAGTGCGGCTGGGAGCGACTGAGCGGCGAGCGAAGCCGTCGCAGGTGCGAGAGAACGCCCATGTGGTCGGTGCGGTCGACGAGCTGGCTCACGCCGCTGCGGCCGCCGACCCAGTTCCCCGTCGCGATGGGGTGTTCGAGGCGCTCGGTGAGCACGTCGGAGCGGACCACCGTGTTCACGGTGAGCTGTCGGTTCCGCATGTTCGCGCGCTCGAGCTGGTACTTCACGTCGCGTGAGAGCTTGTTCAGCGCCGTCCGGAAGAGGTCCTTCATCAGGTCGCCGCTGACCTTCAGGCGCTTGTTCGCGTAGTGGTCCTTGTCGTCCGCTTCGCGGCGGTCGAGCGCGAGTTCGAAGCACGCCTCCGCCATCCGGCAGAGGTAGTACGCCTTGTTGATGCGCGTCTCCTCGTCCTCGACGCCCTCCTCGTGGAGGTGCGGGAGGAGGTAGCGGTCGATGACGTAGTTCGCGCGCTTGAGCTGGTAGTCCTTCCCCTGCCCGGAGGCGACGCGCTTCCCGAGCGCCTCGATGGCCTCGGCCTCCGTCTGGACGTCGGCCTCCTCCAGGTTCTCCAGCATGAACTTCACGATCTCCGGGTCGTCGCTGACCCGGTGAACGATCTCCTCGTCGGATTCGAGGCCGAGCGCCCGCACGAGCGTCACGAAGTTGATCGACCCCGAGACCGAGGGGAACGAGACTTCGAGGATACCCGAGCGGTTGCGCTCACAGAGCACGAGCGCCCGATAGCCGCGGCGCTGGCTGAAGGTCTTCGCGACCTGGATCTCGTCGCCGTACTTCGTGTCGTACTCGGCGAGGATCTTGTTCGGCGCGAGGTCCTCCGAGGTCATCAGCACGCGCTCGGAGCCGTTCACGATGAAGTAGCCGCCGGGGTCGGCGGGGTCCTCGCCGATGTCGACGAGCTCCTCCTCGCTGAAGTCCGCGATGTTACACTTCGAGGAGCCGACCATGATCGGCATCCGGCCGACCTTCGTCTCGGTCGTGTCGAGGACCTTCTCCTCCTCCTCCTCGCCGCCGCGCACGATGCTCATCTCCATGAACACGGGCGCGGAGTACGTGATGTTCCGCAGGCGGGCCTCCTGCGGGTAGAGGAGTTCCTCGGACCCGTCGGCCTCGCGGACGCGCGGCGTGGTGACGCGCACGTCCCCGAGTTCGACGAAGACCGGCTCTTCTTCTTCCTTGTCACCGATGTCCGTCTCGATGCGGCCCTTCTCGGTGACGACTTCCTGCATCCCCCGCTCGAGGAACGCGTTGAACGAGCGGTAGTGGTGTTCGGCGAGTCGTTCCTTCGAGAAGTACGCTCTCGACAGCTGTCGGCGGTCTTCCTGTTGCATCATTCGATGACCAGTCGGTAGACGACGGCTTCGTCAGTTGTTCGGGAGTCTCGAACGACCTTGACGACGTCTCCCGGCTCCGCGTCGTCCGGCAGGGCCGGATCGCGACGCTTCAGCTTCGGGAGCGACGTACGCTCGACGTCGTACTCCTCAAGGACGTCCTCTACCTCGTCCTCCGGGAGGACGGTGTGCTCGGGCACGAGATCGTGTTGGCTTACATCCATGGGTGCACCTGGGTGGGGGCAGAACCGGCTCTCACGAGATACTACAGGCTATTTCAACAGCGAGGACGTTAAGTCTTGTTAACCGCGGGCGGCGTGCCACGCGGTGACGGCCGCGAGAACGACTGACGAAGGCGTCCCCGGAAAGAAAGTCTTAATTAGTCGACCCGGCTACGATGAGTTGCACTCGCCTGCCCGGATGGTGTAGTGGCCCATCATACGACCCTGTCACGGTCGTGACGCGGGTTCAAATCCCGCTCCGGGCGCTTCTCTGATTCCACGTTCCCGAGCGAGGCGTCTCGTCGCCGAGCGACGCGTGGAATCTACGAACGGTCGACGGGATTTGAATCAAGGAGTGGAGCGAAGCGGAACGACCGTGGTTCAAATCCCGCTCCGGGCGTCTTCTGCCGACGCTAACTCGCGAGCGACCGCCGTGTCTCCCGAGCGACCAGTTCGTCGATGCGAGGAGTGCCGAGTACCGAGGGGGCGGACGCCGTCGCCGCCGCGGTCACTCGCGCAGGTGGCCGAGGTCGTACTCGCGGCCCGTGAGGACGTAGAGGAGGTCGGTGACGACCGTCTCCAGTTCGGGGAGCACGCGCAGTAAGAGGAGCGTGAGCGCGACCAGAACGACGACGGAGAGCGACTGGGCGATGACGCGGTCCGCGATGTAGTAGGAGGCGATGTTCTGCTGGGAGGGACTGAAGACGAGTTCGACGAACCGCGTCGCGAGGGGGCCGTCGAACCACTGGTGGCCGTTCGCGATGGCGATGAACGCGACGCGAACGACGTTCAGCGCGTAGATGATCGGCACGACGACGGCGAGGCCGATGGCGCGCCGACGAACGGACGCGTCAAGCGCGACGATGACGCCCGCGACGAGCGAGATGCTCCCGATGCCCGTACAGGCGAGCAGGACTTCGAGGAGGTAGCGGTGGCCGTCCTGCACGTAGAGCAGGGCGTGCGGGAAGCCGACGTGCGCGGACTCGACGGTCGGACCCGTGAGCACCTCGGGGCGGTAGCCGAGCGCGCGCTGGAGCCACGCGCTCTGCGTCGTCGTCGCCGTGATGAGCGCGCGCTTGACCGACTCGATGGTGAGCGCCGGGAGATAGATGACGCCCATCACCGCGACGGCGCGCGAGAACACCATCAGCGACGGCCGCTTCGCGTAGACGAGATAGCCGACGTACGCACACCCCGGAACGGCCGCGGCGACCAACACCGTCTCGATGACGCTCTTCTGCACGAACCAGAAGTGCGGGACGAGGAGCGCCCAGAAGACGGCGAAGACGCCCCACGTCACCGCGGCGAGCGTGCGCGCGGCGCGTTCGCGCGACGTCCAGAGGTGGACGGCGGCGCTCGCCGCGAACGCCGCGACCACGACCCACGCGAGCGGATCGGTCAGCGCGAGCGGGTCGGAGAGCGAGAGCGCCATAGCTGCTCACGGATTGGTCGCTCAGAAGTATAGGGGTGACGGTCAGCACGTTCGACGAGCCGCCGGCTCGCCGGGATAGCGTCCGAAAGAAAACTGCGGTGTGGTGACCGGTATCGCCGGTCAGTCGTGGTTCAGTTTAGCTTAGTTCTCGCGGCGGAGCGCGAGGAGCGCAGCGCCGGCGAGCGCGACGAGGGCGACCCCGACACCGAAGCCGGGCGTCGAACCGCTCG
>Ga0207755_100565_pt1 | contig 16497 bp, 17 predicted proteins | sample A23P2SouthBayCA_FD_187734 | JGI IMG/M metagenome (GOLD analysis project Ga0207755, IMG submission 187734) | Aerobic enrichment media microbial communities from Bioluminiscent Bay, La Parguera, Puerto Rico - A23 P2 (SPAdes) | ecosystem: Environmental > Aquatic > Marine > Unclassified ...
CGAGAACTTCCTCTACATGCTGACCGGGACCGAGCCGGACGACGTCGCCGCCGAGACCTTCGACACCGCCCTCACCCTCCACGCCGACCACGGTCTCAACGCCTCGACGTTCACCGCGATGACGGTCGCGAGCACGCACGCGGATCTCTACAGCGCCGTCACGGCCGGCGTCGGTGCGCTCTCGGGCCCGCTCCACGGCGGTGCGAATCAGGACGTTATGGAGACGCTACTGGAAGTCGACAACAGCGACGACGGGCCCGTCGAGTGGACTCGCTCGGCGCTCGACGACGGGCGCCGGATCCCGGGCTGGGGCCACCGCGTCTACAGCGTCAAAGACCCGCGTGCGGAGATCCTCGAGGAGCGGAGCGACGCCCTCGCACGGTCGACGGGGGAGTCCAAGTGGTGTGAGTATACCCGCGAGATCGAAGCTCACCTCACCGACGAACGGGGACTCGTCGAGAAGGGCATCGCTCCCAACGTCGACTTCTACTCCGGGAGCGTCTACTATCAGCTCGGAATTCCGGTCGACCTCTACACGCCCATCTTCGCGATGAGTCGCGTCGGCGGCTGGGTGGCCCACGTCGACGAATACCTAACAGACAACCGTCTCATCCGACCCCGGAGTCGTTACGTCGGCCTCGAATCGCGGTCGCTCGTCCCGATAGATGAACGGTAACTCGCGGATCGCACCGATCCGGAACCGGCCGTCGATATCCGCCTCCGTCGGCGGGCGTCGATGAGATTCGAGACCGCTCGCGAGCGGTTCGAGCCACTGGTCGACCGGGGGTCAGATCTCCGATCCGCGTTCGGGCAACTGCTCGACCAGGAGTTCACGTATTCGACGGGACACCTCGCAGCGGTGCTGAACACCTGTCTGTTCGCACCGTCGCTGCTCACCTTCTGGTTCGTCAACGGCGTGCTCGACTTCTCGACGGCGGTCGCTATCGGTGCGGTCGCCAGCCCCGGGGGCTTGCAGGTCCGCCTGATCGCGTACCTGTTTCTGGTGCCGACCTTCTTGATAGTGCGAGTCACCGTCCACTTGCTCCACCCCGTCCACAGGCGACAGGTGCTCTCGGGCTCGTGTCCGACGACGCAACTCGTGAGTCTCGACTGGTTCAGCATGGGGATCCTCGCGACCGGGTTCCCGCTGGCAATCCAGGATCTCGGTCCCTGGCTCGCGATGAACGGTGTCTTTGTCGTCGGCCTGTTCGTCGCGCCTCGCGTCGTCGACGACGACAGCGCCGGGACCGTCAAACTGCTCGTGATCGCGACCGGGAGCCTCGTGTTCCTGTACGCCAACTACGGCGGGACGGTCCCCGTACTCCCCGAACCGTCGGTGATCCTCGGGTCCGTCGTGACGGTCAGGCTCGGGAACGGCACCACCCAGTGGCTATTAAGAGCGTTCAATAGCGTCGTGCTGGGACCAGTCCTCGTTGGCCTGTTCGGAATGGCGATGAACCGCGTCCTCACCCGGCCCGAACTCGCGGATATCCCGTTTGCGGAGTACGCGCTCCCGGTCCGCGACCCCGACTCGGTCGTCCTGGCGAGCGCAGCCTCGGGGACCGCGTTCTATCTCGCCGTTGTCTTCCTGCTAACCGGCCGACTGACTCTGATCCCGTGAGCCCTCGTCTCAAGTCCGCTCGACGACGACCTGCACATTGTCTCCGCTCCGAAGCCCGTACTCCCGCGGAGCTACCGGGTCACCGTTGACAGTGATCTGAACGGTCGTGTTCGAAGTACCGTCACGGTAGGTTGTCCCCTGATACGTCACCGACGACTCCGTCGCATTGAACCCGAGTGTCCCGAGTGCGTACTGGAGCGTCACCCCCCGAGCGTGGACGTGCCACCGCGTCCCTACACCGCCTTCGAAGTAGAAGGCGTTCGACTGCAGCTGGTATCGCTGTCGACTGAAGTCGACCTGCTGGCCGTTCACGACCATCTCCATCGTCCCGTGGTAGTGGACTGCACCGAGGTCGGTCGGCTCCTGCCCCGGGGTCACGTCTCCTCTGCCCCCGGATGGCGAGAACAGCACGTATCCGACGATGGCCAGCGTAACGACCAGAATGCCGCCCAGGACGATCGGTCCCGTCGGACGCGATCCGTCCTCGTCGCTCTCGTCGGCGCCGACTCGTCGCCTGTCGATCGGTCCGAGTTCCTCGAGGTGTTGACCCTCGAGATGGTCGACATACGCCGATTCGCTCTCGAACGATTCGTCGCAGTAGTCACACTCCGGCATCTTATCGTCCCCGAGAAATCCCGACGGCGTTTTCAACGCACGGTAACGTACGTGTAACCCGGATCCTGGTCAGACCATCGCTTGACTGTCGTGCGAACACTCCCGTCGAATCACTCACAGTCCATCGAACAGTCGTATGATTTGCTGTATATCCAGTAGCCGTCGTCGTCGGGAGCCGCCACGGTGGCGTAGTCCAGCGAGAGCCGCGGTTCGTTGTTCCGCCCCAGCGTCTCGACGTGGTGCCACTCGCCGTCGGGTTCGGAGAGCGTCGCGCGGTACTGCCAGACGCGAACGCGCTCGTCGGTCACGCGGACTGCGTACGACTCCGGCCGGACGTCCGTACGCGGTGGTCGCTCCGCCTCTGTCGGCAGCGTTGCTCCGACCATAGGTCGTGATCGCCCGGAGCCGAATTAATTATATCCCGGTTTTTCGTGAGAGACGCACGACTGTCGTGGGACCCCGACTCGAAGACACGGTGGACGACCGCCGCTGGCCGATGGCAGCCGGGTAACGCTGCCGTTACCGGACAGTTAGATACGCAGAGAGGGTGGAACCGGACATGAGTTCGGATACCGGAACGGACGGAACGGACGTTCACTGGCACAGAGCGATCGGCCGCGAAGAACTCTCTGAAGGGCGAGTGAAACCGGTCACGTGCGACGGGACGACCGTCGCGATGACTCACTACGACGGCGAGTATCACGCGCTCGACAACGAGTGCCCTCACCAGGGCGGCCCGCTCGGCGAGGGAGCTATCGAGGACGGGCTCCTTCGCTGTCCGTGGCACGGCTGGGATTTTCACCCCGATTCGGGCGAGACGCCCGGCGATTTCGACGACTGCGTCACCACCTATCCGGTCGAGGAGCGTGAAGACGGTATCTACGTCGGATTCCCCGTCGAACGACCCCGAGAGCGTACTGTCTCGGATGTGATCGCCGAGACGCTCGTCAACTGGGGCGTCCGGCAGGTGTGGGGTATCGTCGGCCATTCGAACCTCGGACTGGCCGAGGCGCTCCGAACTGAAGCCGACGGCGGGAACCTCTCGTACTACGGCGTCCGCCACGAGGGCGCCGGTGCCTTCGCCGCCTCTGCCTACGGGAAACTGACCGGGCGACCCGCCGCGTGTTTCTCCATCGCCGGCCCCGGTGCGACGAACATGCTGACCGGCCTATGGGACGCCAACGTCGACCGCTCGCCGGCGATCGCGCTCACTGGACAGGTCGAATCACAGGTGCTCGGAACCGGAAACTTTCAGGAAGTGGACCTGGAAGCGGCCTACGGCGACGTAGCAGCGTTCGAGGCGACGGTGCTCCCCGACAGCCAGCCCGCCGAGCTCGCGACGCGTGCCGCCAAGGCCGCGATCCTCGAACGCGGCGTCTCCCACCTTATTTTCCCCGACGACATCCAGACCATGGACGCCGAGGGGGTCGAACCGGGTCACCCCGACGGACGATTGACCCCCCGAGACATCGCGCCGCCGGAAGCGAAGCTCTCCGAAGCCGTCGACCACCTCGAAGGGGCCGAGCGGCCGGTGATCGTCGTCGGGCACGGCGCTCGCTTCGAGATGGACGGGATCGTCGAACTCGCAGAGCGACTCGATTGTCCGGTGCTGACGACGTTCAAGGCGAAAGGACAGATCCCGGATTCGCACCCGCTCGCGGCGGGCGTCCTCGGTCGAAGCGGGACGCCGATCGCGAGCCACTTCATGAACGAGTCGGATCTGCTCGCGGTCTTCGGAGCGAGTTTCTCGAACCACACCGGTATCGCCTCGTACAAAGACATCGTCCACGTCGACTTCGACCAGATGGCGCTGGGGAAGTTCCACAGCGTGGACGTGCCGGTCTGGGGCGAGATCGGGGTGACCGTATCGGAGATGATCGATCGGTTGCCTGAATCAAGAGACCTCGCCGCAGAGAGCCAGCGCGAGGAGTTGGCCGATCGCTGGGCGATGTGGCGCGAGGAGAAAGCGACACGTCGCGAGGAGCCCGCCGATCGCGGCGTCAACTACGCGACCGTCTTCGACGCGATGACTCGGGTCGTCCCCGACGACGCGATCGTCCCGGTCGACGTCGGGAACAACACCTACGCGTTCGGCCGCTACTTCGAGCCGGAACACCAGTCGGTGCTCATGTCCGGCTACCTGGGGTCTATCGGATTCGCCTTCCCCGCGGCGCTGGGTGCGTGGGCCGCCACGCAGGAGCCGGACACCTCCTGGGCCGGGCGATCCGTCGTCTCCGTGTCGAGCGACGGCGGGTTCGGTCAGTACATGAGCGAGTTCACGACCGCCGTCAAGTACGACATGGACCTCACGCACGTCCTGCTGAACGACGACGAACTCGGCAAGATCAGCAAGGAACAGCGCACGGGCGGCTGGGACGTCTGGCAGACTGACCTCGTGAATCCGGGGTTCGCCGACTTCGCCGAGAACTGCGGTGGCCTGGGCGTCTACGTCGACGGCGAGAACGAACTCGACGAAGCGCTCGAACGGGCGATCGAATACGACGGTCCCGCGCTGGTCGAGATACCCACCGATTCTGACCCCGTGTGACGGGAAATCGATCGAAGCTGCACTGAAATCGCACGTGCGTCGGTAACTCGGCCGTTAGCGAGGTATTATCACTATGCGTGGTCGAGCGATCCTATGCTCGATGTCGGCGACTCCGCGCCGGAGTTCACCTTGCCGGGAACCGCTCGCGACGACGACAGAGAGGACTTCGCGGAGTACTCCCTCTCCACGGCACTCGAAGAGCGCCCGCTCCTGCTGAATTTCTACGTGTTCGATTTCCACCCGGCCTGCCGGGAGAACGTCTGTGCGCTTCACAGTCTGTCGTGGTTCGACCTCGACGAGGGGGTTACCGTCTACGGTATTTCGACCGATAGCGTCCACAGTCATCGGGCGTTCGCGCGCCAGGAGACGCTCGGATTCCCACTACTATCAGACAGCGACGGGAGCGTTGCCGAGTCCTACGGCGTCCTCGCCGACGAGATCGAGCGTCACAAGCAGGTCGCCCGACGTTCCGTCTTTCTGATCGACCGGTCCGGGACTGTGCGCTACGCCTGGAACGGCGAGACGCCCTCACAGCAGCCGGACTGGGAGGAAATTAAGCGTGAGACCGATCTGTTCAAACCATCTTGAGAGCGGTGGTTACCGGGGCGCCGGTGCCGCGAGTGGGTCGAACTGCGCCACGACAGCATCGGATTACGCCGGTGTAAGCTACAGTTAATGGCCGGGCGAATCAGTCTCCACGAAATGCGACGAGAAGCGTTCGAGAAGCCGAAACAAGTTGCGACCTGGAGTGATCTCGACGACCGCGACCCGATCCACGCTCGCGTAGGAGACGTCGACCTCGTCGTCGTCCGGGACGGGGACGCGGTCTCGGTCCTCTACGGTCGATGTCTGCACCGGGGAGTCCTGCTGGCGGACGGCCACATCGACGGAGAAAACCTCATCTGTGGCGTTCACGGGTGGGACTATCGATTCGATACGGGTATCAGCGAGTACGACAACAGCGAACAGCTCGAAAAATTCGCCGCAGCAGTCGACGAGGACGACGACGCCGTCTACATCGACGCCGCCGAAATCCGGGCGTGGGCCGCCGACAACCCCCAGCCTTACGGCGATCCCGAGGAGGCCGACAGCACCACCGATCCGGAGTTCTACGGCGAACCTGACCACGAGAAGGAACCGTACACCCATTATATACAGAGACTCGCACAACACGGACCCGAGGGGATCGGCGAACACGGACCGATTTCGGCGATGGGCGTCCCGCGACCGGAACTTCCCTCGTGGGACGACCTCCAGATACAGACGGCGCAACTGGCCGAGACGCCTCTGGACGACGAAGCGCCAGTCGACACGGGACTTACGGTCGGCCCGGGTGCGGAGAGTCCGCTCGAACTCGACATCCCGATATTCGTCAGCGACATGAGTTTCGGCGCGCTCAGCGAGGAAGCCAAAATCGCGATGTCTGAAGGTGCCGAGCGCGCAGGGACCGGCATTTGCTCGGGGGAGGGCGGGATGCTCCCGGAGGAACAGGCGGCCAACTCGCGGTACGTTTACGAGTACGCCAGCGGGAAGTTCGGCTGGGACATCGACCACGTGCGGGACGTACAGGCGTTCCATTTCAAGGCCGGTCAGGGAGCGAAGACGGGGACCGGCGGACACCTCCCCGGCGAGAAGGTCCAGGGTCGGATCGCGGAGGTCCGCGATCTCGAACCGGGCACCGACGCAGTAAGTCCGTCCCGGTTCCCGGACCTGCGGACTCCGGAGGAGTTCGCCGAGATGGCCGACCGCGTCCGCGACGTCGGCGGTGGTATCCCGGTCGGATTCAAGCTCTCGGCCCAGCACGTCGAGGACGACATCGACTTCGCGCTCGAAGCGGGCGCGGACTACCTCATCCTCGACGGCCGCGGCGGCGGGACCGGCGCGGCGCCGGACGTGTTCAAGAACAACATCTCGGTGCCGACGATGGCGGCACTGGCCCGCGCTCGGGATCACCTCGACGAGCGCGGCGCGGACAACGTGACGCTCATCGCGACGGGCGGCTTGCGCACCGAGTCGGACTTCATCAAGGCGATGGCACTGGGCGCCGACGGTGTGGCAGTCGCCAACGCGGCGATGCAGGCCATCGGCTGTCTCGGGATGCGGGCTTGCGACTCGAACAACTGCCCCGTTGGCATCGCGACACAGCGCGAGGACCTGCGTGATCGACTGGTCGTCGACTCGGCTGCGAACGGACTGCGAAACTTCTTCGAAGCCACGGTCGAACTGATGAACGTGATGGCCCGTGCCTGTGGACACGACAGCCTCGGTGAGTTCGAACGACGCGACCTGACGACATGGAAGCGAGACATCGCGGAACTGACCGGCGTCGAGTACGCCGGCGTCGGGCGGTGAGACGTCCGTGCTTCCGTACGACGGGCGCCACGTAGAACTGGTCACGGTCGCCGCCGTCGCCGAGAACGGCGTGATCGGTCGCGACGGTGAACTCCCCTGGCCGTCGATCCCCGAGGACAGACGCCAGTATCGAGAGCGAGTCGCCGACCACCCGGTGATCCTCGGCCCGCGGACCTTCGAGTCGATGTGCGATGATCTCCCCGGGACCGCACAGATAGTCGTGAGTCGGAGCAACCGCGAGTACGACATCGAATCCGCGCGGCACGCCGCCGGCGTCGACGATGCGGTCAGCCATGCCTACGCACTCGACGCGTCCCGCGCCTACGTGATCGGTGGCGGCGGTATCTACGACCTCTTCCAGCCGTACGTCGACCGGATGGTGTTGAGCCGAATCCCAGGCGAGTACGAGGGGGACACGTATTTTCCAGAATGGGACACCGGAGAGTGGCAGCGCATCGGCGCCGTCGATTACGACGAATTCACGCTCGAAGAGTGGGTGAGAGAGGGGGAGCGAATCGAGACCGATCCATGAATACGCCACACCTTCCCGACGCTGTCGACGAATACCTCGCGACCAACCGCGACGAACTGTTCGAGTTCACCGAGCGACTGGTGGGCTTCGAGACGCAGAACCCCCCCGGTGGGACGGTCGCGATCGCGGACTGGCTCGGATCGACGCTCGGCGACACCGACCTCGAGCTGGAGCGGGTCACAGTCGATCCGGAGAAACCGAACTTGCTGGCGACCCTCTCGGGTGAGACCGACCGGACGCTCTGTTTCAACGGCCACCTCGACACTGTCCGGTTCGACGAGGACGACTGGTCCCGTGATCCGCTCGGAGAACGCACCGAGGACCGCATCTACGGCCGCGGCGCGACCGACATGAAAGGCGCCGTCGCCGCCATGTTACAGGTCGCCCTCGCTTACGACCGGACGGACACCGAGCCGCCGGTCGACGTCCAGTTCGCGTTCGTCAGCGACGAGGAGACCGGCGGCGACGCCGGGCTGACGACACTGCTGGAGACCGATGCGTTCGACCCGGACGCTTGCGTGGTGGGGGAGACGACGTCGCGAGCGGGGCGCTACTCCGTGTCGGTCGCCGACCGTGGGAACATCTGGTTGACCATCGAGGCGTCAGGTACGGCGGCCCACGGCTCGCGACCGATGATCGGCGTCAACGCTATCGACCGTCTGACCGACGCCGTCGAACAGCTCCGGAACGACTTCGGTGAACGTGAACTGCCGATCGACGCGGCGATGGACGAGATCATCGAGGAGTCCGTGAGGTTCTACGAACCCGAAGCAGGCGCCGAAGCGACGCGCGAACTCTACCGCTATCCGACGATCAACCTCGGGATCATCGAAGGTGGGACGGCCATCAACACGGTGCCGGCGTCGGCGTGTGCTCGGGTCGATATCCGACTGACTGCGGGCGTCGACACCAGGGACCCGTTGGGGTCGATACGCGAGTGTCTCGGTGGGATGGATGGGATCGAGATTACCGACGTCTCCTGGACTCGCGGGACGTACGAACCGATAGACAGCCCGTTGGTCGAAGCGAGCGCGAGTGCCGCCGAACGCGTCGTCGACGACCCGGTGTACCGACGAAGCGCGACCGGTGGCGGCGACGCCAAGGTCCTCAGGCACGACGGCGTTCCGACCGTCGAGTTCGGCTTCGGCACGCAGACGGCTCACGGAACCGACGAGTACACAACGACCGACGCGCTGGTGCGAAACGCGACCGCCTACGCACTGTTACCGGTCGAATTCGGACAGTGGAACGGTCCCCGAGGCGACTGAACGCTCACGCCGCGGGACGGGTCGGAGACCGCTCGACCGGGGCCCTCACCCGGACCGCGCCCATTCGACCGCTTCGGTTCGATCTTCGGTCGTCAGCGTCTCTAGATCTCCAGTATTGATCTTCCCGCGGAGGGAGATCGTCTTGATCCCCTCGGCGACGACCGCCCATCGTTCGACATCGCCGTCCTCCGCTCGTCGCGCGGACCGCTCCCAGACATCGAACACGTCCGGCGTGAACGGGTCGTCGAGTTTGACGACCGTAACCATCGCCAAGACCGCCTCACGGTCGAGCAGCGTCTCGAACGTCTCGTACGCCTCATCGCCGAACACCGCGAGGTCCATACCCGGGAGGAACTCCCAGACCATGACCCCGTCGTCGACTTCGACGGTCCAGCCGTCACCTGACTGTGTCGTTCCCATACACCTACTGGTCACAGCGGGCTCATGAATCCTCGCTCCGTTCGCGTAACAGGGTATCGTGCCGGTAAGTCGTCCAGTCACCACTGGGGGTATCGGCCGATGGATCCGCGACCCGAACCCGATCTGTCGGCTCTCACCGGAGGACGCCAGGCCGCGCGGTGAGCCCAGCGGCGAAACCGTGAGTCAGGACGCGGATGCAGACGCGGTTTCCGGCTGTATCTGTCGACTCACCAGAACGAGACTGCCGACGAGCATTACGGCCGACAGCGGGAGGAGGAACTGGAACGTCGTCAGGAGAGCGCTCGACGCCTGGATCCCGAGGACGATCAACACGACGGGGCCACAACAGGCGGTGCCCGAGAGGATGGCCGGAACGCTCGCGAGGACCCCCGTCGAGGACTGACCGATCCCGCAGGCCTTCGGCTGTCGCCAGACGAGGTACGTGAGCCCCAGGTTCAGCCCGACCAGCACTGCAAGCCCGAGCCCGATGACAGAGTTGAACGAGAAGAGGTAGGTGACCGGCCCCAACCTGACCTGTGCTACCGGGGTGTACGAGAAGGGGCCCAGCGCCGGTTCGAGGAGCTTCGCGAGGGGGTCAGCGACCACGGTGACCGAGTAGCCGCCTAATCCCAGAGCGAGGTGCCCGAGCGCCCAGAGGTACACCAGTAGGTACCCAACGGTGACGACACCGACCACGAGCAAGGCGTCGCGACGGGACAGCGTCAGTACCGCTGCGTCCCGCGTCTTTTCGGCGAGCGCCTTCGACCGGTGTGCGAGCGAACGGTCGCTCGAGAGAGTGCGCTCACTCATAGACGTTGGTTTCGGGGTAGTAGCCGGCCCAGGCGAACCACATCGCGTCGAACGTGTCGATCCCCGGGAGCCCTACCGAGTCCGGTGCACGAGCCGTCCCGTCGGGTCCGACGACGGCGCCGTCGTCGTACTGGAACTCCTGTCCGTCCGGGTTCCGGTAGACGTAACCCGTGTCCAGCGTCGGATCGTAGACGGACAGCACAGGTTCGTCGCCGAGTTCGCCCGTCATCAGTTTTCGATCGCGGAGCGATTCTTTCAGGAACGCGACCGCGCCGTCGGTGCTCCGGGCGCCCATCACTACTGTCTTCTTTTCGAACGTATCGGGCCCGTCTAGCGCCGGGAACAGCAAGTTGCCGTTCGCGTAGTAGCCGCCGCGGGGGTTGTACGAGCCGTAGGGGTCCGAACGGTAGTTCCGGGCGTGGCCGGTGTCCGTCGAGAGGACCCTCGTCTCCGGCTGGCTGGTTCGCCAGCGCTCCCACGTCGTCCAGACTAGCCGGAACTCCCGGAGCGACCGGACCGGGGGGTCTTCGTTCCACGGTCCCGGTATCGAAGTGGCGAGGATCTGCGGCCACCACGTCTCGGTCGCCCGGTCGTACATGACGAGGTTGTTGTTGATCAACCGTCCGGACACGCCGAAGGTCGTCTCCCCACGCTCGAATCCCTGAACGGTCCCCGTGAGCGGACAGTAGGTGACCGCGACGTTGGTGCCCGCGAGTTCGTCGTTGACGATCTCGTGGTGGGCGAGGATCTTCTGGGGATAGGCCTTCGCGACGCCGTCCGCGAGGGCGCCGAACACCGGATCCCCCGGGGAGAGGTAGTCGACCGCATCGGGCGCGACGAACGTTGGGTCGTTGATCGAGGGGATGCCGTCTTTCGGTGGCCCGCCGGACATCGCGTTGTCGCGTAGCGCCGCGGGCTCCATCGGCAACGGAAGCCGGGCCTCGGCGCTCGGAACGGCGTCCGCCCCAGGTGTCGAAGCGGTTCCCGTTCCGTCCGCCGAGTCGTCCGCGGCTCCGTCCGACCCCGCTCCCTCTCCAGTCGGGAGGTCGCCGCCGCGACCGACGCAGCCGCTGATGCCGGCCACCGCGAGCGCGGTCGTGGCCAGGAACTGACGCCGTGAATGGGAAACCATCACTCGCGATGGAGTACGACGGCCCCGTCATTAACGGTTGAGTGGCTGTGCGACCGCGGCACACACAGCTTCGGAACTGGCGTCGGCTGGGAGCCGCTTCGGAGCAGCTACCGGGACGATACGGATTATTGCAAGCGGTTACCGGGTCTGCCACACGCAGTCGTGCGGTCGTTCCCGGACTGTCTTGCAATAATCCTGTCATTCAGAGCGGTAGAACGCATCAAGGCCGTGGTCGTCCCGCCAGGCGAACGCGAACAGCCGCCGAGCAGGGACCCGCTCCAGCGCTCGCCGATCCGCGCTCTCGCCCGTCGCGGGGTCCCAGGTAGTCCCGTCACCTGTGACCCCATCGGCGGTCAGCTCGAACTCCCATCCCGGGTCGACGTAGCCGTGGATGCCGTCGTCGGCTGTCGCGAAGACCACCACGTCGCGGTCGCCGACGGTCGCCCGAGCGACTCCGCCCGCGTCCCGCACCCGCGGGAGCGGAAATCCGAGCGCCTCGTCACCGACCTCCACACCGAGGACGACCGCCTTCGGGTCGAGGTCCTCCCCGTCCCACTCGCGGGAGCCGTCGCCCCGGTGGGCGGCGAGGCCGAACCCGTCGCTCTCGAAGTAGTCGCGATACGGCGACTCCCCGTAGTCGATCGGCGCGGGCGCGTCGCCGTCGCTCGCCGCCTCGCTCCGTCCGCCCGGTCGCCGGAGCACCACGCCATCGGGATAGGCGGACCGGAACCGCCGCCAGGAGAGGACCGACGCCGGCCGCACAGAGAGCGTCTCGCCCGCGAAGTCGCCGCCGATACACTCGCCGCTGGACTGTTTCCACTCGCTCCCGGTCTCTCGATCGTACAGCACGAGGTCGTCGTCGGCGAGCTTGCCCGAAACGCCGAATTCGAGCGTGCGACCCCCCTGGCGGCGTTCGTAGATGACCGCGCACCCACACAGCGGGCACCACGTCACTGCGACCGGCTCGCCGGCAACGACGTCGTTGACGACCTCGTGAAACTGGAGGTACCGGGTCGGGTAGGCCCTGGCCCGGTCGGTCCCCTCGACCGCGACGACGAGGTCGTCGTCTCCGCCCGGATACTCGGCGCCGAATTCCGGGTCGTCGACGCTCGGGATCGCGTCGCGCGGAATCACCTGTCGGACGTTCACGCGGTCGACTACTCGGTCGCGATCCATAACGTTCGGGTCCGGCCGACGATGCACGGCGAGCGCCGTCCGGCCAAAGCACTATCGGGATTCACGCCGATCAGGGAGTATGAACGTCCAGAACGTGCTTCCTCGTGACGCGATCCCGAGTATCGACGATCCCGAGTTCGGTCCGACGTACTTCGGTTCTCCAGCTGACGAAGTGATCGTCGTCGACGGCGACCCACCGCGGGCGTATCCGATCAGGATACTCAGTTACCACGAGATTGTCAACGACGTCGTCGACGGACGCCCGCTCGCGGTGACGTGGTGTCCGATCTGCTGGAGCGCGGTCGTCTATGACCGGACGGTCGATGGCCGGACGCTGGAGTTCGGCATGTCCGGGAAACTGGCTGACGACGCGCTGGTCATGTACGACCGCGAGACCGGATCCGAGTGGAAACAGCCGACCGGGACGGCTATCGCCGGGGAGCTGGAAGGGACCAACCTCACGGCGCTCGCCGCGCCCATCGTATCCTGGGAACGGTTCACTGCCGACCATCCCGACGGGGTCGTCCTGCAGCCAGTCCGTGGCGATCCTGACGTACCGCCCGGCGAGGTCTACGACATGGAACCGTAGGACCGATACACCAGTGGCGGTGAATTCGGCCTCTACGGGATGCGCGGCGAAGGCGAACGCCGCTCGTGGGACCGGACGGACATCGACGCGAAAGCGGTCGTTCTCGGAATCGAGGTCGGCGACGACGCCGTTGGATACCCCGTAGAGCGGGTCGAAGCTGCCGGTGGGGTCGTCATGGACACCATTGGTGTACGTCGGATCGTCGTGTTCGCGACGGACGACGGCGTTCACGCCTTCGAGAACCCTGGGTTCGACTTCGAACGGCGCGGTGGTACGGTCCACGCCGACGGGACGACGTGGGACGGCGCGACGGGCGAGAGCGCGGATGGTCGGCGACTCGAACGGCTCCCGGCGCGGCGGCTGTTCGCGTTCGCCTGGCAGGACGCCCACGGACGAGAGGCGTTCTACGCGCCGTGAGTGGCGCTCACAGGGACAGTTCCGGACTCGCGGTCGACAGCTTCGCGGCGTCGTCGAGGGACGGACAGCCACTCGTTCCGGGCGTCAATCCTGTCGGCGACGGGCGGCGAACTTCCGAGGCGCCTTTCGCCAGTCGTACTCGTGAAACCGGAGCGACGGCGTCGCGTCGGCCGGGATCTGGTCGAACTCGCGGAGGAACGACCGGAGTCCCGACGGCCCGCCGAAGTCGCCGACGAACCACAGGCAGACCCGCGGTAGCGTCACGCGGTCCCGGTCGGCGTCGTACTCGACGGTCCCATCGAGATACGTCTCGGTCGCGTCGTCCAGTACGTCGTCGACGGTCTCGGGGGCGTAGGCGAGCACGGCAGGACAGCTCGCCGCCCCGCAGTTGAGTGCAAAGTGTATCCGCGGATCGGCGTCGACGCGATACGTCGCAGACAGACCGGTCCGGCCGAGTCGGGGGAGATAGCCGAGCCCGTACTTCGACTTGCGCCCCCGGAGGATCCCGTGTTCGATATCGTCCAGACTCAACTCGACGCCGGCAACCGTGACCGCCGGCGCCCGGAAGAAGCGCCACTGCGACTCGAACAAGGCGGGTCGCCGGTCGAGCAGGAGCTGGGTCGCCGCGTTGTAGACGTTCAGCCAGAAAGCCAGCGCTGTCCGACGACCCGTCCGGATCGTCGACAGCGACGACTCGTCCACGTCGGCCAGCGCCCGGCGGACCCGTTCGGTGGGCTCTTCCTGTCTGACCCGTTCGAGGAGCTCCCGAGCCAGGTCGGTCGGCGTCGGTTCCGAGCCGCTCGCGTCACCGACGGCTGCGGGCCTCGGAACGTTCGGGTCCCCGTCCACTACTCGGCCGTCGTCGCCGGGCGAGTCTCCCATCGCTCGCCACGAGGGGGCGGGCGAATAAAAATCGTCCGCGGTCGAGAGCGGGCCGCGCGGACCCGCTCACGGACCGACCCCCACGCCCCACCAGGCGACGGTGACAGCGAGCGCCAGTACGACCATCGCCAGGACCGACGGGAGCGGGCTCCGCTGTCGCGTGACCGCGGCTCGACCCCAGACGAGAAACAGGAGCGCCGAGAGGTGCGCCGCGGCGACGAGCCCCGGGAGGACCCCGCTGACCCACAGCACCGCGGTGGTGAGCGCGGCCAGCGCGACGAGCGCGACGTACGCTCGCCGGATCCGCCCGGGCGACCAACGGACGGCCAGCGTCCGTTTGCCGACCCGCTCGTCCGCGCGCCGGTCCGGCCAGTGGGTCGCAAGGAGGTTGCAGCCGACCACCGCCGCGAACGGAACGGTCGCGAGCGCGGCGGCGACGGTCGGTCTCGCCACGACCGCGACGCCGTAGACGGGGAGGGCGACGCCACCCAGCGTCGCGTTGACGAGTTCCCCGACGCCGCGCCTGACCAGCGCAACCGGCGGCAGCGAGTACGCCAGCCCCGCGAGCAGGGTCACGACGAGCAGGCCCGCCGCCGCGGGCGGGACCCGTCCGGTCACGGCCACGGCCGCTATCGCGACGACGGAGACGCAAAAGCCGACGACGGTCGCCAGTCGGAGGAACGACCGCGGCAGTTCGGTCCGCGCGAGCGCCCCGCTCCCGCCCGAGAACGGCGTCCGATCGGTCAACGCGTCCGTGTCAGCGTCCGCGTACTCGTTCGCGTAGTGGATCGTCACCGTGACCGGTAATAATACGACCGCGCCGACGAGGACCCGCGACGCGAACGCCGGGTCAATGGTATCTGATAGCGACGTCGCGCTCGCGGGCCCGGCGACCAGCGGTGGGCCGGCGGTCGACATCCCGGTCCCGAGCAGGTAGACGAGCACGACGAGCACCACCTGACTCGGCCGACTCGCCGCCCACAGTGCCCACAACCGCGGCCAGCGGTCGACGAGTCGCGAGCGGACTGGCTGGGGCGACACGAGTACCGCTGTGGCCGCGGCGCTGGTAGCTCTGTCGGTACGGGAACATTCAAGATAGCACACTCCTGACTCGTACCCGAATGACTCGGAAGGCGGCGGTCGAGGGGTTCGAGACGTTCGTCGACCGGACGATAGCGACGACGCGCCGAGAGTTCAGCGTCGAGCGAGCACTCCGGGGAACGGGGCTCGGGCCGGGGCGGTGCAGTCGTCGACCAGCTTCGGCGTCGCACCGACGCGCTGGAGCGACGTGTCGTCGAACCTGAGTTAGAAGCGTATCACGACCGTTCGGTCGAGCAGTTCCGCGTCGTGCTCACGGCGGTCGAGAGCGAGCGCCCTGTCGAGGCGTTCGAGGCGGAGCTACTCGATCACGACAGTATGGTGCAGGCGCTCGACCCGGATCTGTCGCCCGAGCGACGCCGTGTCGTCGTCGATGACGTCGTCGACCGGCTTCGGCGACTCGGCGACGGCGTCGCGCCCGTCGTCGAGCGACCGGAAGACGAGTTCTGGCCGGCCGTCCGTGGCGCGTTCGACGAGAAGCACGCGCGCTCGCTCGTGGAGACGGTGGTCCCGTTTACCGGCCCGCTACGGCGCCACCGCGACGCGTTCGCCTTCGAGGTGCGCATCGATCCCGCCGACGTGCTCTCCAGTCCGCTGGCCGGGCGGCTTCCGACCGTCTCGCTCGAGTACACCGACGAGGCGATACGCGCCATGCGCCGCGCAGAACGGCGGGTCGTCCACGAGGCGACGTCCGACGTGGCCGACCGGTTCGACTGAGCCGGTTCGCCGCGTTCACCGACTGCGATGGGAGCAATCAAGGGCCAGGCGCCCGTCAGAACGACTGATGGACGTATCTGCGAGAGAATTTTCGTTACCGAACGCGGCTACGGGGCCGGATCCCTTCTCGATCGACGACCTCCCGCCGGAGACTCGGTTCGTGGTCCTGTTCTTCCAGCGGGACCACTACTGCACGAACTGCCGGGAACAGGTGCAAAAAATCGCCGACCGGATCGAGGCGTTCAGAGCGCGCGACGCGGAACCGGTCTCCGTCGTGCCGGAGCCGCTGGACCGCGTCGAGGAGTGGCAGGCGGAGTACG
>Ga0207755_100566_pt1 | contig 16491 bp, 17 predicted proteins | sample A23P2SouthBayCA_FD_187734 | JGI IMG/M metagenome (GOLD analysis project Ga0207755, IMG submission 187734) | Aerobic enrichment media microbial communities from Bioluminiscent Bay, La Parguera, Puerto Rico - A23 P2 (SPAdes) | ecosystem: Environmental > Aquatic > Marine > Unclassified ...
TGAGGTCGCCCTTCTCGTCGACGATCCGCGCGAGTTCGGCGTAAATGCGGGATTCGAGGTCGTCTCCGTCGGCGAGGTCCGGCAGGTCCGACAGGGCCACCTGGCCGAAGCGCGTGACCGTCCCGTCGGCCAGGACGGCTTCGACCTCCTCGACGTACGCGTCCGTCTTGCCGTACTGAAGGGAGTGCGCGCCGGTCGAGTTGTTCCCGATAGCACCGCCGACGACGCTCTTGTCGCCCCACGCCGGGTCGGGCGCGAACTTCAGGTCGTGTTCTTCGAGTGCGCGGTTGAGGTCGCCGAGGTAGATACCGGGTTCGGCGGTCGCGGTTCGCTCCTCGGGGTCGACGTCGACGAGGTCGTCCATGTGCCGGGAGAAGTCGAGGACGACGGCCTCGTTCACGGCCTGGCCGGCGAGGCTGGTGCCGCCGCCGCGTGGGAGCACCGGGATGTCGTGGTCCGCGCAGTACGAGACCACGTCGGAGACGTCGCCCGTGCTGTCGGGGAAGACGACGCCGACCGGCAACACCTCGTAGGCGCTCGCGTCGGTCGCGTACAGCTCTCTCGTGTACGTGTCGAAGCGCACCTCGCCCGTGGTGATGCGGTCGAGCGCGTCCACCAGGTCCGGGCGCTCCACCTCGCTCTTCGCGTAGTCGTAGTCCGCCATCGAATCCGAGGCGGGGTCGATAGCCATAGATGCAGTAGGACGGCGGGGGGTGTAAAGCCGGATGGTGGCGGCGAACGTTAGAACCTTGGGCCGTCGCGCGGGAGGAACGCGTATGGACGACGTCGCGGACGAGGGGGTTCCGGCGGAGGAAGCCTTCGAGTTACTCGCGCACGCGACGCGCGTGGGCGTGCTCGAAGCCCTGTCCGCGGCCGACGGCCCAGTTGCGTTCTCGGAGCTCAGAGAGCGCGTGGGCGTCCGGGACCCCGGCCAGTTCAACTACCACCTCGGCAAACTCAGGGGGTGGTTCGTCGCGGGCGAGGACGGCGAGTACGAACTCACGGCCGCGGGCCGCCGGGTCGTCGGCGCGGTCCGGTCGGGCGCGTACACGGGCGAACTGGACGGCGAGACCGTCGCGCTCGACGCGTCGTGTCTGGAGTGCGGCGGCGGGATGGAGCTGGGGTTTCGCGCGGAGGGCGTGCGCATCACCTGCACCGACTGCGGGTTCGACTACACGCACGCCGACGTGCCGGCGGGCGTCGTGACGGGTGATTCGGCGGTGGAGGCGGCCGAACGCGTCGAGCGCCACCTCTCGGCGCGGCAGGCGACCGCCGACCGCGGCCTCTGTCCGAACTGCGAGGGCGACGTCGACCGGCGCGTCCGCCTGCCCTCGGACGACGACGCGCCAGACTGGCTCGACGACTTCGCGGACGCGGTCGTCCAGTACCGCTGCACCCGGTGCGCGGAGAACTGGCACTCGATGGTCCCCGTCGTCGTCGCGTCCCACCCCGCGGTCGCTGGGTTTCTCTACGAGCACGGCGTCGACGTCCGGGAGACGCCGAACTGGGAACTCGACTGGATCGGTGACGGCGTGCGCGTCGCGTCGACCGACCCGCTCCGGATGGACGTGACCGCGAGGGCGGGCGACGCGGAGCGGACGTTCACGTTCGACGCCGACCTCGACGTAGTGTCGGAAGACGAATAGAAACGCGGTTCTCCGAGCCTTCTTCGGCCAGGTCGTCGTGTCCCCGGTATGTCAGTCTCCGACGCGTGGCCCCGGTCGCGGCCCGGCGAGATAGACGTCCTCCTGCTCGGCACCTACCACATGGACAACCCCGGATTGGACGAGGTGAACGTCGACGCGGACGACGTGCTGTGCGCCCACCGGCAGCGTGAACTCGAACGACTCGCGGACGCCCTCGTCAGCTTCGACCCCGACCGAGTGACTGTTGAGCGACCCCAGGACCGTGCGGACGCCCTGAACGACGTGTACGACGCCTATCGGCGCGGCGAGAACGACTACGGCGAGGAAGTGGAATTCGAGCCCCGGCATCCGGAGCGCGACGACCCGGCGACGGCCTGTCGGAGCGAGGTCGTGCAGGTCGGGTTCCGGGTCGCGGACCGACTTGGTCACGACGCCGTCTACCCCGTCGACTCGCCGACCTCGATGGCGAACGAGGACGTCGCGGCCCTCGAAGACGCCGGGTTCGAACCCGAGCGGAAGACAGACGTCGCGGTCACGGACCTCGACGCGTACCAGCGCGAAGTCGACGAACGACTCCTCGATTCGACGATTCCCGCCTATCTCCGGTGGCTGAACGCCGAGGAGCGCCTCGCGGTGAACCACGAGGTGATGTTCGACCGATACCTCCGGTTCGGCGAGGGCGACAACTTCGGCGGCCCGGACGCGCTCGCGACGTGGTACCGGCGGAACCTCCGAATGGCGCACGACGTCTGGCGCGCGGTCGAGGCCGGGGACGAGCGCGTGCTCCTGGTCGTCGGGTCCGGCCACGTCCGGGCGCTCAGACACCTGTTCCGCGAGTCGCCGTCGTTCTGTCCGCGGAGCGCACTCCCCCACCTCGACGCGGCCGTCGAGTGAGCGGGACGGAGACGTTTTACCGCTGGCCGCGAACCACCCTGTATGTCAATCGCAGCCACGGACGGGTTCGCGGACGCGCTCGCGGACCTCGACGTGACGCTCGTCCGGACGGTCGAGGCGGACGCGCCCGACGCCGTCGCCGACCTCGTGGAGGGCGACGCGGTCGGCGTCGAACCCGACTGCTGTGCGCTCCCCGAGTCGGTGAACGTCGACCCGACCCGCGAGGAAGTCGAATCGGCGGAGACGGGCGTGACGCCGGCCGCGCTCGGCGTGGCGGAGTTCGGATCCGTACTGGTCCACGAGACGGGCCGGGGCGAGGAGCGCGCGAGCCTCCACCCGCGGCGGCACGTCGCGGTGCTCGCGGCGAGCGACCTCGAACCCGACCTGAACGCGGCGCTCCCGCGAATCGCCGAAGCGGCCTCGTCGACGGGGAGCGCGGTGCTCACGACGGGGCCGAGCGCAACGGCGGACATGGGCGGCCTGGTCGTCGGTGCGCACGGACCGGAAACAGTAGCCGTCGTGCTGGTGGAGGACGCATGAGCGAGCGCGCACGCGAGATCCGCCACGTCCTCGAGACGGAGGGCGCGACCGTCCACGAGAACATGATCGAGGACAACGCGAAGCGCTACGAGGCGTTCGCGGACGTCCCCGAGTACGGCGACCTCAAGGCCGAGGCGCGGGCGGCGAAGGAGAACGCCATCGAACGCCTCCCCGAACTCGTCGAGACTGTGACGGAGGCCGTGGAGTCGCGGGGCGGGAACGTGTACGTCGCCGAGGACGCGGCCGACGCGAACGACTACATCGCGGACGTCGTCGATGGAACCGTCGTCAAATCGAAGTCGATGACGACGGAGGAGTTGGAGGTCAACGACGCTATCGAGGCCGCGGGCCACGACGTCTGGGAGACGGACCTCGGAGAGTTCGTCGTCCAGCTCGCAGAGGAGAAGCCGAGTCACCTCATCGGGCCCGCGAAGCACAAATCGCAGGAGGAGATAGCGGCGTTGTTCGCCTCCGAGTTCGAGTTGGAGGACCCGCCGGAGACGGTGGAGGAGTTGACGGCGTTCGCCCGCGACTTCCTCGGCGAGCGAATCAAGGAAGCGAGCGTCGGGATGACGGGCGCGAACTTCGTCGCCGCGGAGACGGGCACCATCACGCTCGTGACGAACGAGGGGAACGCCCGGAAGTGCGTCGAGGCGACCGACACCCACATCGCCGTCGGCGGCCTGGAGAAACTGATTCCGTCCGTCGAGTCCCTCGAACCCTTCCTCGAACTCCTCCCGCGCTCCGGAACGGGCCAGGACCTCACCTCGTATCTCTCCTTCTTCGGGCCGGGGAAGGCGAGTCCGCGCGACGACGACCAGGAGTTCCACCTCGTGCTGGTGGACAACGGTCGGACCGGGTTGCGGGAGGACGACGACCTGCGGGAGGCGCTCTACTGCATCCGGTGTGGGGCGTGTGCGAACACGTGTGCGAACTTCCAGCAGGTGGGTGGCCACGCGTTCGGCGGGGAGACGTACACGGGCGGCATCGCGCCGCCGTGGGAGGCCGCCGTCCACGATTTGGACGCCGCCGGGGACGCGAACGACCTCTGCACTGGCTGTTCGCGCTGCGTGGAGGCCTGTCCGGTGGGTATCGACATTCCGTGGCTGAACACCGCCGTCAGGGACCGGCGAAACCACACCGGCGAGAGCTTCGACTTCCTCCCGGACGCCATCAGCGGCGAGGACGGAAACCCGCCCACGTCGAGTCGGGTGTTCGGACACGTCGGCCTGCTCGCGCGCCTCGGCAGTCAGACCGCGCCCGTCTCGAACTGGCTCGCGGACGCGAAACCCACCCGGTGGCTCCTCGAGAGAACTGTGGGTATCGACGCGCGCGCGGACCTCCCGACGTTCACCCGGGAGACGTTCACCGACTGGTTCGAGTCCCGGGGACCGCAGGTGTCGCGGGCGGACGCCCGCCGTACCGCGGTCGTCTACCCCGACGTCTATACGAACTACGTCCGTCCGGAGCGGGGGAAGGCGACGGTGCGCGTGCTGGAAGCGCTCGGCGTGCGCGTGCGAGTGCCCGAAGCGCCCGAGTCGGGGCGCGCGCCCTACTCGCAGGGGATGCTCTCGACCGCGCGAAAAAAGGCCGAAGCGACGCTCGACGCGCTCGCGCCGCACGTCGCGGACGGCTTCGACGTCGTCACGATAGAGCCGAGCGACCTCGCGATGTTCCGCCGCGAGTACGACCGACTGCTCGGTGAGGACGCCGACACGCTCTCCGCGGAGAGCTACGAGGTGTTCGAGTACGTCTACGGCCTCCTGGAGAACGGGGCGGACTCGACGGCGCTCCGCGCGGGCGACGGTGACCTCTCGTATCACAGTCACTGCCAGCAGCGCACGCTCGGCCTGGAGGACTACACGACGGAAGTGCTCTCCCGCCTCGGCTACGAGACGGAGACGTCCTCCGTCGAGTGCTGCGGGATGGCGGGGAGTTTCGGCTACAAAGCGGATTACTACGAGTTGAGCGAAGCCGTCGGAGAGGACCTCGCCGAACAGTTCGACGGCGCGGAACGCGTCGCCGCGAGCGGGACCTCGTGCTGTGAACAGTTGGAGCGCTTCGGGTTCGACGCCGACCACCCCATCGAGTTGCTCGCGCCCTAGTCGAGCGCGTCCGCGTCCCGCAGTTCCGCGATATCGGCGTCCGTGTAGCCGTACTCGCCGAGAACCTCATCGGTGTGTTCGCCGAGTCTGGGCGGGTACTGGCGGATGCTCGTCGGGGTGCGCGAGAAGTGCATCGGACTCCCCGGCATCTCCACTTCGCCCGCGGTCGGGTGCGGGACCGATTGGTGCATTCCCCGCGCCTCGACTTGCGGGTTCTCGAAGACGGCTTCCATGTCCTTCACGTCGCTCGCGGGGACGTCGTGGGCGGCGAGGCGGTCGAGTGCGTCCTCGGTGGTCAGTTCCGCGAACACGCCGCCGAGGAGCGGGTCGAGTTCGTCGCGGTTCTCGACGCGGTCGGCGTTCGACGCGAACCGGGGGTCGTCGGCGAGGTCGGGTTTCTCGATGGCCTCGCAGAAGCGCGGCCAGATGTTCTCGCTCGCGCAGGCGACGACGACGTACCCGTCGCTCGTCTCGAACGCTTGATATGGCGCGATGGTGGGGTGTTTCGACCCCATCCGAGTAGGTGAATTCCCGGTCGCGAAGTAGTTCGACGCCATGTACGTCATCCACGCGACCTGTCCGTCGAGCAGGCTCACGTCGATTTTCTGGCCGGTTCCGTCGCCGAGTTCGCGTTCGAGGAGCGCGCCGAGTATCGCTTGCGCGGCGTACATTCCCGCGCCGATGTCGGCGATGGCGACGCCGACGCGCACGGGCGCGCCGTCCTCCTCGCCGGTAATACTCATCATCCCGCCCTCCGCCTGCATGATGATGTCGTAGGCGGGCCGCTCGGCGTCGGGCCCCCACTCGCCGTACCCCGAGAGCCCGCAGTAGACGAGTTCGGGGTTGCGTTCTCGCAAGTCCTCGTACCCGAGGCCCCAGTCCTCCATCGCGCCGACGCGGAAGTTCTCCACGACGACGTCGGCCTCGGACGCGAGGTCGCGGAACACCTCCCTTCCTTCCTCGGACTGGAGGTTGAGCGTGACGGAGCGCTTGTTCCGGTTGATGCTCATGTAGTACGCGGACTCCTCCGCGTCGCCGTACCGCGGGGGGTGCCAGCCCCGGGTCTGGTCGCCCGTGCCCGGGCGTTCGACCTTGATGACGTCCGCGCCCATGTCGCCGAGTTGCATCGTGCAGAAGGGGCCCACGAGCACTCGCGAGGCGTCCAGTACGGTGAGGCCGTCGAGCGGCCCCGAGTCGCCGCTCGGATTCTGCGCTTCGCCGGTCATACCAGTGGTTGGAACGGCGGCGGCTTAAAGAACCACAAAACACATTCCCACTCACTCGACTCGCTGGGGATGGAACTCCGGTCGCTCACGGACGAACGCGAACTCCGGCGGTACATCGACGCTCTCTGGCTCCCCTATCAGCGCGAACTCGCGGACATCATCGACGACTTCGACCTCGCCGAAGGCGTCGATTTCGTCGACGCCGAAGTCGACTTCCGACTGGAACAACTCGAGAACGGGACGCAGGAACTCGTCGTCGCCGAGGACGACGGCGACGGGGTGGGGTTCGTCGTCACCAACGTGGACGAGGCCTCGGACGTGTTCGAGCAACCGAACCGCCTCGTCGTCGGCGACCTCTACGTCGACCCCGACTATCGCGGCGCCAGCCTCGCCCGCGATTTGATGGCGCACGCGGCAGCACGCGCCGAACGCGAAGGCTGTCTCGAAGTCGCGCTCTACGTCGACGTCGCGAACGAACGCGCCATTGTGTTCTTCGAAAAACTCGGATTCGAGACCGCGAGAAAACGGATGCGAGTAGAGACGGACGAACTCGCGTAGTTATTCGAATGCGGAGAGGCCGGTGAGTTCCTGGCCGATGACGAGCGTGTGGATGTCGTGGGTGCCTTCGTAGGTGTAGACGGTCTCCATGTTCGCCATGTGGCGCATCGGCGAGTAGTCCGTACTGATTCCGTTGCCGCCGAGCATCTCGCGGGCGATGCGGGACATGTCGCGGGCCATGCGGACGTTGTTGCGTTTCGCCATGGAGACGTGCTGGGGCGTCATGTCGCCGCGTTCTTTGAGGTCGGCGAGGCGGTGGGCGAGCAGTTGGGCGGTCGTGATCTGGGTGGCCTGTTCGGCGAGTTTCTGCTGTTGGAGCTGGAACTGCCCGATGGGTTTGCCGAACTGTTCGCGTTCTTTGGCGTACTCGCGGGCGTCCTCGAAGGCGTCGCGGGCCGCGCCGATTGCTCCCCAGGCGATGCCGTAGCGGGCCTGGGTGAGACAGGAGAGCGGGCCCTTCATGCCTTTCACGCCGGGGAGGACGTTCTCCTCGGGGACGCGCACGTCGCTCAATCCGATCTCGCCCGTGATGGAGGCGCGGAGGCTGAGTTTCTCCTCGATCTTGTTCGTCGTGACGCCGTCGCGGTCGGTTTCGACGAGGAACCCGCGAACGGTGTCGTCGTCGCTACGGTCTTTCGCCCAGACGATGGCGACGTCGGCGATCGGAGAGTTCGTGATCCACGTCTTCGCGCCGTTGAGGACGTATTCGTCGCCGTCTTTCTCGGCGTGCGTCTCCATCCCGGAGGGGTTGGAGCCGTGGTTCGGTTCGGTGAGGCCGAAGCAGCCGATGGCGTCACCGGTGCCCATGTCGGGCAGCCACTGTTCTTTCTGTTCGTCGCTCCCGAACGCGTGAATCGGGTACATGACGAGCGCCCCCTGCACGCTCGCCATCGAACGGAGGCCGGAGTCCCCCGCTTCCAGTTCCTGCATCAGAAGGCCATAAGCCGTCTCGGAGACGTTCGGGAGGCCGTAGCCGTCGAGGTTGGGCGCGAAGAAACCGAGTTCGCCCATCTCGGAGATGAGTTCGGTGGGGAACGTCCCCTCCACGAAGTGGTCCGCGATGTCCGGCTTGACCTCGGATTCGACGAAGTCACGGGCCGTATCGCGAATCATCCGCTCTTCAGACGACAAATCTTGTTCGAGGCCGACGAAGTCGAGCATTAGTAAAACGTTGGAGATGCGCAGGATAAGCGTTGTGCAACCAGCCGCAAGAACGATATGACGCGGTCCGAAACGAGAGGGTATGTCCGAGACACGACGGCGACGCGAGAGCGGCCCGTACCTCACGTCGCTGGACGGGAGCGCGGCCGAGCGCGTCACCGCGATGGAGTGGGGACGCCACCTCGGGAGCGCGTTCGGCGCGGCGGGCGCGATAGACGCCCTCCGGTACTACGGGGACGTCGGGTGGATAAGCGAGAACGTAGAGCGCACGATGGCGGACTACGTGCGCGGCCTCCCGATCGACGCGCTCGAACCAGACCCCGATTATGAGGTCTCGCTGAGCGACGAACTCGGCGACCTCGACGGGACGCCGTTCGAGGCGCACGCGAAGTCGTTGGAGTACGTCGCGGCGATCGCGAACGACAACATCACCCACCAGCTCGCGACGATTTCGGGCGCGGCGGCGGCGAAGGAAGCCGCGATAGCGGCGGGCGAACCCCTCGAAGACGACGATATTCCGACGCCGGGCGTCGCCGCAGCAGGTGACGCGGACGACGAAGACGAAGACGACGAGACGTAGGCGCGTTCACCTCGTGTTCTCCGCAGCGGTCTCGTTTTCGTGGGTAGTTATCCGATGGAGACGAGTGCGCCGACGAGTTTGCCGGTGACAACGGCGATGACGGCGCTTATCCAGACTTGCGTGACGAAGTGGGTGAGCGTGGTGAGGGAGTGGCCGCGGGTGGCGACGCGAATCATCACGGATGTGAGGAGGGCGTTGATGAGGACGACGACGAACAGCATGAACTGGAGTTCGGGGATGTTGTACTGACTGACGGAGAGCAGTCCGCCGAGCCGGGCTTGCTCTAAGTTCATCTGCTTGGAGATGTCCATGAAGAGGTGGGCGACTTCGAGGCCGACGAACATCGCGAACGTGCTCGCGGCGGTGATGCCGTAGATAGTGCCGACGACCGTGCCCGCTTCCTGTCCGCGTTTCTGTCGGAGGTTGAGGACTTCGGAGATGTTGGCTTCGATGAGGTTGCCGAGTTGGCGGGGTTCGCCGCCCATGCGGCGGCCGGTGACGTACATGTCGCTGAACTTCTGGATGAGGTAGGACCCGGCTTCGGCGGCGAAGTACCGCCACGCGAGGTTGGAGTCGATGCGCATCGAGAGGCGCTTGTAGAGGTCGTTTACGTTGTCGGTGAGGTTGCCGAAGTCCTTCTTCCGGAGGCTCTTGAGGACGGAGGAGGTCGAACTCTGTTTGACGGACTCGACCGCGCCGAGCGCGCGGATGAACGAGGGGAAGGACTCGTCGCGGTTCTTGATGCGTTTTTCCTCGCGGCGCGCGAGCAGGCCGGGGATGAGAAGCGGGGTGAACGGAACGGCGAGGTAGAGCGGGAGCGGGAAGTCGCCGCCGGGGATGAGGCCGCTGAGCGCGCCGTACGTGATGGCGACGAGGAGGAGGCTGAGGCCGGTGCCGACGAGGACGCCGGTGCGGAGGCGGGCGTTCCGTTCGAGCGCGATGTTGGTGTGGTAGAGCCACACCGGGTCGTTCGGCGCGACGCTGTTCATCGCGTACACGAACACCACTTGCAGGAAGAGATAGAGGAGGACGACGGCCGTGACGGGCGTCAAGGGGTCGATGCCGACGATGAACGGCACGACGAGCGCGAACACGAGACCGAACGTCGTCGACAGCACGACGGACATGTAGACGTCGGTGACGAGGCCGAGTCGGTCGAGTTCGGACTCGTAGCGCGTGACGAAGTTCTGGATGATGGAGTCCTGTTCGGAGAGGAGGAAGTCGTCCATCGTCTGACCCGCGCCGACCGTGTACGCGAGGCGTTCGAGGAAGTCCTGCATGAGCGGACTGGGGACGCGTTTCGCGCGCATCCGACACGCGTCTTCGAGGCTCTGATTCCACGTGTCGATGAGGCCGACGATGTGCCCCATCTCTTCTGCGATAGCTTCGTACTCGTCTTCGTTCGCGAGCGTGCGGAACACTTCCACGCGGTCGATGTTCGTCGTGGAGAGAATGGTGATGTGGGTGATGTAGAGGTGGAAGTGTTCGCGTATCTCCTTTCGCTTGCGGTCCTGCAGAATCTTCGGGTAGAGGAGGGCGACGACGGGGACGAACATCCCGAACAGCATCGTGACGGGGACGATGAAAAGCGGGAACCCGAAGATGATGGGTGCGAGCATCACGCCGAACCCGAGGACCACCGAGGGGAGGAGGACGACCAGCGCGTACCGCTGGGCGGGCATCCCCATGTACTCGTAGTCCCGGAGGAGTGACCGGACGAGGTCCCCGAGGTCGAAGTCGGATTCGCCCTCGCGGTCGACCTGGGTGCCGGTCTTCGTCGCCATCTATGCTTCGGGGGATTCTGGGAGGCCGGCGGTGCTTATCGGCAGTGCTTCCGCGCCGTCGCGCTGGAAGGTGGCGATGGCGTTGTTCACTTCGGACCACGAGAGGACGTTCGCGTCGATGAGGCGGCGAATGATCTCCGCTCGCCGGTGCAGTTCGTCGTATATCGCGCGAGTGTCCTGATAGCCGAGGAGTTCCGCGATCTGGTCTTCGAGGACGTGGCTGTTGTTCATCCCGGTGAAGGCCACTTTGTCGTCGCGGGGGTCCCAGTTGAACGCCTGGCGGGTGATGACGCCGCCGTCGTGGTCGGAGTACCCCTCGATTTCTTGGACGGAGGTGACGCGGCGGAGCACGCGGTCGCCTTGCTTCACGCGGTTCTGGAACAGCGCGACGTCGCAGTTGTCCATGAACGTTTCGGGGACGTTGATGGGTTCGCCGGTGAACCGCTGAATCATCGAGACGATGTCGCTCGCGTGGAAGGTGAGCATGACGGGGTGGCCGGTCTGTGCGGCCTGGAACGCCATCTGGCCCTCCGCACCGCGAACCTCGCCGACGATGATGTAGTCGGGGCGCGACCGGAGCGCGGCGGCGACGAGGTCGAACATGTCCACGTCCGCGCTCGCATCGTCCCCCTGTCCCTCCCGGGTGAGGAGCTGTTGCCACGTCGAGTGCGGGACGTTCACTTCGGCGGTGTCCTCCGCGGTATAGATTTTCGAGTCCCGGGGGATGAAGGAGAGCGAGGAGTTCAGCGTCGTCGTCTTCCCGGACGCCGTTTCGCCGACGACGAACACGGTGCGTTCGTTCTCCAGGCAGAGCCAGAGGTACGCCGCGAGTTCGGGGCTGAGCGTCCCCCACTTCGTAATCTGGAAGATGGAGAGCGGCACTTCCTCCGACTGACGAATCGTGAGCGACGGCCCCTGCACGGAGACGTCGTCCGAGTAGATGATGTTGATACGAGAGCCGTCGGGGAGCGTGGAGTCGATGATGGGGTTGGAGTCGGAGACGGGGGCGTCCATGCGTTCGCCCATGTTCCGAATCCAGTTCTCGAACTCCTCGCCGCTCCCGAAGTCCACGGTCGTCGGGAGCATGCTGTAGGTCGCGTGGTCGACGTAACACTGGTGGGGGCCGATGACGTGGATGTCCTCGTTCTCCGGGTCGGACATCACCGGGTCGAGGGGGCCGAGGCCGACGATGTCGCGCTGGAGGCGGTAGCGGACCTTCCGATAGGTCGCTTCGTCGACGTTCACCGTCGTTCCGATGAGCGACCCGACCATCCCGGACGCGACGCCGCCGACCGACACCACGTCGTCCAGGAGTTCGTCGAGGTGGTTGTCGAACCGGCGTTCCTCGCTCGGCGCGGGTTTCGTGACGCTCTTGTCGAGGAGGAGTTGGCGGATGGTCTCGTACTGTTCGCGCTCCTCGGGCGTCAGCGACGGTTCGACCACGTAGTAGGTGGTGTCGACGCCGACGTCCCCGTGGATGTGACAGAACGTCGGGTGTTCGGACTGGGTCGGGTAGACGACGTGCGGGTTGTACACGTCGTGTTCGTCCCGCAGTTCTTCCGTGTACAGGGGGTACTCGCCGTGTTCCTCTCGGAAGGACTCGAGGTGTTCGCGGAGATGGGGGTTGTCGTCCATCGCCGACTGGAGTTCCCTGCTCGCGCGCTGAGAGCCCAGTTCCGTCATCTATGCCACCGTCCGCGTGACGATAGTGAGACCGCGACCGGTCTGGACCTCGTACCCGATGGTGTCGTCCACCTGGCTGCCCATCCCGGCGAACTTCTTCACCACCATCTGTCGGCGGATGTCGTTCCCGACCGGTTCGGAGGTGAGCGAGATGTAGACGTCCGAGACGTCCCGAACCGGGCGGAGCGCGGCGTCCGTCAACGAATCGGGGTTGACTGTGAGCACGATGGTCTTCCCCTGGGAGGTGACGCGGCGGAAGAAACTGATGAGATTCTGCATCACGTCGTCCTCGTCCCCGCTCTCGCGGATGGACTCGTAGTGAGGGTCGTGGAGGAGGATGGAGTCGAACCCGTCGAAGATGATGACGTCGCTCTTCCACATCGTGTCCGCGGCCATCAACCGCTGGAGGAGCGGGCGATGGGTGTCCGCTTCGCTGAACGTGTCCGTCGTATCCACGTCCGCGTGCAAGAACAGCAGGTTCTCGCGGACGAGGTGCTGGACGACGTCGTAGTCGAGCGACCGCATCTGGTCGATGAAACTCGCCGCCGTCTCCTCCGTGGAGACGTACGTCACCTTGTTCCCGGTCTCACAGAGACCGTAGCAGAACCGTTGGGTGATGACGCTCTTCCCGGCGCCGTGCTCGCCCTCGACGAGTGCGAGACTGCCTTGCGGGAGGCCGCCCCCGAACTGTGCGTTCACACGGTCGCTCGTCTCGAGGCCGAGTTCGTAGAGGTCTGTCATGGTTATACGTAGATAGTCAGCGTCTCCTCGTCGCCGGTGACGTGTACGGTGATGTCGTGTTCGCCCGGGGAGAGGGTTCGATTAACGCGCAGGCGAATGATTTCGCCGCGGTCCCACGCGGCACTCGCGGACTGCTGGGGTGTCGAAACGGACGTATTCGTGGCGTACTCCCCGTCGATGAGTACGTCGAGTTGGGACGCCTGCGCGTATAAGTCCTTTTGCCCGACGTTTTCCACCAGGAGCGTCACGGTTCCAGTCGACTCGTTGTACACCGCGCCGCTCCCGGGGTCGCTCACGATGTCGATGTTCGTGTCTATCTTGTCCGCGGCCGCCAACCCAGTTCCCTGCAGGGATTGGTCGACGTCCACGACGCTCGCGGTGAGGGTGGACGCCACGGTGGCGGCGACGAGGAGCGACGCGATGAACAACACGAGTTGGGACGCGGACGAACTCGCCATCAGGACACCACCACGATGTCGTTCGTGCCGACGCTCACCGCGTGCTCCGTCACCACGACGACGCGGGACGGCGCGCTCGACCGTGAGAGCGTGAACGTCGCGTTCTCACCGGGCGCCCAGATACTCCGTCCGGAGACGCCGGCGACGGTCGCGTTCGGAGTCGTCATCTCCCCGTCAACGAGCACGTCCGTGTCCGCGACGTGGAGCGTCGTCGTCCCCGTGTTTTCGGCGCGAACGGTGAGCGTATCGGACGTGTTGTTGTACGTCACGTTCGAGAGGGAGATGGCCGTGTTCGTCGTCGCGACGACGCGGTTCTCCTGTGACGCCCACGACGACGACACGTCCTCGAACCCCGCCTGCGCGGCGGGAACGAGCATACCGACGGCCATGAACGCCGCAACGAACAGGATGGCCGCCGCACCGTTCGTGCTGAAACCCATGTTACGCCTCTGCGAGTTCGGTCTGTTGGGCGAGGCGCTGGATGTGTTCGAAACTCTCGTTGTGGGCTTCAACGGAGAGGTCGCTCGGTGGCCGGGATGGCCCCGCGTCGTCCACGTCGTACGCGCCCGACAGCACGGTCTCTAACTGGCGTTTGACGCTCGGACTGATCCAGTTGATCTGGGCGTAATAGTCGACCGTCTTGAGCGCACCCGCGGGCCCCGCGGTTTCGACGAGCATCGCCACCCACTCCATCAGGAGAACGTCGGTCGCGTACGTCGACGCGAGCGTCGAGAGATACGGTGACTCCGCGGTGTCCGTCCCGGGTTCCGGCGGCGTAACCGACGGCTGCGGTGGTTCCGCCGAGTCGTCCGTCTCGGCAACGCCCTCACCGTCCGGGTCGGGTTCCGTCTCCGCGTCCGCGGCCGCTTCCTCCGTTTCGGCGTCGTGTGCGTCCTTGAGGTCGCTGAAACTCACCACGTCGTCGTCCTCGTCCGATTGGAGGGCGTCGTCGGACGCGTCCCCGGACATCACGCCGTACGTGCCGTCGTCGGGCGTCGCGTTCGCTTGCTCTCCCGGTGACCCCGAGAAGGGGTTGATGTCGTCGGTGAGGCGGTCGTAGATACCGAGGAGGGTGGCGTTCGTCTCCTCGATGTCGTCGACGCGGTCCTCGAGGCGGTCCTGGTCGTTTCGGATGCCCTTGATGGACGTTTCGTTGCTGTCGACGCGCCCGCGCACGTCGTCGAGTTCGTACTGGAGTTCCTCGACCGCGTCACCGACGTCCCCCTCGAAATCGGCCCCGGAAAACGCCGGACGAGCGGGTTCCGGTTCCGCCTCCGGTTCTGCGGTCGACTCCTCGGTCGAGTCCTCCGAAGTACCGGTAGTCGAGTCATCGGTCGAGTCGTCCTGCTCGGCCTCGGCGTCGGTCTCGTCCCCATCGTTCGAACCGGAGTCCGGAACGAGCGACCCCAGTCCGAGTTCCCGCATTACGTCCCCGAGGTTCATTCGTATCGCGTTTTAGGGACCGCCTAAGAAGAACTTTTGGGCAAACACCTCACACTTTTGTGGAGGGCACGGGTATGAAACCACACGTTATGTCCGGTTCAGAGGGCGTCTACGACGCGGTGACCGACGTGCTGTCCGACTGGCAGAGCCCTCTGACGGACAAACGCACGTTCAATCGACGGCTCGCGGAAGCCCTCGAAGAAGAACTCCGCGACCGCGGCTTCGACGTCCCCGTCGAACACACTCCACGGAGTCCCTGCGACGTTCAGGTAGGTGACGACATCGGCGTGATCGTGTTCACCGACTTCAGCCGCGCGAACACCGTCGACCTCCGGTCGAAGAGCGACGCCATCCGTTCGAACTACGACGAACTCGTCGTGTTCGGGTACGCGCTCCCCGCGCGCGACTTGGACCGGTGGCGGATGGGCGAGTTCAAGTACGAAGCCCTCGGCCTCGACTTGGACGAAGTGACGTTCCTCCGCCGCGGCCCGACCGAGGAGGACGACGACGGCTTCGAGTGGCCGAGCCGACTGTGGCGGTTCGCAGAAGTGGTCGTCGCGCTGCTCGCCATCGTCATCGGAGTCGAAGTCGCGGTTCTCTATCAGGTGTTCGGCGGTCCAGCCCCGAACGCCGGCGTGACGTTCGTCGCGGTCGTCGCCCTGTCCGCGGTGCTCGTTTACCTCTACGAGCGGTTCCCGGTTTAGACGTCGAGGTCCGATTCCGCGAGGAGGACGCGGAGCACGTCCTCGGGCGGCTCATCCGGGTCGATACGTGACGCGTACCAGCGGAGCGTCCGCTCGAACGTGTCCACGATGTTGTTCGACGCGAACTGCTCGTCCGCCACCCCGCTGTCAGTCTTCGCGGCGATAGCAGTCGCGTACCGCTCCGGGACCGCGGACAGCGACTGTTCTACCGGAGCGGACTCCGGGGTTTCGGGCGGCGTCGGCGAATCGTCCGCGTCGAGCGTCGGCGACGGCCGCCGCGGAGAGGGCGACCGACCGGCCTCCGTGGACACGACGAACCGGCCATCGTCGAGTTCCGACACCTCCTCCCGGTCGGAGACGTCGAGGTCGTCGGGCGAGAGCACGCCGTCCTCACCGAGTTCCTCGGGCGAGACCTCGGGTTCGTCCATCGGATCGGGGTCCTCGGGCATACCCGGTGTGTACGACTGGGGTCGACATAATTCCGTGGGCGAAGGATTCAGGACGCACCCCAGAATAGAGACGGTATGGTTTCGCTCCCCGCCATCGGCGCGGGTCTCGGCCTGGTCGTGGTCGCTGCCGCGTTCCTCCGTCTCGCGGACAGTAACGAGACCGACGCCATCCACCTGCGCGTTCTCGAGTACGGATTCGCGTTCGCGCTCTTGCTCGCGGGGTTCGGCCTCATCGTCATCGAAATGCTCACGTGAAAACGCTTTTCTCGGTGACGCACCCGGTTCGGGTATGCACGGAGGACGACGACGGTTCGTGACCGCGGCCGCGGCCGTCGGTGCGAGCGCGCTCGCGGGCTGTTCGTCACTCACGGGAGGCGGCGGGAACGACGAGCACACGGTCACTGCGACGGAGCCGAACGACGACGGGAAGGGCACGCCCGGCGAACTGCGCTACCTGATAGAGACGAAGCAGGGAGAGGGCGATATCGCGATACCTCTCTCGAAGTTCGTGACGGGGAC
>Ga0207755_100568_pt1 | contig 16444 bp, 13 predicted proteins | sample A23P2SouthBayCA_FD_187734 | JGI IMG/M metagenome (GOLD analysis project Ga0207755, IMG submission 187734) | Aerobic enrichment media microbial communities from Bioluminiscent Bay, La Parguera, Puerto Rico - A23 P2 (SPAdes) | ecosystem: Environmental > Aquatic > Marine > Unclassified ...
GTCGGTCTCGCCCTCGTACTCGAGGCCGAGGGCGAACATGTCCTCGCGGAGTTCGTCGTCGCTCTTCTCGTCGTGACCGGTCAGCTCGCGGAGTTCGTCGGGGTCGATTTCGACTGTTGGCATCAGTACACCACCTCCTCGTTCCGCAGGAACTCCAGGTCCACGAGCGTCCCGTGGACGTCGCGGATGTCTTCGGCACCGGTCGCGAGCATGAACAGCCGTTCCAGCGCCAGGCCCCAGGCCATCACGTCGGCTTCCACACCCAGGGGTTCGAGCATCTCCGGCCGGAAGATGCCGGAGTTGCCGATCTCGATGAGCTCGTCGGTCTCGGGATGGCGGCCGAACAGCTCGAAGCTCGGCTCCGTGTAGGGGTTGTAGTGGGGCTTGAACTGGATGTCGGTGATGCCGAACTGCTCGTAGAACTCTGTGAACGTGCCCATGAGATCACGAACGGACAGGTCCTCGGCCATCACCCACCCCTCGATCTGGAAGAACTCCAGCAGGTGCGTCGAGTCGAGCGTGTCGTTGCGGTAGGCCTTCTCGATGGAGAAGTAGCGCTGGGGCGGCTCCAGCTCGCCCTCGGCGAGGCCGGCGAGGTGGCGCACCGAGAGGTTCGTCGTGTGGCCGCGCAGCGCGAGCGCGCGTGCGAAGTCCTCGTCCCAGGGGGAGTGGTACCCCTCGCCGTCGGGGCCGACGCCGTCGCGGTGAGCGGCCTCGACGCGGTCGACCAGATCCGGCGGGAGGTTCTCCCGGTCCATCTGGGCTGGTTCGTCGAGGGCGAACCGATCCCAGTGGTTGCGCGCCGGGTGGTCCTGGGGCATGAACAGGCAGTCGTTGATGTAGAAGTCGGCGTCGATGTGGGGCCCCTGCATCTCCTCGAAGCCCATCCCGACGAGCACGTCCGTGACGCGCTCGGACATCTCCCGCAGCGGGTGGGACTTGCCGCCGTGGACCGTCTCGGCGTCGGCCTGGACGTTGTACTCGGCGAATTCGACCTCCTCCCACTCGCCGGAGGTGAGCAGTTCCGGCGTGACCTGGCCGACGGTCTCGGCGACCTCGACGCCCTCCATCATCGCGGTGACGCCCTCGTCGGTCAGCGCGACCTCCCGCACCGTCGACTCCTCCGTCTCGACGAGTCCGCGGCGTTCCAGCGCGGCGACGAGGTCCGCGTCGGCCTCGTCGGGGTCGACCGCCTCGTCCTGGAGTCGCTCGAGGAGGTCGTGCTCGGGGTCGGATTCGGGATCGAACTCGGGGTCGACCGCGATGGTACCGCTGTCGATGGTTCCCAGCCCCTTGCGGGCGAAGTTCGACAGCGCGATCTCGACTTGCTCGTCCTCGAGGCCGGCGGGGCCGATGGCTTTCCCGAGTTCGATCGGCTCCTCGTCGGCACCGCCCGAGAGCGCGCCGACCCACAGCGAGTGTTCGGGCAACCGCTCGTAGGCGTACTGTTCGCCCTCCTCGGTGAGGACGAGTTCGGCGTCGGTCCGTTCGGTGACGGTGAGCAAGCCCTGCTCTTCGAGTTCGAAGGCGGCGCCGGCCACCGCCTGGACCTGCTCGCCGGTCTCCTCGGCGATCCGTTCGACTGGTGTGGGGTCGTCCGCGCTCGCGGCTTCGAGCACGGCGACCTGTGTTTCCGGAAGTTTCATTCGTTGGTCGTGAATCTGCGTGGTCGTCAGTTAATGATTCTTATCGCGGGCGACGCGGTCGTCACCACACGCTGGGGGCCGACGCGGACGGTTTCCGCCGGGACCCCCGAGGTTCGTTTCGGCACGAACCGTCGGGTCCGGGCGTCCGCCGTCCGTCAGGCGCCGGTAAAAAACCCGAACCCGAGCCGCGAGGCCGCTGGCTGGCGAGCGAGGCGCGACCACGGGGAGCGCCTCGAAGCGAGCGGGACGAGGCGTCCCGTCGTGGGTTCGGGTGCCATGTGAGAGCCATTCACGGCGCCGCGCAAAAGCGTTCCGGACTCGGCGACCGTGAGGCAACGTCTATGCCTTCGGGTCACAAAGGACGCGTATGGACCGCACTCGCAGCGCCGTGCTCAACTTCGCGATCAACTTCCTCGTGGGGTACGTCTTCGGTCGGCTCCTGCGCGACCGGGACACCGGGGTTCGAGCCGGTGTCGCCCTCGGGACGCTCGGGGCCGTCGCGAGTTGGCGGCTGGCCGAGCGCCTCGAGGCCGGCTCCATCGAGCCTGCCGCCGAACCGATCGAGATCGAGATCGAAGAGTAACGGTCGCTGCGACCGTGGAAAACGGAGAATCGCCGTCGATTCTACGAGGAGCCACCGCCGACGACGACCTCGACGGTCCCGTCGGTGTAGGTGATATCCGTGTTCTGCACGAACGTCCCGCGGTGAGCGACCACCACGGTCGTGTCCTCGGCGGGGCGCGTGACGTTGACCGCGTACGTGCCGTCGGCCCTGGCGTCTGCGTAGGCCTGGGTGGCGTTGACGAACTCGTCGGCCTCGCTGGCCGAGTCCCAGCTGTGGACCCAGACGGCGCCGGCCGACTCGTTGCGGGCCGAGGAGAACGCCATCCCGGTGTCGTTGCCCCAGCCGTCGGCCGCGGCGGCGGCCTCAGAGGCCGAGAGCTGACTCCGAAGGGCCGCGCGAGTCCCGAGCTCACCGAGCGTCGCCTCCAGGCGCGGCATCCGCTCGTCTATCCACCAGTTCGACACGTTGGTCGTCACCGAGAGGTCGGCCGGCCCCTCGTCGGCGTCGTGGAGCAGCTGTTCGGTCGTCTCGGGGACGCCGTCCTCGTAGAGCGAGGGGATATCGCTGGCCGAGTCGATCTGCGAGTCGACGTACTCGGCGCCGTAGTAGTTCAGCGCCTCGTAGGTAGCCCACTGGTAAGGCGTCGTCGACTCGAAGGCGGCCCCTGCGGAGTCGTACGCGTCGACGTAGTCCGTGTCCATGTGTTCGTCGGTGTACTCACGCATGACGGCTTGCACTGTCCCTCTCGGGACAGCGCCCTCGACGGTCTCGTCGTCGACCCAGTCGTTCTGATAGTGGATCCCGAGCGCGATGTTGTAGGCGAGTTGGTACTCCGTCTGGGAGCCGTTCAGGTCGAAGACGGTCTCGTCGTTGAACAGGACCGAGTTCTCCTCGGGGTCGTACGTCGCGTTGATGGGATTCGTCAGTCGCTGGGGGTCGTCCGGCAGTCCGACCATCGCGGTCACGAACGGGGACGACACGTTGCGGCTGGTCGGCAGGTTCGTCACCCTGACGGTCGGCGCCTCCGCCTCGACGCCCATGATCTCGGTGACGCGGCTGTAGACCTCACTCGCCGAAGGGTCCATCGGCTCGGTGACTTCCCGCGGTGCGTCGATGCTTCCCTGGGCTCCGCCGTCGCCGCCGTCGCCGCCACCACCACCGCCGCCGCCGAGCATCCCACATCCGGCGAGACTGGCGGCTGTGACGACCAGCGCGACGATCGCGACCGACCGGACCGTCGTCATCGCACGACCCGTCCGGCCTCGCTCGTCGGTATCGATACCACCCCGTCCACTGCCTCTGTCAGTCATCCGACCGCTCGTATGTTACTCGCCCACATTATCCTTGGGAAATCACCCAGCGTGCGTGCAGGAACCCTACGGAAGACGCACCGGACGGGACGACGGCGCCGCTCCGAACGAGCGGCGAACCGAACGATCGCGGGGGATACGCCGATCCGTCGGCCGTTCGTCTTCCGCGATCCTCGCCGTGGCCGGGCCCGTTAGCCCCGTCGGTCGGCCGCCACGTCCAGATCGATGTCGAGGTCGTCCAGCTCGTCGGCCCACTCCTCGCGTTTCTCCTGGTGGTCTTCGAGGAACTCGGCCATCAGCTCGGCGGCCTGCTCCTTGCACCCGCCGCAGAGGCGTTCGCCGCCGACGCACTCCTCGTAGACTTCCGTGGCGAGGTCGTCGTCGTCGCCGGCCAGCAGGTAGGCGTACAGCTCGTAGACGGGACACTCGTCGGCTTCGCCACCGAGTTCGCGCTGTTCCTCGGCGGACTGGCGCCCGCCGGTCGTCGCCGCCTTGACCTTGTCGTAGCCCTCGTCGGGGTCGTCGAGCAAGGAGATGTGCGAGGCGGGCACCGACGAGGACATCTTGCCGCCGGTGAGCCCGGTCATAAAGCGGTGGTAGATCGACGAGGGTGCGACGAACCCGTAGCCGCCGTGGTCGAGTTCGATCTCGCGAGCGAGATCCTCGGCCGCCTCGCGGGAGAGCTCGAAGGCGTCGACGTGTTCGTCGTAGACGCGCTTCTCGCCGTCGACGGCCTCGATCAGCGCGTCGAAGGCCGCGTCGGTGGCGTTGCGCCCGAGGAACCGCGTCCGCCGTCGGATCGGCTCCATGCCGGCGTTTTCGAGCTTCTCGAGGACCGCCTCGACGGTCGCCCCGTCGTAGCCCGCCGCCTCGTAGTCGGCGCGGTCGCCGCGCAGGGCGTCGGCGGCGTCTTCACAACGCAGCGTGTCGTCGCCACCGGCGTCCCCGTCGGTCTCGTCGCCCCCCTCGGCCGTCAGCGACTCGTAGACTTCGCCGAGCAGGACCCGTTCGTCCTCGTCGACTTCGAAGCCGGCGAACGCCTCGGTGACCCGGAAGTAGCGCATCCGAGCCGCGAGGTCGCGGGCGAGCCGCATGTGCGGGTCCTGATCGGGCCCGACCGGGATCACGGTGGGACGGGGCTCGCTGGCCTGCGGGTAGAGGATGTCGGCCATCTGTGTGACGACGCTCTGCATGTGCGAGACGTCGGTCTCGCCGTCGAAGTCGTAGATCGCCTGCAGTTCCGAGAAGTTCGCCTCGACGCCGAGTTCGAAGCCGAGATCCTGGACCTCGCGGTTGGTGGACTGCCGATACAGCTCCCCGTCCTCGGGGTCGAAGCCCAGGGCGAGCAGCGAGAGGACGTAATCCGTGGCGTGGGTGTCGATCTCGTCCCACGTCAGGCCGCGGGCGCTGTGGGCCTCCAGGTCGGCGATGAGGCCGTAGGCGTCGCCGCCCTGTTGTTGGTGCCAGATGATCTCGTCGAAGACGAGCTTGTGGCCGATGTGCGGGTCGCCGGTGGGCATGAAGCCCGACAGGGCGGCGAAGTCCTCGCCGTCGCGCATCGCACGGGCGACCGGGCGGTAGTCGCGGTGGCCGAAGATGACCCCGCGGCGCATCAGGTAGTGTGGATCCGGGACTTCCGGCAGGACCTCGTCGAACTCTTCGATACCGAACTCTGCGAACAGCTTCCGGTAGTCCGAGACGGTCGCCGACCCCCACGGGTCCAGCGTCGTGTCGTCGGCGCCTTCGGCGTCGACACCGCCGTCCGTGCGGACTGGGGCTCCCCCCGCGTCTGGTTCCGCGCGTGCGTCCCCCACGTCGGAATCGGGCGAATCGGATGTCATCGATTGGGATGTACTCGCGCCGACACGCACTAATAGCGTTCGCTTTGCCGACCCCGAACCCGTCGGCGACGACGGGACCTCCTCACAACTCCGGCGCGCCGTCGAACTCGCCGCGGGCCGGTTCGGGCACGTACTCGGCCAGCTCGGGGTCGTCGAGGGCGACCCGCTCGCCGCGCTCGGCCGAGAGATACGAGGCCATGCAGAGCCGCACGACCGTCAATCCGTCCGAGAGGTCCTCGCGGGCGTTCTCGCCGGCCAGGAACGCCTCGACGACGTGCTCGTTCTGGGCCGGGTAGCCGTAGACGCCGCCCTCGTCGGGGAGGACGGACAGCTGGCCCTGGCTGGCCTGTTGTTTCTCGACGGCGTAGCCCGCCTCCTCGGTCGCCGCGTCCGAGAAGAACACGTTCGTCCCCGACTCCAGCGTGTCGATCCGGCCGGAGTACTCCGGCCCCAACAGTTCGATGCTGATGCGCAGTCCCGAGCCGACGAACGACCAGGAGTTGGTCGTCTCGCCGACGACGACCTCGCCGTCGGGCGTCTCGTAGTACACCGTCGTCCGCGCGTAGTCCTCGGTCGGCGCCGAGCGATAGTCGACCCCGTACTCCTCGGCGAGTTCGTCGGCGTACTCTTCGCGGTCCCACTTCAACGTCGAGATGTCCGCCGTCACCGCCTTCGGCGTCAGGTCGTCCTCGCCGGGACGGGAGAGCAGGTGACGGTTGACCTCGTGGGAGTGACAGCCCATGTCGTTGAGGACGCCGCCGCCCTGTTTCTCGCCGTCCCAGAACCACGCCGAGTGGGGGCCGGCGTGTTCCTCGGCCGCGCGGGCGAGATAGGGTCGACCGCTCGACTCGGCACCCTCCCACAGCAGCTCACGCATCCGCTCGACGCCGGGCATGTACACCTGATTCTCCAGATAGGCGTGAGCCAGGTCCGCGCCCTCGACCAGCTCGACGACCTCCTCCGCCTCCGCGACGGTGCGCGCGAGCGGCTTCTCGATCGCGACGCCGACCAGGTCCGCGCCACCCTGCTCGACCGCTTCGACGATCGCCCGGATCGTCTCGACGCGGGTGTGGTTCGGGCTCGTCACCCAGACGGCGTCGACGGCGGGCTCGGCGACGAGGTCGCGCACGTCGTCGGTGACGACCGGGTCGCCGCAGTCGGCCGCCCGGAGGTCCTCGGCGACCGATTCGGCCTTCTCGCGGGTCGGATTCATCACGCCCGCGGCCTCCGCCCGCCGGATCCGCTCCAGCGACGGCGCGTGGAACTCGCTGGTGATGAATCCCGCACCGACGAACCCGATTCCGAGTGCGTCCTGAGACATACCCCACTGGTCGGGCGCGCACTCCAAGAAGCCCCGGGCCGGTCACTTCGACCGATTCATACCGGAGCGCTGGCACGTGGCGCGCCACCGGCACCGGAGACGCCGCCGGACCACCTCGAATCGCTGACCGCCACAAAATATAAATATCGGGCGCACGAATTTGTAAGTAGAGAGTAAACTTAATTTAGATAGTAAATTTTATCCGGGAGTCGTAACTATACTGATATCCCGAGAGCGCGCAGTCTCTCGGTCGCTCCGGCCCGGACGCACCGCTCGCCGACCAGCCACAGCTACGCTTACATGACAGTACTCGCACCATACGGATTCACGACCGCCGACGGATCGGGGACGGACGACCGCGACGACGAGACCGAGGGCACCGAACCCAGTGGAGACGCGACGGCCGGGGCGACCTGAGCGACGCCGTGCGGCTTCGGCGGAGTAGCGCCGCGAGACCAGCGACCGACCATCCCATGACAGACGCCACTCACGCAGACACCATCGACTGGCACAGTTTCTGGACCGACGCCGACGAGAGCGACCGCGCCGACGCCGGGCCGAGCGCCCACCACGCGACCGACGCCGTCGTCGACTTCCTCACCGAGACGGGCGCGCCTGACGCCGTCGCCGACGTGGGCTGTGGCCCCGGCCACGTCGGCTTCGCGGTCGCCGAGGCGTTTCCCGAGGTCGACGTGGTCGGCTACGACGCCGCCGAACCGGTCCTCGCGGAGAACCGCGAGCGTGCCCGCGACCGCCACGTCGATGTCGACTTCGAGCGCGCGGTCCTCCCCGAGTTCGACCCGGACCGCGAGTTCGATCTGGTCTTCTCCTACTTCACGCTCTGTTACGTCCGCGAGGTCGAGGACGCCCTGCGCGCGATGTACGACGCCGTCGCGCCCGGCGGCTATCTGGTCTGCAACTACCAGAATCGGCTCGCCCGCGCCCACTGGCAACGGATGGCCGACGAGCCCGAGGAGTTCCTCGGCGAGGACTCGCAGTTCGACGCCGATCGGTTCGAAGACCGCTTCTCGCTCCTGCTCGACGGCGAGAACCTGCTCTCGTACGACCGGATCCACGACGCGCTGGGCACCTGGCCACAGAGCGTCTGGTCGGTGATCGACAAACCCGACACGCGGTGGGCGTGGCGTCATCATCCGCTGGTGTTCGTGCCGAAGTGATCCGTCGTGACCGCAGTGAACTCCTTCGACTGGGACGAGTTCTGGCGCACGGCGTCGACGGACACCCGCGGGACCGCTCGGCCCGGCCGGTTCGACAAGTCCGAACAGTTCGAGCGGTTCTTCGCCCGGAGAGGCGTTCCCGAGACGGTCTGCTCGGTCGGGTGCGGACCTGCCGACTGTGAGTTCGAACTCGCGCGGAGCTATCCCGACACGACGATCGACTGCTACGACACGTCGGAGGCGATAGTCGAGGAGAATCGCAAACGAGCCGCGGAGGCGGGCGTCGAGAACATCACTTTCGGTGTCGCGACGCTCCCCGACCCCGCGATAACGGGGCAGTTCGACCTCGTGTACTGCTACGCGACGCTGACGTACGTGCGAGCGGTCGAACGCGCGATCGAGAACCTCTACGCGCTGGTCGCCCCGGACGGGTGTCTCGTCTTCGATTACCCGAACCGGCACACTCGCGCGAGCTATCGCGGTCACCTCGCCGACGGCGTCCCCAACCCCGAGCGGTTCCGCGAGCGGTTCGGTCTCGTCCTCGACGGCGAGAACCTGCTCTCTCACGAGCGGATCCACGACCTGCTCGGCCGCTGGCCGCGGAGTTTCTACGCGACGGTCGACCGCGATGACCCGCCACGGGACAGCCCCTGCGTCTTCGTCCCGAAGTAGCTTCCCCGAGGCGTCGATCTGGGGATCAATCATCCCGGCGCGCGCTCTCGTGCGCGCGACGACACCGTGCGAGGGATGAGCGACGGCAGGAGCGAGTCGGCTGGGGAGGTTCGTGGCTGTCTGTAGTGCTGTTCGGGACGGTTGCGGTGCCGTGCTGTCCTGGCGGACTGAAACGGCGAGGCGCGCTCGCGTACAGTTCAGTCGTCTGACCGGGCTCTATTCGAGGGCGCGAAGCGCCCGAGAATATCCCGGTCAGCGACCGCGAGCGTGCCGAGGGCTTTCAGCACCTGCGGCCTCCTGCAGTCGGTCCAACTCAAAGCGAGCGCGCCGAGGGCGTTCAGCGCTGCTCGCTACGACCGAAACATCAACAACAGATAGAACGGACTACGGCGTCAGTCGCGTCACGGACAGCCACTCGATCCTATCGTCGGCCGAACCATCATCATCCTCGTCGTTCACGAGCGCGAACACCATCTCCTTCCGAACCCCGTGCGCGAGCCGAACGTCCAGCGCCAGGTCCCGCGGCGAAAAGGTATGTCCGCCGTCAAGCACCCGGATCAATAGCTCGGAGTGACCCAGATCGTCGACCGACTCCACGTCGGCGTAGGTCCGGAAGTCCGCGCCGAACTTGTAGCCGGTCTTGGGCACCAGTCCGCGCTCGCGCAGTTCCGCGTACACTCGAAGGCGGCGGTCGAAGCGCTCGCCCTCGACCTCCCGACCCCGATCCACGACCGCCTCGGCCCCGCCCTCGACGTCGAGCACGCCCTCGCGAGCCAGAAACGCCGCTTCGAGCAGCGACAGCTGGATCACGTCGCCGTCCCGGTCGTCGAGGGGCTGACCGTAGAACCCCCGGTCGTAGATGGTTGCCGGTGGGTCCCAGAGGAGCAGTCGATCGGAGAGTAACTCTCCGGGGACGTTCGTCGGCAACTCCGCCTCGCTCGTGCCCGAGACGTCGCGGTGCTCGGTCGCCAGATAGGTGAGCGCGCTCTCCTCGTCGACGACGGCGAGCACCAGATTCCCCAGGTCGCTCGCTGGGACCTCCTCCCGTTCGCTGACGACGCCCACCCGATAGGCCACCTCGTCGTCCCACGGGCCCGAGCCACGGGGGTAGACCACGAAGTCGACCGCCGGGTCGTCGACGGCCGCCCGCGCCGCGGACGCGTCGCTCCACCCCTCGCGCGAGGGCGAGAGGTAGAACCCGCGGTCGCGCAGATCCTTGTAGACGAGGAAGGCGATCTCCGAGACCGCGGCGGATTCGAGAAACGCCCGGAAGTCCATCGCGGTGCCATCGGAGCCGTCGACGGCCTCCAGGTCGCCGCGGTAGAGCAGGTGAGCCGCCTCGACGGGCGCGAGTTCGAGCGCCCCGCCGTCGACGGGGTGACCGTAGCCGCTGGAGTCGTAAAAGCGCTCGCGGGCTCGCTCGCCCGCCCGAACCACGTCGCCCGAGAGCGTCGCGTGCATGTGTGAGAGCAACCTGTCCCGGCGGAAAGCCCCTGCGATCACGGGTTCCGACCGCGCTGCCGTCGGAAGCTGCGCCGCGACGAGCGCCGGGGACGGATCGGCCGAAAGACACACCACGGATCCCCGAGACCACGGGCCATGGACGCGGTCTGTTTCGACATGGACGGTGTGCTGGTCGACTCCGAGGACTACTGGCACCCCTACGAGCGCGAGCAGCTCCTGCCGCTGGTCGGCCTCGAAGACCTCGACCTCGACGAGATCACGGGCATGAACTACCGGGAGATCTACGACTACCTCGACGCGACCTACGAGATCGGGACCGACCGCAGGGAGTTTCTCGGGTGGTACGAGGAGACCGCGACCGCGATCTACGGCGAAGAGGTCGCCCTGCTCGACGGCACTCACGACCTCCTCGCCGCCCTCCGCGAGCGCGGCGTGACCGTCGCGCTGGTCTCCTCGTCTCCCCACGACTGGATCGACACCGTCCTCGACCGCTTCGAGTTGACCTTCGACGCGGTCGTCAGCGCCGACGCCTTCGACGGGCCCGGGAAACCAGAGCCGGGCGTCTACGAGCACGCTGCCGAGCGAGTCGGCGTCGACCCGACCGACGCCGTCGCCGTCGAGGATTCGGTCCACGGGATCGAGTCGGCCGGCCGCGCGGGGATGCACGTCGTCGGCTTTCGCCACGGGAGCGCCGACGAGACCGATCGGAGCGGCGCCGATTTCGTCGCCGACTCGCCCGCGGATCTGCGCGAGCACCTGCTCGCCCGCGCCGACGGCGCGTAGCGACCGTCTCGCTCGCTCGTGCGTACGACCGGTCGAGCCTCGATCAGGTCTTCTCGCACCCGGTGTCCAGACAGCGCCGCCCCGACGGCGTCTCGAAGACGGGGAGCCCGCAGTCGCAGGCCCCGTCGACGACGCCCGTGGGGATCCCGAATCCGGTGTCGCAGTCGGGGTAGCGCTCGCAACCGGCGATCAGGCCGCCGCGGCGCAGCACCCGCAGGTCGCCCTCGCAGTTCGGACAGTCCCACTCGCGGTCGAACCGGTCGGTCACCCGCTCGTCGATCGACTCGCAGTCGCGATCGATACAGACCTGAAATTCGGCGCCGCGTTCGACCCGAAGCGTGGGGAGGCCACAGACCGGACACGACTCGTCGAGGACCGCCCCGTCCCGCGGGATCGAGTACTCGTCGTCGCAGTCGCGACAGATCACCGACCCGCGGGCGAGCACGAGCGACTCGTCGCAAGTCGGACAGTCGCCGACGGGGACGCCCGCCCGCGAGACGGGGTGACGAGCTGCCCCGTGCTCGTCGTGGACCTCGACGCGGAGGTGCTGGTCGCCCTCGCGAGCGTCGAGGACGCCGTCGACGAACTGGACGCTGTCGGCGCGAGTGAGCCAGGCGACGGGCTGGTAGCCGTCGGCGTCGTGGACCAGCACCGTGTTGTCCGGTTTGACCACCGTGACCACGTCGCCGCGGTGTTCGCGCTCGTTACGCCCGTCCATCGTCGTCGTGCACTCGCCCGCGACGACGCGCACCTCGTCGTGCATGGGCGGGCCTGGTCGCGTGTTCGGACTTAAAGCTCGGGACGGAACGAGGAGGGGCGGGCGTCGGTGGAGGGAAGTGACGACCGCGAAGGCGGCCAGCGCCGTCGGGCCAGTGGGCGCGACCGCGATCGCGTCAATCCTGCTCGTGACCGTGACCGACACGGAGGGCGACGACGTTGGCGAGCAACAGTCCGACGAACAACGGCGCCTGCTGGGCGACCGACCCGGAGACGACCAGCGCCAGTATCGCGAACGGAAGCGCGACTGCCGACCAGAAGCCGGCGAACTGAGCCGACCCGACCGCGAGCGTTCGAAGGCGCTGGACACCGGTGGCCGAGGGGAGGTCAGGGGCGGACCGACGGAACGGGGAAGCGCTGGACATTGTTCGTCACCTACCTCCCACTTGCATCGACTACCCCATATAAAGGGACGACCGCTAGACTGATTTTGCGTCGTTTCCCCCGGCCGATTCGTTTTAGCCCCGCCCGACCCGACCTTTCAATCGGTCCTCTCACGTTTTACAACTGCACTAGATGCTGTTAGAAGGTTTAAAACAGGATCTGTGGCGATACGTGGCGACTGTCGGATACGTTCGACACGCGCCGATCCGGTCCACGTCTCGGGTCGAAACGGTGGTCGAGTCGGGAAGTGCGGGGGCTGACGCGCGGCCGCGGCGGTCGGGCGCGATGGCGGCGATCGGGACGGACTCCTCGCGGCACTCGGGTCCGAAGGTCACTCGACGCGGACCGAGCGCGTCTCGACGACGGGCTGGAGCGGGAGTTCGGGGAAGGCGACTTCGATCGCGTACTCCAGCACGTCTGCGTTCCCGCCGAAGACGCCGACGGGCAGGGTCGCTTCCCCGAGATAGCGGTTCTTGGTGGTCATCTCCACGTCGTTGACCGTGACGCGCAGGCCCGCGCGGGCGTCGCCGCCGACGTTCCGGACGGTGACCTCCCGCATGTCGTTCTCGCCGGCGGCGACGCTGTCGGGGAAGTCGCCCCACTCGACGACGACGTTCGGGAGGTCGCCGGCGCTGTCGACGACGCGCTCGGCGACGCCCTCGGTGAGGCCGGCCGAGTGCAGTCCCGAGACCCCGGCCTCGCGGACCGCGGCGGGCGTCGTGATCCCCTCCGCGGCAAGTTTGCTCGCCCGGCCGGAGCCGACGCCGTCGATGGCGGTGAGCCCGACCGCGTCGTCGCTGATGCCGTTCTCGATACGCGCTTCGATGCGGCGGGCGAGATTCGCGGCTTCGGAACCGGCGAGTCGGTCGAGAAACGCGCGAAGCGCAGCGAGCAGTCGCAGCACGTTCTGGGTGATGACCCACGCGTCGCTCTGCAACTCGCCGGGCGTGGTCCCGCGCATCCGGGACTCGAGGATCGCGAGCACCTTCCGGCCGCCCGGGTCGAGGTCGTCGGTCTCGCCCAGCACCGCCGCGACGGCGTCGCGCTCGTCCGAGCGGGCGCTGACGCTGTCGAACTCCGCGGCGGTCGCGATCGCTCGCAGGATCGCGTCCTGGTCGAGGCGAGCGTCGGCTTCCTCGGCGCGTTCGGCCAGGTCGGCGAACTCCCGGGCGGTGTCGAGTCGCAGGTAGAACTTCGAGGCCAGCCGCCCCAGCGGCGTCGGTTCGAGACGCATGTCCTCCCGTTCGACGAACCCCCGTGCCACGAGCGAACGGAGCGTGTCGCTGACCCGCTCGCGCAACGCGCTCTCGGAGGCGTACTCGTCGGGGGCGCTCGCTGCGCGCACGTAGTAGAAGGTGGTCTCTAACCAGCCCATCACGTCCTCGATGTCGCCGATCGTCCCCAGCGCGATCTCGGCGTTGAGGTGGGCGTCGAGATCCTCGGCCAGCCGCGACTCGATCTCCTTGCCGTCCCGGAGCAGCGCGCGGTACTTGTCGGCGTCAGAGGAGTCACAGACCACCCAGGCGTAGCCCTTGTCGTCGTACCCCGGGCGGCCCGCGCGACCGAGCATCTGGAGCACGTCCAGCGGGCTCATGTCCACCTCGCCCTCCAGCGGGTCGTGCAGTTTGGTGTCCCGGATGACGACGCAGCGGGCAGGCAGATTGACGCCCCACGCGAGCGTCGACGTGGAAAAGAGCAACTGCAGCTTCCCCTCCTTGAACCACTGTTCGACGAGGTTCTTGTCCTCCTTCGAGAGACCGGCGTGGTGGAACCCGACGCCGTCGAGCACCGACTGGCGTAGGGTGTCGTTCGAGAGCTCTGCGGCGTCGTTGTGGAAGTCGTAGTCGCCCCGTGCTCCCATGGGAACGTCGCGCTCGACGATCTCGTCTCTCGATTTCTTGGCGGCCTGGACGGTGTCCTGCCGGGAAGAGACGAACACGAGCGCCTGTCCCTCCTCGCGGATGTGCGGTTCGGCGATATCCAGCGCGCGGTACAGCCGGCGGTACTTGTCGGCGAAGGCGTTGTCGCCGTGAGCGTAGGTGCGGACGTCGGCGTGCAGCGGAACCGGTCGATAGTCGTCGCCGAACTCGAAGGTGTTGTCGGCGGGGGCGTCGAGCCACCCGGCCACGTCGTCGACGTTCGGCATCGTCGCCGACAGCGCGACCACGCGCGGGTCGCAGAGCCGACGCATGCGCGAGACCGTCACCTCCAGCACCGACCCGCGTTTCTCCGAGTCGAGCAGGTGGACCTCGTCGATGACACAGCAGTCCACGTCCGTGATAAAGGAGTAGCGCGGCGAGTCGTGTTTCCGGGTGGCGGAGTCGGCCTTCTCGGGGGTCATCACGAGGATATCGGCCCGTTCGGCGCGGCGCGGGTTCAGGTCGCGCTCGCCGGTGACGACGTAGACCGAGTACCCCAGGTCCTCGAAGCGCTCCCACTCGCTCTCTTTCTCGTTGGTGAGCGCGCGCAAGGGAGCGAGGAAGAGCGCGGTCCCGTCGGCCTCCAGCGCCTCGCAGATAGCCACCTCCGCGAGGGCGGTCTTGCCGCTGGCGGTCGGCGCGCTGACGACGACGTTGTCGGTCGAGTCCAGCAGCGCAGGCAACACCTCGCACTGCATGGCGTTGAACCGCTCGAAGGGAAAGGCCCCGGCGTAGTCGGGCAGCACCTCCGAGACCGCCAGCTCCGTCTCGCCGTCGGCGTGCCGTGACACGAACGAACCCGGGGTCCCCGTCGGCATATGCGTTTCTATGGCGGAGTGGACGTGGTCGGACGTGGCGGTCGCCGCGTCGACCGAAGCGGCCGTCCCCGCTCAGTCCGCCGCCGCCTCGTCGGCGGCCCGGTTGAGCATCCCCCGGTCCGTCGACCGATAGAAGTACCCGGCCAACCACAGCGCCGCGGCGACGTTCGACAGCGTGACGCCCCAGAAGACCGCCGCCACGCCCAGATCGAGGACGTAGGCGCCGACCAGCGCGACCGGCAGGCGGACCGCCCAGTACTGCGCGAGCGTCGAGTACATGCTCACGTCGGTGTTGCCGGCGCCGTTGAAGCCGGCCTCGACCGTGTAGATGACCCCCAGCGCCCAGTAGCCGTAGGCGAGGATCTGGAGGTACAGGACCGTGTACTCCAGAGCTTGCCCGGAGAGGTCGGGGACGAACACGTGCGCGATGGGCGCGGGGACGACCCACTGGACCGCGCCGAAGACCGCGAGTCCGACCGCCGCGATGGCGGCGCCGACCCAGGTCGCGCGACGGGCCCGGGAGGGCCGTTCGGCCCCGAGGTTCTGCCCGACGACGCTGGTCGCCGCCTGAGCGAGCCCCTGGGCGGGCACGAACGCGACGGTCGCGACCTGCGACCCGATGTGGTACGCGGCGAGGGCGGCCGGCCCGCCGACGGCGGAGACGATGCCGATCATCCCGACCCGCGCGACCTGTCGACCGCCGTACTGACCGGCGATCGGGAGGCCAACGTCGACGACGTCGCGGGCCGCCTCCAGCCGCGGGCGGACCGCGTCGCGGGTCAGCCGGAATCCCTCGCGACCGCGCGCGGCGAGCGCGACGGCCAGCGCCGCGCCGGCGCCGTAGCCGATGGCCGTCGCCAGCGCCGCGCCGAACAGCTCCAGTCGCGGGAACGGCCCCCAGCCGAGGATCAACAGCGGGTCGAAGACGACGTTGACGACGATGGCGGTGAGGTTGACGTACAGCGCCGCCCGCGCGTCCCCCCAGCCGGTGAACCCGCTCTCCAGCGTGTCACTCGCGGCGGTCGTCACGAGCGCCAGCGCGTAGGCCGTCAGGTAGCTGGCGGTCGCCGACGACACCGCGGCGTCGTCGGTGAACAACGCCGCGACCGCGTCCGCGCCGACGACGAGCGCCGCACCGATACCCGTCGCGAGGGCGACCGCCGCCGCGGCCGCCGTGAACGGCACCCGACGCGCGGCCGCCGTCTCGTCGGCCCCCACTCGCTGGGAGGTGACCACCTGACTCCCGGTGAAAAACGCCCGGAGCGGGACGGTCAACAGCGCGACGACGACCGTCGCGAGGCCGACCGCCGCGACCGCGGTCCCCCCGAGGCGCCCGACCCAGAACAGGTCGACGACCGACTGGGCGACCAGCGCGAAGTTCTGGGCGACCAGCGGCGCCGCGAGTACCACGAGCGCGCGCGACAGCGACCCACCCACGATGTCGTCGCGCGTCACGTCGAACATACACTACTATCCACGCCCGACACATGTTAAATATTTGTGCCTACGTGTTGAGTGGTCTCTGGGACGTTCGGTGACATTTCGCTGGTCGCGTGCGAGGTACCGAGTCCCTGGCCACCGTCGCCGCCGTCGTGTCTCCCGCACAAAATATATCTCGCCCGCCGGACACTCGCCGGGCGTGGACGACCCCGAAACGTACTACGACGCCAACGACGAGGCCGAGTGGGACCGGCTCACGTCGAGTCTCCACGGCCGGCTGGAGTGGGAGGGCACCGTCGAGCAGCTGGACGCCGAGTTGCCCGAAT
>Ga0207755_100572_pt1 | contig 16296 bp, 22 predicted proteins | sample A23P2SouthBayCA_FD_187734 | JGI IMG/M metagenome (GOLD analysis project Ga0207755, IMG submission 187734) | Aerobic enrichment media microbial communities from Bioluminiscent Bay, La Parguera, Puerto Rico - A23 P2 (SPAdes) | ecosystem: Environmental > Aquatic > Marine > Unclassified ...
ACGCGCCCGAGTTCGCCCGCCACGGAGAAGAGCGTGACGCGAACGTTCATACGCGATGCCGGGACCACTCGCGCGCATGCACTAGCCCGCCGCGGGACGCGGTCGATGCGCGCGCCGCCCGCATCGACGCCCGGAGCGTGCCCCCGCACGCCACCACAGCGCGACGACGCGTCCCGCGCGTAGCGATTCGTCGCCAGCTCGCCCCACCGCGAGCCGTCGCTACTCGCGGCGCACGTCCTCGCCCGTGACGTCCTCGATGCCGCGCACGAACGCCGCGATGTCCTCGTCGCCGTGCCCGAGCGCGCGCACCGCGCTCGCCGCCTCCTTCGTCGCCGCCGTCGCCGGCATCGGCACCTCCGCCTCGCTCGCGCTGTCGAGCGCCAGCCGCAGGTCCTTGAACTGGAGGTCCATCGGGAACGCCGCCTCGAAGTCGCCCTCGGCGATCATCTCGCCCTTGACGTCGAACAGCGGCGCCGCGAGGCCGCCCGAGCCGATTGCCTCCAGCATCGCGTCCACGTCGACGCCGTTCGCGTCCGCGAGCGCGAGCGACTCCGCGAACGACTGCATCATGTTCCCCAGGAGGAGATTCACGGAGAGCTTCGCGTGCGTCCCGTCGCCGACGTCCCCACAGCGGACGACGGGCTCACCCATCGCGCGCAGGACGTCCGCGACGGCGTCGACGTCCTCGTCGGCGCCGCCGGCGAGCATCGTCAGCGCGCCCTCCTCCGCGGGGCCGACGGTGCCCGAAACGGGACAGTCCACGAACCGGCCGCCCGCGTCCGCGACGAGCGCCGCCGCCGCGGCCGTCGCGTCCGGCGAGACGGTGCTGGAGTTCACGACGTAGTCGCCCTCCCCGAGGCCGGCGAGCAGGCCGTCGTCCCCGGTGAGGACGTCGCGGAGGGCGTCGCCGTCCGTCACCATCACGACGGTGACGTCCGCGCGCTCGCCGACGCCGCGCGGGGTGTCGGCGACCGGGACGCCGTCGTCCGCGAACGCCTCGGTCGGGCCGGGACTCCGGTTGTAGACGACGAGGTCGAACGACGATGCGACGTTCCGCGCCATCGGCGCGCCCATCGCGCCGAGGCCGATGAATCCGACGGTGGTCACGCCTCCGCCTACGGCCGTGACCGCTATGACCGCGGTGGCTTCCGTGAACGATGCCGCAAAGGCTTTTGCGCGGCCGGGGAACGTATCGCGCATGAAGGTGCTGCTGGGAATCGGCGGCAGCGACGACTCGCTCGACGCGCTCGAGCGGACCGTCGAGCGCGCCGTCGAGGCCGGTGACGTGTTGACCGTCGCCGTGCTCGACAATCCGGAGAGCGAGCGCGACGCCGAGACGGTCATCGAGCACGCGACGGACGTGCTGGAGGACGCCGACCTCGACGCGGACGTCCGACACCTCACCGGGGATCCGGGGAGCGAACTCGTCCACCTCGCGGAGAGCGAGGGGTTCGATCAGGTCGTCCTCGGCGGCGGGGAGCGCAGTCCGATGGGGAAGATACGGCTCGGTCCGATCGCCGAGTTCGTCCTGTTGAACTCGCACGTCACGGTGACGTTGGTGCGATGACGGGGGAGAGCCAGTCGGACGGCGTGCCCGCGGAACCGTTCCCGGTGCCGCCCGTCTCGTTCACGGACGCGGAGGACCGCGACCTCGTCGCGCGCCGGTTCGATTCGGCGGACGAGGACGCGGTGGCGGCGCTCGTCTCGATGTACGAGGACTTCGATCCGGGGATGCGCGCGCAGGGCATCCCGCCGGTCGGCGAGGACCGCATTCGCTCGTGGCTGTCGACGCTGCTCGAATCGGACGGCTACAACGTCGTCGTCTGGGACGACGACCGGGCGGTCGGGCACGCGACGCTCGTTCCGGACGGCGAGGACCAGTTCGAACTCGCTATCTTCGTCCACCAGGACTATCAGGGGTCGGGCGTGGGCACGCGCCTCATCTGCACGCTCCTCGGCTACGGGGCAGTGGAGGGCGTCGGGCACGTCTGGCTCACGGTCGAGCGGTGGAACAACGCCGCGGTCGCGCTCTACGAGAAGGTCGGGTTCGAGACGACGAACGCGGAGAGCTTCGAGTTGGAGATGGAGCGCGACCTCTCGACGGCGGACGTTCAGACGGAGAGCACGGGCTGACTCGCGTAGAGCAGCACGTACTCGGCGACTTTTTCGAGGACGGTGCCGGGCGGATCCGGCGTTCCGGGGCTCTCGCGCGGGACGACGATGAAGTCCGCGCCGACGTCGTCGGCGGTGTCGAGGATGACGCTCCCGGGATGGTGGGTCTTGCGCTGCGTGGAGAATCCGTGCATCACCGAGGAGGAGACGGTGACGTCGCTCGGCGCCATCGCGCGGATGTCGTCGATGACGGCGCGACTGTCGCCCGCGACGGCGTCCTCGTCCGCGGTGCCGTCCTGTATCTCGCGCGCGACGTCGTCGGCGAGCACGAAGAGCGCGTGGAGGTCCGCGTCGTACCGCTCGGCGACCGCGACCGCGTACTCCGCGGCGTTCGAGGCCGCCACGCTCCCGTCCACGGGCACGAGGACGGTGTCGACTTCGAGGGTCATGTCCGGGCGTGCGCGGGCCGCGACCAAAAGCCCACCGAGGAGTGGGAGTTAAGTGCGGACGCCACCGAGTCGGGGACATGTTCGACACGGTGGTCGTCGCCACGGACGGGTCCGAGAGCGTCGAGCGCGCCGTCACGGTCGCCATCGACCTGGCGGAGCGATTCGACGCGTCCGTCCACGCCATCTCGGTCGTGAACGAGGGGAACGTCGAGGACGCGCCCGAGGACGTTCGCGACGAACTCCGCGAGTCGCTGGAGGAGCGCGCGCGCGACGCCACCGACCGCGTCGTCGCGCGCGCCGCCCGGGACGTGACGACGACGGTCCGCGAGGGCCGGCCGGCCGACGAGATACTCGGCTACGTCCGCGAGGTGGACGCGGACCTCGTGGCGACGGGAACGCGCGGCCGCCACGGCGAGAACCGTCTGCTCGTCGGGTCGGTCGCCGAGCGGATCGTTCGGGACTCGCCCGTGCCCGTGCTGACGGTGCGGCGACTCGCGACGGACGAGTAACGTGGGGCGTCGCGAGCGATAGCGAGCGGCGGCCCACGGAGAGGCGAGCGGGAGCGACTCGTGGGAGCGACACGCGAGTGACGTGGGCCCGAGCGTCAGCGAGGGGCCACGGAGAGGCGAGCGGGAGCGACTCGTGGGAGCGACACGCGAGTAAACGCGATACCGAGCGCCGGCGAGGTATCGCGGGACGACGAGCGCGCGTCTGCAGTCCCGCCCGCGGAAGCGTCGCCTTCTTTTCGCTCGGCCGGCTCTCCTGGGTATGGAAGACTGGCTCATCGACGACGAGACGCTCTCGCTGGAGCGGAAGTCCCGGCTCCCTGGGACGGGCTTTTTCGTGCCGGACGAGGTCGAGGACGCGCGCGAGGACGCGGAGATCCGCGAGCGCCTCGCGGGCGCGGACGTGATCGTGGTGACGGATCCGGACGCGGACGGGCTGGCGTGCGCGGCGATAATTCGGGAGGTCCACGGGGAGGCGGCGGTGGTGCCGGCGAGCCCGCACGACCTCTCGGAGGGGCTGTCGCGCGCGGCGGAGTACGGCGAGCGGGACGCGACAGTTTACGTGTGTGATCTCTGCCCGGACGAGTACGCGGACGTCGCGGACGAACTGGAGTCGCTGGTGGCGCACGCGAGCGCGGTGCGCTGGTACGACCACCACCAGTGGACGGCGGACGCGATGGCGGCGGTGCGGGACGCGGGCGTGGATCTCGTCGTCGGCGATTCGGAGGAGGAGTGCACGGCGGACGTGGCGGCGCGGTCCGTCGACGCGGACCTGCCGCGGCATCTCGTGGAGCTCGCGGCGGTGACGCGCGATCACGACCTCTGGCTGAAGGAGGATCCGCGCAGCGACGACCTCGCGGACTACTCGCACTGGGTGGACGACGACGAGTACGTCGCGACGGTGCGCGAGCACGGCCCGGACCTCCCGGAGACGGCGCGCGACCTGCTGGAGGAGCGCCGCGTGGAGAAGGAGGACCTCGTCGGGAAGGCGGTCGAGCGCGCTGAACTGGAGACGGTGGCGGCGGGCGAGCGCGAGATCGTCGTGGGCGTGACGTACGGTCGGTGTTCGCAGAACGAGGTCGCGGACGCGCTCCGGGAGCGCGGCGCGGCCGCGGCGGTCATCGTGAAGCCCGCGGGGTCGGCGTCGATCCGCGGGAGCGAGGAGTTCGAGCGGTGCCACGAGGTCGCGCGCCGCGTGAACGGCGGCGGCCACCCGAAGGCGGCGGGCTGTAAGCCCGATATCTACGACGACATGCTCGACTACGCGCACCACTGGACGACGGAGGGCGCGGTGACGAAGCAGGTGATATTGGAGGCGTTCCGCGCGCTCCCGGACGAACCCGCCGACGACTGACGCGTTCGACGCCGCGCGCCCTAGACGACCCAGCGCTCGGAGTACGTCGCGCCGCAGGCGCACTGGACGTACGCGTGCATCACGGGGCCCTCCTCGTAGAGGCCGCCGACCTCCTCGTTCTGCGCTTCGCTGAACGCGAAGACGAATCGGGCGTCGTGGGCGTCGTCGTCCGCGTCGGGGCAGTCGCCGCCGGTGAGGTCCCGGTGTACGCGGCCGTCGCGTTCCATCGCGCCCTGCGCGAACTCCATGGCGTCGCTCCCGGTCAGTTTCTTGAAGACGCTGCGCCCGCGGTCGCCGTCGACGACGAGGACGACGCCGTCGCCGGCCCGCACGGCGTCGTCGCGGTCGGCGAGCGTTTCGACGTCGGAGACGACGGCGTCGCTGAGGTAGAGCGCGACGTCGTCGTGGCGCTCTCCGGCGAGGAACTGCTCGTATCTGTCGCTCATGGGCGGGCTACGATATCGCGGCAGAAAAACGGCGTGCGTTCGGGTTTCGCGCCTACGGGCGCGCCCGTTCGCCGGAGCGGGGTTTACTCGTCGTCTTCGTCCGCGTCGCCCTCGCCGAGGAGTTCGGCGACGGACTCGTCACCCGTCTCGACGACTTTCGCGTTGATCTGGACGGTCGCGTCGGAGACTTCGCGCCCGCGGACGCTGATGCGGCGGCGCTCGCCGTCGCGTTCGGGGTTGAAGCCGACGCCGCCCGTGACGAGGACGTCCTTCAGGCCGGCGCCCGCGACGTCCGCGCGCATCGGCCGCCCGGCGGCGTCGGAGCCGCCGGTGATCTCGAGCGTGCAGCCGGTCAGTCCAACGGCGCCGCCGTCGACCTCGTCGCCGATTTCCCGACCGATGAAGCGATTCGCGTCCTGTCCCTCGACCTCGACGGGGTGCGCCGCCCCCTCCGCGGGGTCGGCGACCACGACGTTGAACGTAGCCATACGCGAGCGGTGGCCCGCGGGCGGTAAAAGCACGTCGAAAGCCCGTTCGCGGCGGCGACACGCTTTTCCTCTCGACCGGGGTAGGCCGGGTATGAGCGAGGATGACGTGACGAACGACGTGAGTCACGGGACTGCGAGCGGGGAGGAACGACCCGCGAGTAACGCGGCCGATCGGGACGAGGCGAGCGCGGCGGACGGGGCCGACGCGGCCGCCGAGAATGGCGCGCCCGCGGACGCGGACGGCACGTCCGAGAGCGGCGAGGCGGCCGGTTCGGGGCCGGCGCCGGGTGTGCCGTCGGACGTGCAGAAGTACGATCGGTTCCAGAAGATGGACGGCGCGCAGTACGAGCGCGTGAACGAGTTCTTGCGGGAGCGGACGTACATCACGGCGCGCGAGTGGGCTATCGCGCGGCTCTGCTCTGACTTCCGGACGGAGACGGGCGTGGAGATGACGAAGATAGGGGAGAACCTGCCCGAGTTGGTGCCGTTCATGACGGACACGTACACGCCGCAGGCGGTGAATCAGGCGCGGGCGTCGTTCGAGGAGAAGGTGACGAAGGCGGGGGCGACGTTCCTCTACGGGGCGATGAGCGACTTCTTCACGGCGGACGAGCTGGACGACCTGATGTACGAGGTGACGGAGGTGGCGAAGTTCCTCTTGGAGGTGGAGGGCGTGGAGCTGTCGGTGGACGAGGAGTTGGAGGCGGAGGACCGCATCTCGTCGGTGATGCGGGACGTGCGGGAGGCGAGCGACGAGTTGCGCCGCGAGGAGGCGACGTGTCCGAACTGCGGGCACGAGATGGAGCCGGCGGACGACTAGGCGACGGCGGCGGGGTTGCCGTCGTCGGTGAGGTGGTCGGCGAGGACGGCGTTGAGGACGGCGCCGACGAGGACGACGAGCGCGGCGACGTAGAGCCACGTGAGCAGGAGCATGACGGCGCCGAGGACGCCGTAGGCTTGGCCGGCGCCGGCGATGCCGACGTACGCTCGGAAGAGCACGCCGAGTGCGAGCCATCCGACGGCGGCGAGCAGGGCGCCGGGGAGGGCGTCGCGGACGCGGAGGGGGATGTCGGGGAGGACGTAGTAGAGCGGGAGGAACGCGAGCGTGAGGCCGCCGCAGAGGAGGAGGGGGCCGAGCAGGTCGAGGACGAGTTGGTCGACGACGAGCGTGAGGAGGGCGCCGACGCCGACGAGGGCGACGGCGGCGACGGCGAGGCAGGCGAGCGCGGTGGCGCCGTCCGTGACGGCGTCGACGAACCCGGCGTCGTCGGCGGTGCCGTAGACGAGCGCGAACGCGGTGTTGAGTCCGCGGAAGACTTTGAGCGCGCTCCACGCGAGCAGGACGAGGCCGAAGACGCTGGTGCCGAGCGCGCCGGTCCGGTCGACGAACGCGGTTCGGAGGAGGTCGGCGGCGCTTGGTGAGAGGAATCCCTGGAGGGCGCCGACGACGGCGGCGGCGGTTTCGGGGCCGCGGAGGGCGGCGGCGAGCGCGAACACGAGCACGAGCAGGGGGACGAGGGAGACGAACGCGGCGTACGCGATGGCGCCGGCGACGAACGGGAGGTTCCGTTCGCGGACGACGGCGAGGACGTCGCGCGCGACGCCGACGGTGTCTCGTGCGGCCGCGACGGCGCCCGCGGCCGGGGTGGACGCGCGCCGGGTGCGGTCTGCCATGCCCGATTATTCGGGGGTCGCGCGGTTGAACGTTCGGGCTTATTCGCGGACGTTGCGGCCGGTCGCGCTCCCGAAGCCGTCGTCGCCGTCCCAGACGCGTTCGCCCCGACGCATCGTCCAGACGGGGAAGACGCCGTCGCGGCCCTCGAACGGCGTCCACCCGCACTTCGAGTGGAGGCCGTCCCCGCTGATCTCGCGGACGTCGTCGAGGTCGTAGAGCGCGAGGTCGGCGTCGTAGCCCGCCTCGATGCGCCCCTTCCCCGAGATACCGAAGACGTCGGCGGGGGCGCGTGCGGTCGCGTCGCGGACCCGTTCGACGGTGAGGTCGGTGGTCCGGGTCGCGGCGAGCAGGAGGGGGAGCATCGTCTCGACGCCGGGGACGCCGGAGGGGGCGTTCCAGACGTCCGCGTCCTTCTCGGCGCGCGTGTGCGGGGCGTGGTCGGTCGCGACCATCTCGATGCGGCCGTCGACGAGGCGCTCGAAGAGCCGATCACGGCGCTCTGGGGAGCGCAGCGGTGGGTTCATCCGGCCGAACGTCCCGAGGTCGTCGTAGTCGTCGGTGGAGAGGAAGAGGTGGTGCGGGGTCGCCTCGCAGGTCAGGCCGCCCTCGGCGGCGATATCGACGGCTTCCGGGGTGGAGGTGTGCGCGAGGTGGACGTCGGCGTCGGCGTCCGCGGCGACGTCGACGGTGCGTTCGGCGGCCGCGATTTCGGCGTCCGCGCTCCGGTAGGCGCTCCACGCGGCGACGTCGTCGCGTGCTCGCGCCGCCTCGCTGAACTCCGTCGCGTCCTCGGCGTGGACGGTGACGGGGACGTCGGCGTCCGCGGCCCGCGAGACGGCGTCCGCGAACAGGTCGGCGTCGATGCCCATCTCGCCCGTGGAGTCCGCGAGGAACACCTCGCCGAGCGCGAACAGCGGGCGCGCGAACAGCGAGTCGGGGTCCCAGTCCTCGGTGACGCCGCCGTTGATGCCGTAGTCGACGAGCGAGTCGGCGGCGAATCCCTCCTTCTCGTCGAACGCCGCGCCCGTCACGGTCGGCGGGTCGGTGTTCGGCTGATCGACCACCGTCGTCACGCCGCCCGCCGCGGCGGAGCGAGAGCCGGTCGCCCACGTCTCCTTCTGCGGGGCGCCCGGCTGTCGGAAGTGGACGTGGACGTCGACGGCGCCGGGGAGGAGCAGGCGTTCGTCGGCGTCCGCGACCGTCTCGCCGTCGAGGCCCTCGCCCACGGCGTCGATGGTTCCGTCGTCGCCGATGCGGACGTCGCGCACCCGGCCGTCGGCGAGCGTCGCGTCGCGAATCACGCGCATATCCGCGAGTCGTCGCTCGCGCGCCTAAAGCTGACGGAGGGCGGGCGCGGGGTCGGCTTTTTAGGAGTCGGCGCGGCTACGTCGTCGCGATGGCCTCCGTCGACCCCGTCGACCTCTCCGAACGGCTGATGCGCTATCTCGAAGTCGTCGCCGCGTTCGTCCTCGTCGGCCTGTTCGCGATCGGGGTCGTCGACTTCCTCCTGCAGATCGTCTCGCTCGTTCGAACGGGCGCTATCGCGAACACGGACGCTATCGTCGCGCTGATCGACGAGATCCTCCTGCTGTTCATCATCGTCGAGATCTTCCAGACGGTCGTCGCGTACGCGCAGGATCGGAGCGTCATCCGCATCGTCATCGCGGCCGGCCTCATCGCCGTCTCGCGGAAGATCATCAGCTTCCACGCGGGCGACTACGGGTCGTCGCTGGACGGGACGGTCGCGGCCGCGGGCTACGCGGCGCTCCTCCTCGCGCTCGTCGCCGCGCTCTACGTCGTTCAGACGACGAACGTCGCGACACCCCCGGACCAGGACGTCTAGGCGAACGCGACGTCGTCGCGCGTCGCCGTCTCCCCGAAGAGCCAGTCGGCGTGCTCGACGGCGTACTCGCGGTGGCCTTCCTCGATGTAGCCGAGGGCGTCCTCGACGACGACGGTGCGGTAGTCGCGCAGGCCGGCGCTCGCGGCGGTGTGGAGGACGCAGACGTTCGCGAGCGTCCCGCAGAAGACCAGATCGTGGACGCCGTGCGCGTCGAGGTAGCCCTCCAGGTCGGTCTGATGGAAGGCGTCGTAGGTGTGCTTCTCGACGACGTGGTCGGGCGCGGGGAGTTCGTCGACGAGCTCGGCGTCCCACGTCCCCTCGACGACGTGCTCGCCCCAGCGCGCGAACTCGTCGTAGGCGTGGTTGTCGTCGAACTGGCCCTCCGGGTGGACGTCGCGGGTGTAGACGACGCGCGCGCCGGCCGCCAGCGCGCGCTCGACGAGCGAGACGCAGGGCTCGACGGCGTCCCCGCTCGGGGGCGCGTAGAGGCTCCCGTCGGGGTGACAGAAGCCGTTCTGCACGTCGACGACCACGAGCGCGGTCTCGTCGGCTTCGAACTCGGGCATAGTCGAACGCCCGTGCGCGAGCGCCTTAGTCGTTGACGCGGACCGTGATCTTCCCGACGTGCTCGCCGGCTTCGAGGCGTCGGTGCGCGTCGGCTACGTCCGCGAGGCCGTAGTCGGTGTCGTCGAGGTGCGGGCGGAGCTTTCCGTCCGCGACGAGCGTCGCGGCCCGTTCGAGTATCTCGCCGTGGCGGACGCGCCCGGCGTGGTCGTCGTGCAGGAGCGGGACGAGCATGAACACCGTATCGAAGCCCAGTCCCTTCCCGTGGACGGCGTCGAGGCTCGCTTCGCCGCGCGAGACGGTGGTGACGACGCGGCCCTTCAGCGCCGCCGCCTCGAAGGAGCCTTCGAGGTTGTCCGCGCCCGCGCCGACCGTGTCGAAGACGACGTCGAACCCGCGCCCGTCCGTGTACGCGTCGACGTAGTCGTCGACGTCCCGGTGGTAGTCGAAGGCGACGTCCGCGCCGAGTTCGCGGGCGAGCGCGCGCTTCTCGTCGGTCGAGGCCGTCGCGTGGACGCGCGCGCCTTCGCGGGCGGCGAGTTGGACGCCGACGTGGCCGACGCCGCCGGTGCCCCCGTGGACGAGCACGGACTCGCCGGGCGAGACGTCCGCGCGCGTCACGAGGCCGTCCCACGCGGTGATGGTGACGAGCGGGAGCGCGGCGGCCTCGCGCATCGAGAGCGACTCGGGCTTGCGCGCGAGCGTCGCGGCGTCCGCGGCCGCGTACTCCGCGAGCGCGCCCGTCGTCCCGCGCACGCCGCCCGGACAGCCGTACACCTCGTCGCCGACGTCGAAGCGCGAGACGCCGTCGCCGACGGCGACGACCGTTCCGGCGAGGTCGCCGTGCAGGACGGCCGGCGCGTCGGGGCCGAGGCCGGCGGCCGCGCCGCTCCGAATCTTCGTATCGACCGGGTTCACGCTCGTCGCCGCCACCTCGACGAGCACCTCGTTCGGGTCGGGTTCGGGCACGGCCAGTTCCGCGGCCTCGAAGACGTCGGGTTCGCCGTGCTCGCGCACGACCTGTGCTCGCATCGTCTCGGGACTCTCGGGCATACCTCGTGGTCGCGTCGCCGGCCCGAAAAGCGCCGGCGTGTCGGCGGACGATACCGGGACGTCGTCGGGAACGCTAAGGGGCCGGCCCGCCACCACCCCGTATGCGACAACTCGACACCTGCGACTTCTGCGGCGACCCCGCCGACGGCGTCTACGAGGTCCTCCCGGACGGCGTCGACGCCGACGAGCGACGCCTCGTCCTCTGCACGCACTGCCACGAGGTGCTCGCCGGCGTCGTCGACCCGCTCCTCGCCGCCCTCGACGGCGACACCTCGGGCGGTGTCACGCCCTCGAACGACGCGTCCGCCGACGCGTCCCCGAACCCGCCCGCAGACGGGCGACCCGACGCGGACGCGGCCGCCGACGCCGACGTTTCCGAGGCCGCTGCGGCGACGGCGGCCGCCTCGTCCGCGACGGCGTCGCGCGCCGACCGGCCGGAGGGCTACGCGAAGGTCGTTCGACTCCTCCGGAACCGTCCGGAGGCGATGTCGCGCGCCGACCTCACCGAACTCGCGACGGGCGCGTACGACCTCTCCGAACGCGATGTCGAGGCGGCCGTGGACGCCGCCGTGGAGAACGGGCACGTCGAGGAGACGAGCGCGGGCCTGCGCGCGGCCTAGAGTTCGCCCTTCGTGCTCGGCGTGTCGCTGCGGCGCTCGTCGAGTCGGGTGGCGTCGTCGAGCGCGCGCGCGTTCGCCTTGAACAGCGCCTCCACCTCGTGGTGGGCGTTCTCGCCCTCGACGGAACAGTGGAGGGTGAGGCCGGCGTGCTCGGCGAACGACTGGAAGAAGTGCGCGGCCATGATACTGGTGAACTCGCCGACTCGCTCCTGGCTGAACGCTCCCTCGAAGTCGTAGTAGGGGCGTCCGGAGACGTCGAGGACGACGGACGCGACGGCCTCGTCCAGCGGGACCTTCCGGTCGGCGTAGCGGACGATGCCGCGCTTCTCGCCGAGGGCCTCGCGCACCGATTCGCCGAGGACGATGCCGACGTCCTCGACGGTGTGGTGGTCATCAACGTGCAGGTCGCCGTCGCAGCGGACGGTCAGGTCGAAGAGGCCGTGCTTCGCGAACGATTCGAGCATGTGGTCGAGGAAGCCGACGCCCGTCTCGACCGCGGCGTCGCCGTCGCCGTCCAGGTCCACGGTGACGTCTATCTCCGTCTCCGCGGTCGAACGGCTGGCGGCGCCCGTGCGCTCGGTCATACTCCCTCGTGTGCGCGCCTCGCTAAAGGCCGTTGCGCTCAGACGAGGCCGGCGAGACCGAGCACCGCGAACAGCACGTCCCCGAAGACGAACGAGACGAGGAGGCCGGCGACGATGAGCACGAAGAAGGGCGTCCCCGGGGTCACCCAGACGGCCTCCCGATTCGCGACGAGGTCGAGGCCCTCGCGCAGCGTCGCCGGCGTCGTCCCGTACGCCGATCCCTCGATGTCGTCGAGGAACGCCGCCGCCCCCCACGGGTCGTCGCGCGCGTCGTCGGCCGCGTCGTCCGGGACCGCCTCGGGTTCGACGCCCGTTCCGCCGTCGGTGCGCGCGCCGCGATGGATCGCGCCGTCCGTCGGATCGTTCGGGTCGTCGGGGAGCGTCGCCGGGTCGCGCAGGCCGGGGTTCTCGCGCAGGTCCGCGAGGGTGACGCCGCGCCAGCGACAGTACATCCGGAGGGCGTCCAGGTCGAGGCCCGTGAAGAGGCGCGACCCCTCGGTGTCCTCGATGAGTTTCCCGTGCTCGCCCGGCAGGCGCTCGACGGCGACGCGCTTCCCGATAGCCATCGCGGGCGAGACGTCCCCGCGCGCGGCGTTCGCCGCGATCAGGTAGAGCGGGTACGCGAGGCCGCAGAGGAGCGCGTTCGTCAGCACCGTCAGCGAGAAGACCCGGAGGTTCGCGGGAACGAGCGGGAGGACGACGCTCCCGAGATAGTACGCGGGATACGTCGGCAGGAGGACGCTGATAGTCACGAACGCCTTCGCGTCCGCGCCGCCGAACCCGAGCGGGAAGACGGCGAACGCGACGCCGAGGCCGCCGACGATCAGGACGCTCACGGCCGTGCGCAGCGCGAACGCGCGCAGCGCGAACGACGAGGGCGCGTGCCACGCCGACCACCCCTCGATGGCGAGGCAGACGACGCCGAGCGCGAGCAGCGGCGGCCAGAGGGCGTTCGGGACGCGGCGCGTCTCGACGTCGCGGTAGGCGCCGTACGCGAACGCCGGAATCGCGAGCAATCTCAGGAGGTCGGGCGCGGACGCGTACACGACCCGACGAGTGCGAGAGAACGCCAAAGGCGTTTCGGCGACCATCGGCTCCGCGGACGAAATAAACGAGGATTCGGTGGGCGATGCGGTGGCGCGGGACCGTCGGCCCCGCGAGCGCCGCCGCTTAGATGACGCGGTTCTGCAGGTAGTCGAGGTGCTTCGCGTTGTAGACGATCTTGACCTCGTCCGTGGCGGGGGAGCCGATGCAGGTGAGGCGGACGTTCTTGTCCTCGACCTCCTCGTCGCTGAGGATCTGCTGCATGTCCATGTCGATCTCGCCCTCCTTCAGGATGGACGCGCAGTTCGCGCAGGCGCCGGCGCGGCACGAGAACGGCCAGTCGTAGCCCTGCGACTCGGCGGTCTCGAGGATGTAGGCGCCCTCGGGCACGTCGAGTTCGCCGTAGTCTTCAGCGTCGAGACCGGCGTCGGCGGCCTTCTCGAACAGGTCGTCGTCGTCCATGTCCCAGTCCTGGTCCTGGACGACCTCGTAGTTGAGGTATTCGACGGTTGGCATCACCGGGAGTTCTGCGCCCGTAAGGAAATGCCTTGCTGTTTTCGCCGGTACGCGAACGAACGCGTCCGGGGAGTGGGGGTTCGTGTATCCGCCGCGTCGTCAGGGCGCGAGCGGCGCGAGACTGAACAGGACGAAGGAGGCGGCGGCGGCGACGGATGGGGTGAGCACCCAGAGGAGGACGACGCGGCCGACAGTCGCGGGATCGAAGAGGTCGCCGGCGGCGAGCTCCTCGGGGTCCTCCTCGCCGATGCCGGGGACGTCGCGCGGGGTGTCGGCGCGTTCGGCGGCGAGCGATCCGACCGACATCTTCGCCTCGCCCTGGCCGCTGAGCGCGTCGTTCGCGCGGACGGTGCGCGTCGCGCGCCCCCAGCCGAGGCCGACGATGCACATCGTCGCGGAGACGGCGAGGCTCGCGGGGATGCCGAGGTAGGAGAGGAAGGTGATGAGGCTCGCGGAGACGACTTCGACGACGAGCGCCGCGAGCAGGGGGAGGTCGGTGAGGTCGTTCCCGACGGTGTCGAGGGTGCGCCGCGCGATGGTGAACGCGCCGAGCGCGATGGCGCCGCCGGCGAGGAGGATGCCGATGCCGGCGTCGAGATAGCCGCCGCCGACGAGGGGCGCGACGGCGTTCGCGGCGTTCGACGCGCCCGCGGAGAACGCCATGTAGCAGCCGATGGCGACGACGAGCGCGGACGCGACGAACTGCCGCGGGGTGGACTCGTCGCTCACGCCGACCGGGTAGGCGATTCGGCCGCGATGATTCCACCGCAGGAGCGCGCCTTCGGCGGCGTCGAGGCGGAGCGCGGCGTCCATGTAGGGGTAGGCGTAGCGGCCGATCATCGCGCACACCCAGAACGCGACGACGGGCGCGACGACCCACGCGGAGACGATGCGCCCCATCGTCGCCATGCGGAGCGTGCCGGTGGCGACGCCGAGGCCGGCGATGGAGCCGACGGCGGTCATCGACGTGGACGCGGGGACGCCGTAGCGGTTCGAGATGAGGAGCGCGACGCCGACGAAGAAGAGGACGGCGACGGACGCGGCGAGCGTGAACTGCTCGCTCGGCACGATCTCGCCGCCCATCGTCCGGATGACGTTCCGGCCGACCGTCCACCCGCCGAGGAGCGCGAAGACGGACATGAGGAGCGCGGCGACGAACTTCGTCACCACCCGCGATCCGACGGCGGGCCCGAACGCGACGCCCGTCGACGACCCGCCGATGTTGTAGCCGACGAAGACGGCGACGAGCACGCCGACGCCGAGGAGGAGAACGGACATGGACGCGGCTACGCGCCGCCGGGGTTTGAAGCCGGTGATAGCGCGGTCGTCCGGCGGTAGCGTGACGCGCCCCCGTTCCCGGGCGCGTCGCGGACGGTTTTTGTCGCCCCCGGCCCGAGTGCGGGTATGTTCGAGACGTTCGAGGTCGTGCCCGCGGTGGACGTGCAGGACGGCGAAGTCGTCCAGTTGGTGCAGGGCGAACGCGGCACGGGGAAGCGCTACGGCGACCCGGTGGCGGCCGCTGACCGGTGGCTGGACGCGGGCGCGCGCACCCTCCACCTCGTCGACCTGGACGGCGCGTTCGAGGGCGAGCGAGCGAACGCGGACGCCATCGGCGCCGTCGTGGACGCCGTCGGGGACGACGCGGACGTGCAGGTCGGGGGCGGAATCCGGACGTTCGCGGACGCCCGCGACCTCCTCGAAGTGGGCGTGGACCGCGTCATCCTCGGCACCGCGGCCGTGGAGAACCCCGACCTCGTCGCGGAGATCGCGGACGTCTACCCGGACGGCGTGCTCGTCAGTCTCGACGCGAAGGACGGCGAAGTCGTCGTCTCCGGGTGGACCGAGGGAACGGGCCTCGACCCCGCCGAGGCCGCCGAGAAGTACGCGGACCTCGGCGCGGCGGGCATCCTCTTCACCGACGTCGACGTCGAGGGCCGGCAGACCGGCGTGCGCGCGGACGTCGTCTCCCGCGTCGCCGACGCCGTGGACATCCCCGTCGTCGCCTCCGGTGGCGTCGCCACCGTCGAGGACGTCGTCGCCCTGCGCGACGCGGGCGCGGCCGCCGCCGTCGTCGGCACCGCGCTCTACGAGGGGAACTTCACGCTCGAAGAGGCGGCGGAGGCTCTGCGTGAATAGCGACGCCGGAACTGTCTTTACTGTGTGCAAGCTATAGTTGCACAATGGGATCGGGTGCCGAGTCGTCCGCCGCCGGATCGATGGTCCGTCTCTCGCGGAGCGACGGCTGGTTCGTCGCCACCGACGAAGAGACCGGCGTCGCGTCGCAGGGCGAGACGAAAGCCGACGCGCTCGACAACCTCGCCGAGGCGCTTCGCCTCCACGACCAACCTGTCTCGGAGGACGACGAGCCGGACGACCCCTCGGACGCGCCGTGGCTCTGAGCTCGAGCCGATATACGTGGGACGTCTGATACGAGACTTTTTTTTTATTTTATAGTAGCGGTCCCACGCATCCAGTAATGGCACGCCGGACGTACTCGGGGCGGGAGATCGTGACCGCACTCCAGAAGTGGAATTTCCGGCGAGTCGGACAGACGGGCAGTCACGTGAAACTCCGGTACGTCCATCCCGAGACGGGGGAGCGACGGACCGTCGTGGTTCCGCTCCACGACGAACTCGCGACGGGAACGCTTCAGAACATCGCGGTACAAGCCGGTGCCGACGACTTTCACGCCTTCCTCGACGCGATAGACGACCTCCTCTGAACTTCCGACTAGGAGAAGACCTATCCTCGCCCGCCCACAGGGTGACGTATGAGCGAGTTCGGAGTCGACCTCGACTTCGGGGAGGACGGTCTCGTCCCGGCCGTCGCACAGTCCGCCGAGACGGGCGAGGTCCTGATGCTGGCGTACGCGAACCGCGAGGCCGTGGAGCGCACCGCGGAGACGGGCCGCGCGCACTACTACTCGCGCTCGCGCGACGAACTCTGGGAGAAGGGCGCGACCAGCGGCCACACGCAGACGATAGAGGAGGTCCGCGTGGACTGCGACGGCGACAGCCTCCTCTACGTCGTCGAGCAGGCGGG
>Ga0207755_100575_pt1 | contig 16151 bp, 13 predicted proteins | sample A23P2SouthBayCA_FD_187734 | JGI IMG/M metagenome (GOLD analysis project Ga0207755, IMG submission 187734) | Aerobic enrichment media microbial communities from Bioluminiscent Bay, La Parguera, Puerto Rico - A23 P2 (SPAdes) | ecosystem: Environmental > Aquatic > Marine > Unclassified ...
GACGCGCTTAATGGCCTGACTCGACACCGTGTTGATCCCGCGGCCACCGTGGTGGTACGGGATGCGTGAGCGGCCACTCTCCATGTCCAGCGCGTCGGCGACGCGGACGACGCCGGCCTCGAGCGTCAGCGGGTCCTCCGCGGTGTGGTGACAGAGGATCGCGTGCAGGATCTCTCCTTTCATCCGGACGGCGTTCTCGATGTCGTAGAAGTCCAGCAAAAAATCGTCCAGCAGGTCCGCAGCCAGCGGGATCGAGTAGTACGGATGCTCGTCCCGATGGACGACGTGGCCGATGTCGTGCAGCGTCGCGGCCAGTGCGACGATCACGGCTTCGTCGGCTTCCTCGAGTCCCTGCTCGGCCGCGCCGTTGAACGAGACACCGCCGCGCTTGAGCAGGTCGTACAGACACAGCGCGCGATTGCGGACGATCGCGATGTGCTTCGCGCCGTGATCGTTGTACCGCTTTCGAGTGACGGGGTTGACGTTCTGTGCCTGCAGGTACGCCTGTATCTCGGCGTCTGCTTCGACCGCTTCGAGCACGGCGTTGACTCGTTCGTCGGGGAACGAGTGGCCTTCCTCGGGGTCGTAGTGTCTGCCGTTGTCGCCGACTGATTCGTCTTGGCTCATACTGTCCACGTTGACGAGCGAGCGAGAAAAAGACTCGCACCCGATCGTCGTGTACCGGTGATCGTCGGCCCGCGCTGACGGCCACCGGTACGGAACGACACCAATCCGTCCCATACGGGTTAACGGAGTGCTATCCCGGATCCGCCACACGACGGTGTGCGGTCGACCGGGAAAACGGCTCCAATAGCTCGTGTCAGATCGACTGTACTGCGTCTATTACTTCGTCGTAATCCGGTTCGACGCCCGGGTCGTCGCTGACCCACGCGTACTGGACGACGCCGTCGCCGTCGATGACGAACACGGACCGCTTGGCCACGCCATCGACGCCGAGTTCGGCGAAGTCCATCGAGATGTCCCACTCGTCGATGATTTCGCGGTTCGTGTCGCTGAGCAGATCGAACTCCAGTCCGAGCTTCTCTTTGAACTCGTTCTGGGAGAAGGGCGTGTCGATGCTGACGCCGTACACGGTCGCTCCGGCGTCGCTGAACTCTCCCAGACGGTCTTGGAACGTGTTCATCTCGTGGGTGCAGACGCCGGTGAACGCGCCGGGGAAGAAGGCGAGTACGATCGGTGCCTCGTCGAGACGGTCGTCGAGCGTGAACGAATCTACGTCGCCGTCGGCGAGCGGTGCAGTGAACGTCGGTGCTTCGTCACCAGTAGAAACCATCACCCGTCTCTTGTGGGTGCCAGATCAAGTCGCTTGCGTTCCAGAAACTGTCGATCCGACGGCGGCCAGTCGTGATGAGCAAAAAGCCTATAAGAAACCTCACGTTACGTCCTGCTACAATGGTAGCAAGCCTACTTCAGATCGGCATGCCGGGGGTTCAGGAGATGGCGATTATCCTCCTGATCGCGGTCCTGCTGTTCGGTGCAAACAAGATTCCCAAACTCGCTCGCTCGACAGGGCAGGCGATGGGCGAGTTCCAGAAAGGCCGTGAACAGGTCGAGCAGGAACTCGAAGAGATCAAGGACCCCTCCGCGAGCGACGAAGGCGCGAGCAGTGAGCCCGAATCCGAGTTCGTCGAGACGACGGCCGACGAGACGGCGTCCGAGTCCGCGTCCGAGTCGTCTTCGAACTAACGCCGTCAGTTCGGTCCTTCCGCACCATCGATCTCTCTGTTTTTACGGCTTCGAGTGGTAACGTCGGAATAGAAAGGACTTTTCGACAGCATCGAACACGTTCGGACACCGGGCGTGTGGCCTAGTGGACGAGGGCGAGGGGTTCCTAACCCCTAGATCGCGGGTTCGAATCCCGCCACGCCCGTTTTCCGGCGAGCGATAGCGAGCCGTGAGAACGGCAAGAAGGGATTCTTGAACCCCGGAAGTCGCGCACAGTGAGCGGAGCGAACAAGCACGTCTTCCTTCGGTTCGAATCCCGCTACGCCCGTGGAACCGCAGATTCGCCGGACAGCAGAGGTATTGGGTTCGTATTACGGTCACTTTGCGCTACTCATTTCGTTCAGTCGCTGAACGCGGTCTGGCGTGTCCAGTGATTCGCGCGCTTCGATGGCCGAACGCTCTGGATGTAATCAATCGGTCATTGACCGGTCTGCTTGTGCCACCAGATGCGCGGAGCAACGTGGAGTCCATCACATTCAGCCAGATCAGGCTGTAAGAATAGAGTCCCATTGCCAGAGTGCGATACGCACTGAAGTATTCAGTGAAGAAAAGGAGAAAACGACCCGACTGAGAACCTGTCGGTTGCAGAGTGGGAATAAGGTGCGAGATACAGAGGGTGAAATAAGCGAAACGAGCGGGTTCTGTGCACAGACATCACGTTGAATCCCCCCACCCAGCAGAGAATAATCTGATGAGTTTAATTACAATCATAACGAAATCCATACCATGACGATCACGACCGAATTCGTTCTCAGTTCTCCGATGCTGCCGCTGATTAGCATCCCTGAGAAGCTCGGCCCGAACGAGATAGAGTGCGTCCATGGACTCTGTCTCGAACGCGATTCACGGGTGTACACCGTCAAATTTGACCCTGACGACGGCGTCTCCGAAGCCGATCTCGCGGGACTCGAAGACGTCGTCGAGACGGCTCATCTCGGCACTGCGAACGGCGAGGTCGTCTATCAACTCACCGTTGAACTCCACGACCAAGTCTCGGAAGCATTCGCCCCGGAACAGATCGATGCGGCACAGATCGAACCGACGACCATCACCACGGAGGGATGGCACGAGACAAAGGTGTTCCAGAGTTTCGAGAGCTTCGCCGACTTCCAGTCTCGGTGCCAAGAGTACGATATCGGGTTCGAGTTGCTCTCGGTCTCACCGGAATCCGATTCGGATGACGACGACTCCGCGGAGTACGGACTCACCGACCGACAGCAGGAGGCGCTGACGGTTGCACTCGCCCGCGGATATTACGAGAGCCCACGTCAGGTGTCCACTGAGGAACTCGCTGATGAACTGGGTATCTCACAACCGGCGATGTCTGACCTACTCCGCCGGGCCGAACGTCAGCTCATGTCGTCCGCACTCAGTTCGCAGGTGAACTTAAACGCCCTTTCCAGATAGCGTCGAATCCATCGGGTAACCGGTCCTCGTTCCGAGTGTAGAGATGGAATACACGACACTCGGTTCGACCGGCATGGAAGTCTCGCAGATATGTCTGGGCTGCATGAGCTTCGGCCCATCGGAGGGACGTGACTGGATTTTGGACGAGGAGGACAGCCGCGAGATCATCGAGCGAGCGATCGACTTGGGGATCAACTTCTTCGATACCGCCAACGCCTATGCCAGCGGAAACAGCGAGCGTGTCCTCGGAAACGTGCTCGGAGACTACGACCGTGACGAACAGGTCGTCGCAACGAAGGTATTCTTCCCGCCGCGCCTGTTCTCCGACGACGACGACCACCCGAACGCGTCTGGCCTCTCGCGCAAGACCATCGAGCAGGAACTGGAGAACTCGCTCGACCGGCTTGGGATGGAGACGGTCGACCTCTACCAGATTCATCGCTGGGATTACGACACACCCATCGAGCAGACCTTACGCGCACTGGACGATGCAGTCCGGCGCAATCAGGTTCGCCACATCGGGGCATCGTCGATGTGGGCCCACCAGTTCGCCGACGCCCTGCACACCAGTGACCGACTCGGGCTAGAGCGGTTCCAGACGATGCAGAACCACTACAACCTCGTCTATCGTGAGGAGGAACGCGAGATGCTTCCCTACTGCCAGCGGGAGGGGATCGGTGTCATCCCGTGGAGCCCCTTCGCAAAGGGGTTCCTCACGCGTCCGCACAGAGAGATGGAGGAGACGACGAGAGGAGAGACGGACCGGCTGCTCCGCGAGCACCCCTACGTCGACGAGGCGGGCAAAGAGATCAACGAGCGCGTCGAGGAGCTTGCCGCCGAGAACGGTGTCACGATGGCCCAGATCGCACTCGCGTGGCACACTCAAAAGGAGTGGGTCACGGCACCTATCGTGGGTACCACGAGCGTCGAACATCTGGAACAAGCCGTCGAAGCGCTCGAAATCGACCTGTCGGACTCTGACCTGGAGTATCTCGAAGAGCCCTACGAACCGGTACGTATAGCTGGCCACGATTGACGAAGACACCCCTCGTATTTAAACAGGCTTTCTAAATAGCGTCGTACTGAAGGACATAGTTCCCGTCACGGGAACCATGGACGTTACCAATGTTCCGTCCGCAGACAGAGAAGAATCTGACCATCCGGTACAAGTCGGGTCGCCGTTGGTCTCGGAGGGTGTCGAGAGCGCTTTCGATGGAATCACCGTTCGCTCGGCCGAAGTCACGTTCCACCCGGGTGAACGAACCAAATTCCACGCTCACGCTGGCGTGCAGATCCTCTATGTAACTGAAGGACCCGGGATTGTCGGCAACCGTGAAGTGGAACGAGAAGTATCAGAGGGAGACCTGGTTGTCTTCGAACCCGGCGAGGAACACTGGCACGGGACAAGTGAGGACGCCGACTCGGAGTTCAGTCACCTCTACTTTCTCGCCGAAGCGGACGACGCCGAACTAACAATCCAGGAGACCCCTTGACTGGAATATGAGACTCTCGGGTCAACCGAATTTGATGGTGCGAGATGTACACTGATCAGTTAGAAGAGACAAAGCCCTGAACGGCGGAGGTACCGACGAAGTTCGAGTCTAACCCGCCGACCAGGTCCAGAAATCCACTCCGACGATATAAATACCCCTTTCATAATAGCACAAGTAGAAAGACGGAGGGGATCCAACTATCTTACAGAAACGCTGCCAATACGGGATACTCAACAATGACGATCACAGCCGAAGTCCATCTCCGTTCACCCTTGCTCCCGCTCGTCAGTATCGCCGAATTGCCACAGATCGACGAGGTACACTGCCCACACGTACTGGGATTGGAACAGGGCGTCCAACGGTTCGTCGTCGAGATCGACGCCACCGAACCCCTCTCTGAAGAGCAGTTTCTGGCACTCGACGAAATCATCGAAGCGACGGATATCGGGAGCGCAAGGGGAAAGGAGGTCTACAAGCTGACTGTCGTACTGAGAGAGTCGGTCGCCAAGGCGTTCGAAGACACGCCTGATGCTGGATTAGTCGATGCCATACGCATCACCCCCGAGGGCTGGTACGAGCAGAAGGTCTTCAAGGATTATCCCGCGTTCAACACGTTCCAGACCAGCTGTGAGGAGCACGGCATCTCGGTCGAGATCCTCTCAATAACGCAAGATCCCTCGACGCCCGAAGACTCGGTACCGTACGGATTGACGGAGCGCCAATACGAGGCGCTCTCACTCGCGCTGTCGCGGGGCTACTACGAACAGCCCCGCCAAACGACGGCCCAAGAGCTTGCAGACGAACTGGGTATCTCTCAGCCATCGTTGTCGGACCTCCTCAATCGCGCCGAGAGCCAGCTCATCTCTGCAACACTCGGCTCCTCCCCTCGTCTCGAAGGCCTCGTGCAGTAGCGACCGGTTCGTCAGCCCGACCGTCTGGTTGATAGTATATAAACAGACTTTGTTGATAGCATCGAATCTATGGATCCCAGCTTCCGAACTTAGAATGAGTGCAAACGATGAGGGCAGCAACCTATCACGGTCCGGGCGACATTCGTGTCGAAGAGAGAACCGGTCCAGAGATCGAGGAGTCGACCGACGCGATCGTTCGAATCACACACACCGCGATCTGCGGCTCGGATCTGTGGCCCTACCGCGGCGCGGACGAATACGACGAAGGCACTCCAATCGGCCACGAACCGATGGGCATCGTCGAGGCAGTCGGCGACGATGTCCGGCACGTCCGACCGGGAGACAGGGTCTTCGCCCCGTTCGGGACCAGCTGTGGACAGTGTGAGTTCTGTCGCACGGGACTCCACACCTCGTGTGTCAACGGCGGGTTCTGGGACGGGCTCGGTGTCGGCGGTGCACAGGCAGAGAAGCTTCGGGTTCCGCTGGCCAACGGGACGCTCGTTCGCGTGCCCGACCGGTACGCCGACGACGAGGCGACACTGGAAGCGCTCCTCCCGCTGACGGACGTGATGGGAACGGGCCACCACGCTGCCGTCAGTGCGGATGTCAGCGCTGGTGACACGGCTGTGGTCGTGGGCGATGGTGCGGTCGGACTCTGTGGCGTCCTCGCGTCGAAACGGCTCGGTGCCGAGCGTATCATCGCAGTCGGTCACCACGAAGACCGACTGGACCTCGCCGAGGAGTTCGGTGCGACAGAGACCGTTGCCAGCCGCGGCGAGGACGCCATCGAAGAAATCACGGACCTCACCCACGGCGGTGCGAATCACGTCCTCGAATGCGTGGGCGCGCAGTCTGCCTTAGAGACGGCTGCACAGGTGGTCCGGCCAGGTGGGAACGTTGGCTACGTCGGTGTCCCACACGTCGAGAGCCCCGAGTTCGTCGAACAACTGTTCGTCAGGAATGCCTCGTTCACCGGTGGCCCTGCGCCCGTCCGGGCGTACGCCGAGGAACTCATGGCCGACGTGTTGCAGGGCACGCTCGACCCGTCGCCGATCTTCACGGAGACCGTCGACCTCGACGGCGTGCCAGAGGGCTACGAAGCGATGGACGAGCGAGCGGCAGTGAAGGTCATGGTGAAAGTCGATGCGTAGTGTTCAGAAACTTGCGGTCACGAGTGATTTGTGGGAGTCATATCCAAAATGAGTCCATGGCCAGACGACGAACTGTCCGAGATCGCCGAGTCCGACGACCTGAACGTTGCAGCGTTTCGTGAGGACGGCCAAACTTTCGACACACCAACGTCTGTCTGGAGCGTCGCTGTAGAGGGTGATCTCTACGTACGCACCTACGAGGGTCAGAATTCGAGTTGGTACCGAGCTGCCGTTCGGCAAAACGCCGGGCAGATCGAGGCGGCCGGGATCATGAAAGAAGTCTCGTTTGAGTCGGTCGAGAGCGAGACGCTGAACGACCGCATTGACGAAGCCTACCGCGCGAAGTACGAGGGCAGCCGAGACCTCAACACGATGATCAGCGAGCGTGCCCGGTCCGCGACAGTCCGGATCCTCCCGAGAGAGATCTTCGATCGGCTGAAAGCCGGTGAGTCGGTCCCGATGGACGATCCTGGGTACCAGAAGATCTCCGAGGAAGTAGATAGAACATTAGGCTTGACGAGGCAGCTGAATACTGCGACAGATGTAGATGAGATACGGCACTACGTAGAGAAGATTATTGGTGAGGAAGTCGACGAGAGCACGACGATTTTCCCACCGTTTCACATCAACGTTGGCAAACATACCAGCTTGGGACGCAACGTTTTCATCAACCACGCCTGCTCGTTTCTGGACTTGGGAGGCATCACCATCGAAGATGAGGTCTTGATCAGTTCTGGGGTGACTATTACGTCCGAAGGTCACCCGGTGGACGTGGATCGGCGAAAGACGCTGGTGCCAGGGGAGGTGGTTGTCGAACGCAATGCGTGGATCGGTGCCGACGCAACGATACTGCCCGGCGTAACGGTCGGTGAAAATTCGGTCGTGGCCGCCGGTGCCGTAGTAACGAATGACGTGCCTGCCAACACCGTCGTCGCGGGAGTCCCGGCAGAAGTCGTCCGAGACCTGTAGACGGAAATCCTGAGTGAGTTCCCACACCGAGACGTACGCTGTCTCTTCACGGTACCAGAAGACTCGACTGTATCTCGTAGGGCTCATGGCGCGATCTCTGTAACCAGACCCAACGTGGCATACTGGTGATGGATCGCGCTGGCACCCCTCAGATCTTCAGAGGAAGCAGCACGGGAGCGAATCAGTCAGTCCTGCATTCCAGAATCGACATCGCGTGCTGTTTCCTCCCCCGAATCGTCTCCGAGAACGTCCTGTAGCCATCGGCCACGGAAGAAGAAAATCGCCCCTGTGATGGCTGCAGTGACGTTTGAGAGCGCGATAGCGTACCAGGCACCGGTCGCGCCGAGACTGAACACGAGTACGAGTACGACTGCGGTGAGTGCACGGACTCCCCAGAGCGTCGTCACACCGATCCCCATGGCCATACGGGTCGATCCGGACCCGTAGAAGGCCCCGTTCATCATGTGGTACGAGGCCATGATGACCCACGTCGGCGCGACGATCCGAAGGAATGTAGCCCCGTGGTCGATTATCGGAGACGCCCCAGAACCAGTGATAAACACACCGACGATTGGTCTCGCAAACGAGACCGTCAACGCGCTGGCGACGAGGAAGGCCGTCGCCAGTATCGCAATGGCGACGTACACCGTGCGTCGAGCGCGGTCGCGCTGTCCACGACCGAGGTTCTGCCCCACGATCGTCTCGACGGCCATCCCCATCGCCACAGTGGGAAGCCAGACGAGCGAGATGAATCGGTTGCCGATGCCGTACGCAGCGACGGCGTCTGTTCCAACAGTGGCGATAAGTGCCGTCATGACGATGGACGCGACGGATTCGGTACTTTGATCGATAGCTCCGGGCCCGCCAAGTCGGAGGATCTTCTTGATAGTCTCCAGTTTCAACAGGAGATCCTCCAGTCGAAGTTGCAGGCCGACACGACCACCGAACAGTAGCCACAGACCGACAGCGGCTTCAACGGCCCGTGAGCGGCTGGGTCTGGATAACTGACATCGAATACACTGATACGGACGGTTGTAGGTCTGTACCAGGTCGCTCGCACGCACTTGTGCGGTCGGCTGGAAAACGTCTACGACCGTCCGTATGAGAAGGCTATCGACCATCTGGAAGACCTCGATTCACAGGTCACCGACAGAGTCACCAACAAGGTGGACGAGGCGACCGAGTGACCGATCACCGCCTCGAATCGCTCCTGGCGTTCCGTACTACGAACTCCGGACTGCAGATTATCGCGCCATCATCACGTGTGACAAGAGTGACGACCTGCTCCGCGTCGAGGCTGTCGGTCACCGTCGGAATATCTACGACCGCCATCTTCCACCGTGAGATACCAGTCAAGCCGGCCACGGCGAGCAACTGGAGACTGGTGATTCAGGTGTCCGAATCCGGCCGTCTCACGGCCGAATGGACGACCCGTTCAGCGCGTGACCGAACGCCCACCACGCCCGTGCAAGGAACCGACAAGAAGGGATTCGAACCCCGCAAATCGCAGCGCCGAGTGAAGCGGGGTGACCGTCTTGCTTCGGTTCGCATCCGGAATAACCGACTTGCTAGTCACTCGCCGTTCGCGAACCTGGAGGTGTTGATCTCTCGCCACTCCTGAGACGTTGTCACGATCGGTCGTGAATAATCGAGAAGCGATCGTCGGTCGGCCTATTCGACGATGACCGCGCCTTTCATCCCCAGCGATTCGTGGGGAGTACAGTAGTACGTGTAGGTGCCCGATTCCTCGAAGGTGTACTCGTACTCGACACCCTCGGTATCGACGGCGCTGCCGGAGTCGAGCGGCCCGTCACCCTCCGAGACGACGTTGTGGGTGCCGCCTTCGCCCGTCCACTCGAACTCGACGGTCGTGCCGGTCGAGACACGGACCGCGGCGGGTGCGAACGCGTAGTTGGCGTTGTTGCCTTCGGCACCGACCGTTACGGTGACCGTGTCCTGTCCGGTCATATCCAAGGCAGATCCGTCGAAGTTCGAGGTGTCGCTGAGGTAGCTCGCGACTTCCTCGCTAACTTCGCTTCCGCCGTCGTCACTCGTCGCCGTCGAGGTCATCGTCTCGTCGGACTCGCCGTCGCTCTCCCCGTCACTCTCGCCGTCGCCACCATCGCTACTACAGCCTGCAAGCAGGCCCGCTGCGGCGAGTGCACCCGTACTCCGGAGTAGAGTCCGTCGGTCCAGTGAGTCGTTCATTACAACATCACCTAGGGTGAGGCGACGAATAAGGGGGGCGAACGAGGGGAATACCGCCGGGTGGGGGGTGTTGACAAGACCACCCGTTCAGCCGGTCGAAGACCGGTGAAACACCCGCGTGGCGGCTGGACCCAACCAGTGTTGGGACGGTGTTCATCAGTGTGGGCCGTGAACGACAGGACGATGAGAGGTCGTGGTAATCGATGACCGTCTTGGTACTGGGCGACCAGCTCGTCCGTCGCCGTGGACCGCTCGCTCGCCGACCGGACGAGCGCGTCCTCATGATCGAGGCGACGGCCTTCGCGAGCCGGCACCCGTATCACCCGCACAAGCTGACGCTCGTGTTCAGTGCGATGCGTCACTTCCGAGACGAACTCCGCGAGGCTGGTCGGGCGGTCGATTACCACCGAACGGAGACGTTCGAGGACGGTTTCGCGACGCACTTCGAGAGCTATCCGGGCGACGAACTGACCGTGATGGCCCCATCGAGTCACGGGACTGCCGAACGCCTGCAGGGACTCGTGGCCGACGAGAGTGGGTCGCTCAGGGTCGTCGAGGACGAGCGCTTCCTCAGTGGCCCCGAACAGTTCGACGAGTGGACGGACGGGCCACCGTACCGCCACGAGACGTTCTACCGGGAGATGCGTCGCGAGACCGGCTACCTGATGGACGGCGACGACCCGGTCGGCGGCGAGTGGAACTACGACGACCAGAACCGAGAGACCCCGCCGGAGGACTGGGAGCCGCCGTCGCCACCGACGTTCGAACCCGACGAGACGACCAAGGAGGTCCAGTCCTGGGTCGAAACAGCGTTCTCGGGCGGGTACGAGGAGTCGCCCTACGGCGGTGACTGGGCCGATCCGGGGCCGTTCCGGTGGCCGGTGACGCGGCGGCAGGCCGTTCGGGCGCTGGACGACTTCGTCGAGCACCGACTGGCCGACTTCGGGGCGTATCAGGACGCGATGGTCGGCGGCGAGTGGGCGATGCACCACAGCCTGCTGTCGGCGGCGCTCAATCTCGGGCTGCTCGGTCCCGCCGAAGTCGTCGAGCGGGCCCTCGACGCCTACGAGGACGGCGACGCGCCGCTCAACAGCGTCGAGGGGTTCGTCCGGCAGGTGATCGGCTGGCGCGAGTTCGTTCGCCACGTCTATCGCCGGGAGATGCCCGAACTCGCCACGGCCAACCAGCTAGACGCGAGCGAGGACCTCCCCGACTTCTTCTGGACCGGTGAGACGGAGATGGCCTGCCTCTCCGAGACGATCGACGGCGTCCGAAAGCGGGGGTACGCCCACCACATCGAGCGGCTGATGCTCCAGTCGAACTTCGCACTCCTGCTTGGGGTCGAACCGGCACGGCTCAACCGCTGGTTCCACGCGGCCTACGTCGACGCGTTCCACTGGGTGACGACGCCCAACGTCGTCGAGATGGGACTGTACGGCTCGGGCACGTTCGCGACCAAGCCATACGCCGCGTCGGCGAACTACGTCGACAAGATGAGCGACCACTGCAGTGGGTGTCCCTACTACAAGACCAAGACGACCGGTGAGGGTGCCTGTCCGTTCAACGCGCTGTACTGGGACTTCCTGGACCGCAACGAGGACGCACTGCGTTCGAACCACCGGATGGGACTGGTGTACAGCCACCTCGACGACAAGGGCGACGAGGAACGGACGGCGATCCGAGACCGGGCCGACGAACTTCGGGACCGAGCAGCCCGCAGTGACCTCTAAGGGTCGTCGCCGTATCGTCGATTCGCCCCCTCTTGAGCAAACTGGGACGTGGAACCGAAGCCAGGGCCGCGCCTGCGCCGGAACGACCAGACGACGACGGTACCGATCAGAGCCGTGACGCCGCCGGTCGCCAGCGTGGCTCTGACGGCTCCGACCGAGTAGAAGTACGCGATCAGCGGGAATCCGGCGCTGAAGAGGAGGCCGTAGCAGAGGCGCTTCGCCATCCGCTCGAACGCGCCGCGGTCGTCGGCGATCACCGTCGACAGCGCGAGGTCGCCGCGGTCGACGCGGTCGAGAGCGTCGTCCAGCCGTGGTGGGATCCCGACGCTCGCCCGTGCGCTCTGGCGTAGCTGATCGGTCACGCGGTCGCGGATCTCCGCTCCGCCGCTGGCCATCCCCTGTTCCACGACGTACTCCGTGATCACTTCGAGGAAGTCGTACTCCGGGGCGAGCGTGCGGGTCACGCCGTCGAGCACCGTCGTCACGCGGACGACGTGGGCCAGATCCTGCGGGATCCGCATTGGGAACTCGTACATCGCGCCCTCGAACTCGCTGATGATCCCCTCCACGTCGAACTCCTCTAGATCGGCCCCGCGGAACTGCTCGAAGGCCAGTTCGAACAGTTGCCGGACCATCTCCCGGTCGGCCGTCGGGTCCAGCGCCTCCATCGCGACGAACGAGTCGATGACTTGGTCGATGTCGTCGGTCGCGATCCCGACGTAGAAGTCGACGAGGTGTGACCGCGTCTCCGGCCCCAGTTCGCCGGTCATCCCGAAGTCGTAGAAGACGATGCTGCCGTCGGACTGCACGGCGAGATTGCCCGGATGGGGGTCGGCGTGGAAGACGCCGTCCTCGACGATCATCTTGATGTATATCTCGGTGAGTCGCGTGACGACGCGCTCCTCGTCGACACCCAGATCGCGGATCCCGTCGAGGTCGTCGATCTTCGTCCCCTCGACGTAGGTCATGGTCAGGACCCGATCCGTCGAGTGATCGGGGAGCGCACGCGGGACGACGACGTCTTCGACTTCGGCGAAGTTACCCCGGACTTCTTCGAGCCGGGCGGCCTCGTGCGCGTAGTCCATCTCCTCGCGGATGGTGACGGTGAACTCCTCGGCAAGGTTGCTCAGCGTGAACGCCTGTCCCGGTGGTGCCGACCACCTGAGAACCGGGATCAGCGTCGAGACGACACGCAGGTCCGACTCGACGCGTCGGCGGACGTTCGGCCGGAGCACCTTCACCGCGACGCGTTGCCCGTCGACCTCCGCCCCGTACACCTGCCCGAGGCTCGCGCCGCTGATCGGCTCCCGGTCGAACGCGTCGAAGACCTCGTCGACGGGACCGATTTCGGCATCGATCACCGGTTCGATTTCCTCCCACGGCGCTGGCGGGACCCGGTCCTGTAGCTCGGAGAGTACGTCGACGTACTCGGCGGGCAGCGCGTCCGGTCGTGTCGAGAGCATCTGGCCGAGTTTGACGAACGCCGGTCCCAGATCGACGAACGTCTCCTTGAGTATCCGGGCGCGGCGCGACCGTTCGGCGCTGCTCACGTCGCGCTCCGCACCGAACAGGAAGAAACGCCGTCGGTCTCGGAGCCACGTGCCCACGAGGGGAACGAACTGCCAGACGATGACGACAGCACGCCAGAGCGCGCGGAGTCGGATGCGCAGTCCGGTCGGTTTGCGGCCCGTCTGACCACTGGCTGTCTGCGACGGCACTCCGAGATCACGGTCAGTATCCGACACGGCTCGATTCTACGAGCGACTCGGGGCGCTGGCGGTTTGAGTGTGTTGGACCGACCTACCGGAAGCGACCGAGTAGCCGGTAGTCGTCGTCGGGGGTGTAGCTCCGGAACAGCAGGCTGTTGGTCAGCACCGAGACGCTGGACAGCGCCATCGCGGCGGCAGCCAGCACCGGCTGGAGCAGGCCCAGCGAGGCCAGCGGGATCATCACGGTGTTGTACCCAAGCGCCCAGACGAGGTTCTGCTTGATCTTCGACAGCGTCGCCTCGGAGATCCGGATCGCCTTGAGCACGTCGGCGGGGTCGTCGCGCATCAGCGTCACGTCTGCGGCCTCGATGGCCACGTCGGTGCCCGACCCGATCGCACAGCCGACGGCGGCGGTCGCCAGCGCCGGCGCGTCGTTGACGCCGTCGCCGACCATCATCGCCTCGCTCCCGTCGGACTGGATCTCGTCGATGGCGTCGGCCTTGTCGTCGGGCAGCACCTCGGCCATCACGTTGTCGGGGTCGATCCCGACCTCCTCGGCGACAGCGCGGGCCGTCCGCTCGTTGTCGCCGGTGATCATCCACACGTCCAACCCGCGATCACGGAGATCCGAAACGGCCCGCCGAGCCGACTGCTTGACCGTGTCGGCGTCGGCGACGACACCCACGACGCGGCCGGCGCTCTCGTCGATCTCGCCGTCGTCGCCGCGGGGACGCAGGCCCACGAGCATCGCGGTCTTGCCCTCGGATTCGAGCCGTTCGCGTCGCTCTCGCGCCGGCGCGGGGTCGATGTCGAACCCTTCGAGGAGTCGCGCGCTGCCGACGAACACCTCGCCGCTTGACAGCGTCGCCCTGATCCCCTTGCCCGGGACGTTCTCGAAGGACTCGGGGGATTCGAGGTCGAGGTCGCGCTCGCGCGCCCCCTCGACGATGGCCTCGGCCAGCGGGTGCTCGCTCTCCCGCTCGGCACTGGCAGCCAGCGCGAGCACGTCGTCCTCGTCGAGATCGGTCGGCGCTCTGTCGTCCGGTCTCGTCACTGGCACGCCCCCGTCGGCCGCCGGTTCGACGACGGCCACGTCGGTCAGTTCCATCGCGCCCTCGGTGAGCGTCCCCGTCTTGTCGAAGACCACTGCGTCCACGTCGCGCACGCGTTCGAGGATGTCGCCGCCCTCGAAGAGGACACCGTTGCGAGCACCGATCGCAGTACCGACCATCGTCGCCGCCGGCGTTGCCAGCCCGAGCGCGCAGGGGCAGGCGATCAGGACCGAACTGGCGAACACGACGATGGCGAACTCCGCCGCGCCGATCGGACCGCCGGCCGCGGCCGGGCCGCCACCGAGCAGTCCCCACAGCGGGAGCCACTCGACGAAGCCCGCGAGCGCGGCGGGGAACTGCCACCACAGCACGCCCCAGAGGACGGCGTTGGCGATGACTGCGGGGACGAAGTACGCCGAGATCTGGTCGGCCACGCGCTGGATGTCGGGCTGGCGGGATTGGGCGTCCTTGACGCGGGTGACGATCTGCTGGATCGCCGTCTCCTCGCCGACCTTCGTCGCCTCGACAACGAGGACGCCGTTCTGGTTCACCGTCGACCCGATCACGTCGTCGCCCTCGCCCTTCTCGACGGGGACCGACTCCCCGGTGACCATCGACTCGTCGACCGCCGACTCGCCCTCGACGACGACGCCGTCGGTCGGAACCTTCTCGCCGGGCCGGACCTTCATCCGATCGCCGACCGCGACGTCTTCGAGGGGAATCTCCTCCTCGCTGCCGTCCTCACGGACGACCGTCGCGGTCTCGGCCTCCATCTCCAGCAGCGAGCGGATCGCCTCGCCGGCCTGCCCCTTCGAGCGGGCTTCGAGGTAGTTCCCCAACGTGATGAACACGAGGATCAGCGCCGCCGTGTCGAAGTACAGCCCCGTCGCGGGGATCACGTCGAGCAGCGCAGCGACGCTGTAGACGTACGCCGTCGAGGAGCCCAGCGCGATCAGTACGTCCATGTTGGCCCGGCCGTTCCTGACCAGCGCGCGGTAGGAGTTGACGTAGAAGGGCTTGCCCAGCGCGATCTGGACCGGCGTCGCCAGCGCGAAGGCGAACCAGCCGACCTCGATGCCGAAGGGCGCCGCAGGGAGGACGCCCAGACCGAACACGTGGTCGACGAGCATCACCAGCAGCGGGACGGAGAGCGCACCGCCGAACAGCGTGAGCCGTAGCTGATGGCGGATCTCCCGCTGCCGAGCGAGGTCCCGGCGTTCCCGGTCGCTCTGTTCCTCGCCGTCGCCGCTCTCGGCCCCGTCGTCCCGAACGGGCGTGTAGCCAGCCGACTCGATGGCGTCGTACATCGCCGATCGGTCTGCGTCGACGGGGTTGTACCGCACCTGCGCCTCGTCGGTCGCGTAGTTCACGTCGGCCTCGATGACCCCTCCGAGCCCGTCGAGGGCCTCGGCGTTGGTCTCGGCGCAGTTGGCACACGACATGTCCGTGATGCCGATGGTGACGGTCTCGCTGGCCGCGCCGTAGCCCGCGTGCTCGATCGCGTCGTAGATCGCCGACAGCGACGCTGTTTCCGGGTCGTACTCGACGCGGCCCTCGTCGGTGGCCGCGTTCACGTCGACCTCCGTGACGCCGTCGAGGTCGCCCAGCGCCTCCTCGATGGTCGCTGCGCAGTTCGCACAGCTCATTCCCGTTATCTCGAGTCGGGTAGTTCGCGTGCTCATGTTGTCCTAGTGTACGGGTCCCTCTTTGATGCGGTTTGCCCCTTCGAAACCCGTCACGATAGAGGATAGAACGCTAGTATCGAAAGTATCTTG
>Ga0207755_100578_pt1 | contig 16086 bp, 17 predicted proteins | sample A23P2SouthBayCA_FD_187734 | JGI IMG/M metagenome (GOLD analysis project Ga0207755, IMG submission 187734) | Aerobic enrichment media microbial communities from Bioluminiscent Bay, La Parguera, Puerto Rico - A23 P2 (SPAdes) | ecosystem: Environmental > Aquatic > Marine > Unclassified ...
GACAGGAAGAGCAGGGGGAACTGGAGCAGGTTCGCGGCGATGATCGTCGACTCCTGATCGCGGGTGAGGATCGCCAGCGAGTTCGACAGCGCGACGAACCACAGCGAGAAGAGGATGCCGACGGCGACGATACCGGCAGCGCCGACGACCCCGGAGTTGATCTCCGCGCCCAGCAGGACCCCGAGGCCGAGGATGATCGACACCTGCACGGCGATGCGGAACACCTCGGCGGCGGTCTTGCCGACGAAGACGGCGGTGCGGTTCATCGGCGAGACGAGCACCTTCTCGAACATCCCGTTCTCGATGTCGTTGACCAGCCCGATCCCGGAGGTGACCGCCGCCGCCAGCGACACCTGAATCGCGATGGCGGGCACGAGGTAGGTCTCGTAGCCGACGCCGGGCAGCCCCTGGCTCACCGCCCGACCCGCGACGTTGCCGAACACCTCGGTGAAGAGCACGAGGAAGATGATCGGCTGGGCCAGCGAGACGACGAGGACGAACGGGTTCCGGACGGCCTTGAGGTTCCAGCGCTTGAAGTTCACCCAGGCGTCGCCGGCGAAGGTGTTCTTCGTCCGGTCGACCGTGCGACCGGCGTCTCGCCGGGTCCCGCTTTGCCCGTCGGTCGGCGTGCTCATAGCTCGGCCTCCGTCTCCTCCTCGTCGTCCAGTGCCTCGCCGGTGATCGCGAGGAACACGTCGTCGAGGGTCGGCGCTCGGATGTTGAAACCGGTGACGGTGAGGCCGGCGTCACGCAGCGCCACGAGCAGGTCGGTGCCGTGCTGTCGAGCCGTCCGTGCGGTGACGCTGATCCCCTCGTCGGTCTCGGTGACCGTCGCCCCCTCACCGAAGGCGTCGAACGTCCGGGCGATCTCGGCGGCCCGCTGGCGTGCGTCACCGCCGTCGTCGAGTTCCACGTCCAGCACCTCGCCGCCGACCTGTCGCTTCAGATCCGCCGGACTCCCTTCGGCGACGATCTCGCCGTCCAGAATGACGGCGAGACGATCACAGAGCTGATCGGCCTCTTCGAGGTACTGGGTGGTGAGGAAGATGGTCGTCCCCGCGTCGTTGATCCGGCGGAAGTACTCCCACAGTCGGTTCCGGGCCTTCGGATCGAGGCCGGTCGTCGGCTCGTCGAGGAACACGAGCGGCGGGCGGTGGACCAGCGCCGTCGCCGCGTCGAGTCGCTTCTGCATCCCGCCGGAGAACTCCTCGGCCTCCTTGCCAGCCACGTCGGCGAGATCGACCAGATCCAGCAGTTCGTCGACCCTGTCGGCCCGCTCGCCCTTCGGAACGCCGTAGGCCTCGCAGGCGAAGCGGATGTTCTCTCTGGCCGTGAGTTCGGGGTCGACGCTGGTCTCCTGGGCCATGTAGCCGATGGACTCGCGCACCTTCCGCGGTTCGTCGCGAACGTCGAAGCCGTTGACCGTCACCGCGCCGCCGGTCGGGGACAGCAGCGTCGCGAACACCTTGATCGTCGTGGTCTTGCCCGCGCCGTTGGGGCCGAGAAAGCCGAAGAACTCCCCCTCGGGGACGGTCAGGTCGACGCCGCGGACGGCCTCGGTACCGTCGCTGTAGGTCAGTTCGAGTCTCGACACGTCGATCGCAGCGCGGCCGGTGCCGTCGACCGCGTCCGGTTCGTGCCCGTCCTCGCGGTGGGCCACGGATTGCGGGTCCGTCATGCCACCCGCTTCGAGGGCTGTCGGGAAATACTTGTAACGTTCAGGTAATGTTTCGACTACACGAATCGGAGCCGAAGACGACGTCGATCCCGGCGTTCGTCCGGCCGACCTTGTCTCGGGGCGAGCCACGTCCGCCTGGTGTCTGGATCGACACGACCGACCGCCTCGCGCCGTCCGAGAGTCCGTCGGAGAGTACGCCGACCGATTTCGAGGATGCTGACTTATCGATCCAAAGCCAACGCCTCATTTCGCATTGGATTCTGAACGGCAATCGCATTGAACGAGGCCGGTGTATGACTAGATAGGTCCCGGAGACGTCACCGGGACGGTGAGACACATGGCTCGAACCACGTCCACTTCGACGCTCGTGCTCGTACTCTTGGGTCTCCTCCTGGCCGGCCCGCTGCTGTTCGCGGGTGGCGGGATGATGGCCGGCGGCCCGATGGGCAGCCACGGCCCCATGATGGGTGACGGCGGAATGTGGCATGGGATGACCGACGGCACTGCCGGCTGGTGGTTCCTCGTCGGACTCGCGACCCGAATCGTCGTCCTCGCCGCGGTCGTCGGGATCGCCTACCTCGCGTACAGGCACGTCACCGGGGCCGACGAGACCGATCCCGCCGTCGAGGAACTGCGGCGTGCGTACGCCCGGGGCGACCTGACCGACGAGGAGTACGACCAGCGGCGGGAACGACTGGACGATGACCACAGTTTCTGAGCGATGGCGAGTAGCGAACACGGGCACGCCACCGCCGTCGGGTCGCTCCCGAGACCGCTCGCTGCGTACACCCGGTACGCGCTCGCCGGTCTCGCGGTCGGGACCGTGCTCTGTCTCCTCGCGCTGTTCACCAACCCCGTCCCTGATCCCTCGTTCCCGTGGGCGACCCTGCCGGTGTCGCTACGACTGCCGATCAGTCAGCCCCGGGTCGAACACTGGCCGGTGAGCTACACGGTCGGGATCTGGCTGTGGATCGCCGGCTTCCCGGCGCTGTTCCTCGCGGGCTACCGCCGGTACGGAACGACGCGACGCGACGCAGTTCGCTGGCTCGTCGCCTCCCCGACACTGGCGATGCTAGGCTGGACGACCTACTGCCGGTTCTTCTGGCCGAAACTCTCGCCGCCGACGTGGAACGCCCCCTCCTACACGCTGGTCTGCTGGCTCTACTGCTCGTCGTACGTCACGTTCTGGAGCGACGCGGCCTACGCCGTCGCGGCGCTGGGCGTCGTCGCGACGCTGCTCGCGCTGTGGCGCACGGGACGAGCGTGGGCCGCCCTCGTCACCGTCGGCGTACTGGCGTTCCCACTGGGCCTCCCGGCGGTGTTCGAGGGGTACCGACGCTATCGGCTCGACCGGTCCCCTCCCGGCGAGAGTAGCCAGTGAACACAGTGTCAGACCGCGCGACTGCAGCCACCGGCGCGTGGCTCGTTATACACTGCCACAGTCCGTCTGTGACGACTGTCGCCACCCCGGCGGCGAGTGTGTCGAAACGGTACAGCCGTCGGTATCAGAAGAACAGCGCCGGGATCGTGTTGCGGAAGATGTTGAGCGTGATGAGGAAGAGCAGTCCCACGACGAACCAGTTGAACCGCTCCTCGTCGATCTCGAGCCGCCGCAGGTACGTCCCGATCAGGAGGCCGACGAGCGTCACCACGGCGATGAGCGAACCGAGCCACAGCCGATAGCTCGTCATCAGGTCGGTAAACAGCGTCATCTGGACGATCCGGACGGTGAAGATCACCGTCAGCACCATCGACAGCCCGCCGATGTAGCGGTCCACGTCGCGCTCGAACGTGTGGAAGTACGCCGGCAGGAGCGGGCCGAGGTTGGCGACGGCCAGCAGGAACCCTTCGAGGAAACCGGCGACGCTGACGGCGACGGGATGGTGGGCCTCCTCGATCGTCACGAAGTTCTGTCCGACCTGAAAGAGGACGTAGCCGAAGATCACGAGGCCGATGAGGAACGGGACGATGGGACCGGTCCGGAACTCCGAGAGGAAGACGACGCCGACGACCGAGCCGACGGTCGCGAGACCGAGCAGGACCCACTCCTCCCGGACGAACGTCAGCCCGGTGTCGGTCTCGCCGACCTGGAACACGTTGATCATCCACGGCGGGATGGCGAGGACGACGACGGCCAGCGTGGGGTCGATCACCGACGCGAAGATGGGGGTCGTGATCAGCGCGTAGCCGAAGCCGATCATCCCCTTGACGACGCCGGCGACGACGGCGACGAGGACGAACAGCGCCAGCAGCGACGCCGAGATGTCAGACTGCACACCGTCGGTAACGTTCTCGACACCCGGGAAGAGGAGGATCGAAGCCCCGATCACGGTCAGCGTCGCGAAGGCCATCGTCAGTTCGCGGTATCGCAACTCGCGCAGGTTGCTGACGAACCGCCCGGCGTCGATACTGGGGCTGTCTGAGCTCATGACTCGGTCCTCGAACGGCGCTGGCTCGGCATATCCCACCGCAGGCGGTCGAGCCTCTTTCACCTGCGTTCACCGGTAACTTCTCGGGGGCTTCTGCGACACTGGAGAGCGACAGCAAAAGCCCGTGGCCGACACCAGACCCGTGTTACCGGGTGGACGCCGAACGAGCGCCGACCGAGGAACAAGAAATTTATGCCGGGTCGTCACGACGGCCGGTGCCGCGACGACATCCGGGCGGGTGTCGAGAAAGCGCCGGTCGGTCGAGTGGCGGGCGACGTGGCGTGCCGTCGACGGGATCGGCCCCACCAGTTTTGACGATCCCACTCTAACGGGGCGTATGGCCGATACGCCCCCCGTACTGGATCGGTTCCGCCGACCGGAGTACACCGGCGCGAACCGCTGTGTGCCCTGTACCGTCCTCAACGTCGCCATCGCCGTGCTCCTCAGCGGCGTCGTCGGCGTTCTCTTCCCCCCGGTCGGGGTCGCCCTGCTCGTCGTGTCGCTGCTCTCGATCTACTTCCGGGGCTACCTCGTCCCGGGGACGCCGACGCTCACCAAGCGCTACCTCCCCGCGTCGATCCGCGACCGGTTCGACGACCACGAGACCGACGACGAGGAGTGGGAAACCCTCCAGAAGGTCGCTGACCACCGCGAGAACGCCGTCGACCCCGAAACGTACCTGTCCGAGGCGGGCGTCGTCGCGTTCGTCGGCGAGAGCGACGACGACGGGCACCTGACCGACGAGTTCGCGACGGTCTACGAGCGCAAACTCGGCGTCTATCGGGACGCGCTGGACGAACGAGGGGCGCTGGCGGGCCTGTTCGACGCCGGCCCCGACGCCGTCGCGTTCCAAGACCGCGACTACCCCGCGATCGCGATCGACGGTCGCATCCGCAAGTGGCCCAGCGAGGCCGCGCTGTTGGCCGACCTGGGGACCGACGCCGCCCTCGACGAGTGGACCGACGACTGGACCGACGTGCCCGTCGAGCAACGCCAGTCGCTCCGGAAGGGGCTGCGAGCCTTCGTCGAGGGGTGCCCCGCTTGCGGGGGCGACCTCACGGCCAGCCCCGAGACCGTCGAGTCCTGCTGTGGCATCCACCAGGTGATCGCGGTGAGCTGTGGCGACTGCGGCGACCGCCTGCGAGAGATCGACCCGGATCAGGAAGACGCGAAACTGACGCGCTAGAGGAATTCTGTGGGACGGTTGGCAGCGGTTTCGCTGTGTCATCGCAAGACTCGCTTCGCTCGACTTTCGGTGTCTACTCGTTCGTGGCAATCACGGTACCAGGACACCAAACGACGGTCGTCGCTAGCAGTGGATCACGCAGTTTTTTCTCGGCCACGCGCGACTCCTCGCATATGGCTGCATTCAAGACGCTCGACGATCTCGACGACGGACAGCGCGTGCTCGTCCGCCTCGACCTGAACTCGCCGGTCGAGGACGGCGTGGTACAGGACAACCGACGCTTCGAACGCCACGCGAAGACGGTCAGCGAACTCGCCGACCGCGGGTTCGAGACGGTGCTGATGGCCCACCAGGGCCGGCCCGGCCGAGACACGTTCGTCTCGCTGGAGCAGCACGCCGACATCCTCGCCGAGCACGTCGGGCAGGACGTGGATTTCGTCGCCGACACCTTCGGCGAGGACGCGCTGGCCGCCATCGACGACCTCGAATCGGGCGACGTGCTCCTGCTGGAGAACACCCGGATGTGCGACGAGGAGTTGCCGGAGGAAGACCCCGAGGTGAAGGCCGAGACCGAGTTCGTCCAGACCCTCGCCCCCGAGTTCGACGCCTACGTCAACGACGCCTACTCGGCGGCCCACCGGTCCCACGCCTCGCTGGTGGGCTTCCCGCTCGCCCTGCCCGCCCACGCCGGCCGGGTCATGGAGACGGAGTACGAGGCCAACACCGCCATCGCCGAGAAGGAGTTCGACGGACAGGTGACGATGGCCGTCGGCGGGACCAAGGCCACGGACGTGATCAACGTCATGGACCACCTCGGTGACACGGTCGACGACTTCCTGCTGGGCGGGATCGCCGGCGAACTGTTCCTGCGGGCCGACGGCGCGCCGGTGGGCTTCGACCTCGATCCCGACCTCGATCTGTACGACTCCCAGTGGGCGGAGAATCACGAACTCATCGAGCAGATCCTCGAAGAGCACCGCGACCAGATCACGCTCGCGACCGACATGGCCTACGCCGACGACGACGGCGAGCGCGCCGAGATGGACGTTGCCGACATCGACGAGAAGACGGTCTCGTTCATGGACGTGGGCAGCGACACCGCCGAGACCTACGCCGACGTGATCCGCGACTCCGAGGCGGTCTTCGTCAAGGGCGCGCTGGGCGTCTTCGAGGAGGAACGCTTCTCCGTGGGCACCGTCTCGGTCCTCGAAGCCATCGCCGAGACCGACTGCTTCTCCGTGGTCGGCGGCGGCGACACCTCTCGGGCCATCGAGATGTACGGCATGAGCGAAGACCAGTTCGACCACGTCTCCATCGCCGGCGGCGCGTACATCCGCGCACTGACGGGCGCGGAACTGATCGGCGTCGAAGTGCTCCAGCGGGAGTAGCGCCACCGCTGGCGAACGACCGGGGACGCGACGAAAGGAGTGATGGTGGAACCGGAGGTTCGGTCGACCGGTCTACGTGCGACACGTCCGGTCGTGACGGCGAGGCCAGTCGTCGTCGAGGTCCTCGGCGCGAACGCTGGAACCGCCCGGCGCGGTTCGCGTCCGGGCGTGACGAGCCATCCAGTCGTCACGCCGGGAGGGATCGTGGCCGGCGTCCTGTTCTGCGGGCGGTGACTCACGACCAATGGGGGCACGTCGCATACCCAGCGGTACGTTTCCTATTTTTAAATTCTTTGTGGGGAGTCGTGCAAACAACATACTCGGAAGCGAGTTAACTGTCCGGTCGGCATCCGCCGACCGGGCGACCACCGGTAGGAATAACTGCTACGCAGCCGCCGATACGACCATGCAGATCGGCATCGTCGCAGACACCCACGACGACGCGGCAATCGTCGAAGCGGCCGTCGAACAGTTCGAATCGAGCGGCGTCGACGCCGTCGTCCACTGTGGCGACTTCGTCGCACCGTTCTCGGCGGCCCCCTTCGACGCGGCGTTCGACTTTTTCGCGGTGCGGGGCAACAACGACGGCGAGTGGGGCCTCCAGCCCCAGATCGACGACTTCGGCACCTATCTGGGCGAGATGGGCGAACTGACCTTCGACGGGACGGAGGTCGCGGTGTACCACGGCACCAGCGGCGCCATCGTCGACGCCCTCGTCGAGTGTGGCAACTACGACTACGTCGTCCACGGCCACACCCACCAGCGAGGGTTGGAAGAACACGAGGGGACGGTGCGGATCAACCCCGGCGGCGTCCCCATCGACGCCGCGCCCGAACGCCCGACGACCGCCGTGATCGACACCGAGGCCGACGAGGTCGAGTTTACCGAACTGTAACGGTCGGCGCTGCTCGCTGGGTCGGTCGCCCACCCCGGCTTTGATCTCGCCGTTCGATGAACGAGCGTCAGGTGCGCCGGTGAGATGAGTCACCCACGCCGGCTTTGATGTCGACGCTCGATGAACGAGCGTCGGGTGCGCCGGCGAGATCAGTCACCCACGCCGGCTTTGATGTCGACGCTCGATGAACGAGCGTCAGGTGCGCCGGCGAGATCAATCGTCACCGGCAGGTCCCGTAGTGTCACGTTCGGGCCGGCGGCCAGCCCCGCGAGGCCGCGACCGATGCCCAGCGCCTCGTTCGTCCGACGGACACTGGTCTCCCGGTCGGCCACGCCGGTGATCGCTCGGACGGCGTCGGCCCCGACCGCTTCGTCGTAGTTGGCGCGTCCGTTGAAACTCACCGGAGCCACGTCGGCGTCCTCACCGCCCTGATAGACGGCCGGCGTGTCCATCGCCTCGTACAGGGCGCGGTGCTGCGCGCCGACGCCCGACGGCGTGGCGTCGACGATCACGCGCGATCCCGGCCTCGTAGTTCGGTGTTCGTTTGGCGACGCCCGCGCCGGGCATGTCGGGTTGTGCACGAACGGCGGCGACGCGCCTCCCGATGGTGCCGAAACCGTTGATGCCCACGCGGAGCAGACGCGTCCGTTCACACGAGTGGGTCAGACCAGTTATTTCCGATAGTAATAAAGAGTGGCTCGGTTCGGAGTTCCCCGCTGGTGTCGTACTGCATCTTTAGGTGCCTCGGGCGGTCACTAGCGAGCATGAACTCGTCGCTGCGAAAGCCCGCCGAGACCGCCGTCGAGCAGTGCATGAACCTCCAACCCGACGAGTCGTGTGCGATCGTCACCGACGACAAGCGCAAGGCCATCGGCGAGGCGCTGTATCGCGTCGCTACCGACATCACCGACGACACCGTCTTCCTGCGCTATCCGCCGGGCGATCAGCACGGCGAGGAACCACCCGAACCCGTCGCCGCGGCCATGGCCGGCGCGGACGTCGTGCTCGCGCCGACGACCAAGAGCCTGAGCCACACCGAAGCGCGCAGCGAAGCCAACGCCGCCGGTGGCCGCGTCGCGACGCTGCCGGGGATCACCGAAGCGGTCTTCCTGATGGGACTGGACGCCGACTACGACGCCATCGCCGGCCACTGCCGGGACGTGCTTGCACAGGTCGAGGACGCCGACGAGATCCGGGTGACATCGCCCCAGGGCACCGACATCACCTTCGAGCGGGGCGACCGGGAGTGGAAGCTCGACACCGGTATCGTCCACGAGGCCGGCGAGATGTCGAACCTCCCCGCCGGCGAGGTGTTCCTCAGTCCGACGACCGCCGACGGCACGTTCGTCGTCGACGGGACGATGATGCCCCACGGCGAACTGGAGGGGGAACTGTTAGAGTTCGTCGTCGAGGACGGACAGGTCACCGACATCGGCGACACCGCCGTCCGCGAGCAGATCGAGGAGGCGGCCGAGACCGCCGGCGACGCGGCGTACAACCTCGCGGAACTGGGCATCGGCACCAACGTCGCCGTCCGTGATCTGGTGGGATCGGTGCTGCTCGACGAGAAGGCGGGGGGGACCGTCCACATCGCCATCGGCGACGACCACGCCATCGGCGGCGACACCCACGCGCCGATCCACCTCGACGGTATCCTGCGGGAGCCGACCGTGTACGCTGATGGTGTGGTAGTGGAACTGCCACACGCAGAGTGAGCGGCGAGGCAGTAGGACTGTCCCGAGGTGAACGGGCCAGAGCCCTCCGCGCTCTGGCGTGACGACGACCATTTACGTTCGGCCCGAGTACGACCGGCTATGACAGACGCGACACCGGGCGATCGCATCGCCCTGCCGTGCCCGGCGTGTTCGCCGGCGTTCGAGACCGTCCACGAGGTGCTGTCCCCCGGCAGCCACGTGACGGTTCGCTGTACGGAGTGCGACCACACGCACAAGGAGCAACTCCCCGAAGACGACGAGATCCAGCGCCGCGTCGTCGTCTCACAGGACGGCGACTCCTTCACCACGACCGTCGACGTGCCAGCCGAGGAGCACCTCGCCAAGGGCGAGGAGTTCCTGCTGGACACTGAAGAGGCCCTGATGACGGTTCGGATCACCGCCGTCGAGAAGGAACAGGGCGGGCGGGTCGACGAGGCCACCGCCGAGGCCGTCGAGACCATCTGGACCCGTGCAGTGGGTAACGTCGCGGTCAACGTGACGATGCACCCGAAAGACGGCCGCCACGACAGCACCGAGAGCTTCAAGCTGAACGTGCCCGGCGACTACGAGTTCGTCGTCGGCGCGACCGACGAGTTCGGGGACAACGAGTTCACCGTCGAAGGGTTCCACGTCCGGGACGACGCCCACGGCTACGACCGCGAGCAGTACGATCAGGACCGGGACAGCGCCATCGCCAAGGACATCAAACGGCTGTACGTTCGCGACGAGTCGACCACCGCGTGGTCGGCCTGGTAGGATGGACTGGGCCGCTCGTCGTCGCGCGCTCGTCGACGCCCTCGCCGAGCGCGAGCGCATCGACAACGAGCGAGTGTTCGACGCCATCGAGTCGGTCCCACGCCACGCCTTCGTCCCCCAGGAACAGCGCGAGAGTGCCTACGCCGACCGCCCGCTCCCGATCGGCGAGGGCCAGACCATCAGCGCCCCGCACATGGTCGCGATTATGGCCGACCTCCTCGACCTGCGCGAGGGTGATCGAGTGCTGGAGGTCGGTACCGGCTGTGGGTATCACGCCGCCGTGACCGCGGAACTCGTCGACGAGGTGTGCAGCGTCGAGTTCCACACTGATCTCGCGAGGGAGGCCCGCGAGCGACTGGCCGACCTCGGCTACGAGAACGTCAGCGTGCACCACGGCGACGGCCGCGACGGATGGCCCGAACACGCCCCCTACGACCGGGCCTACCTCACCTGTGCCGCCGAGGAGTTCCCTCGCCGGGTCGTCAAACAGGTCCGGCCCGGCGGCCGCCTGCTCGGTCCGCTCGGCGACCGCCGCCAGACCCTCGTCGGCGCACGCAAACGGACCGACGGCGACCTCGACCGCGAACGCCACGGCGGCGTTCGCTTCGTCTCGATGCAGTGACCCGATCAGTCGACGGCGGCGACTGCCCGCCTGAGGAAGGCCTCGACGATACCGACGAGGACGGTGACGCCGACGGCCGTCGGCCCGAAGAAGAGCGCGTACAGTGCCATCGGATCGGTCTCGCCGCGGATTTGCAGGAATACGTGGGTCAACAGGACCGTCACCAGCACCGTCGCCGCGAGCGGCCCGACCGATCCGTACTCGGCGTAGGCGTACAGCCCGACGGCTGCCTGTCCACCGAGAACGGCGAACCCGACCAGCGCCAGCGGGCCGCAAGCGCCCAGATCCGACGGCAGCGAACACCCCAGCCCCGCGACGCCGATCCGCGGGAGCACCCAGAGCGCGGTCAGGACAGTCGCGTACAACGCCCCACCGACGCCAGCGTATCGGCGCGGTGACAGCCGCCGGCCGACGACGAGCGGGGCCACCCCGACGAGTGCCCCGACGCCGAGCGCGACGACGAGCGTCGCCAGTTCACTGCCCAGCACCGGATCGGGTGTACCTTGCATCGTCTTCGCGTTCGAATGGGGGGTGTGTCAACCTTGCTACACCGTTCGAGAGGCGATACCGTGCCGGGGCGCGTCATTCATATAGCTCCGGCGGGAACCTCGGGTATGGAGCCGGCGGTGCTACGGGAGGACATGGTCGACAGTCTGGCACACGAGAGCAAGGGCTGTCTGCAGACCGGACGCCTCGCACAGGCGATGCGAACCGTCCCGCGCGAGGCGTTCGTGGAGGACGAGCGCGCGGCCTACTCGGACCGGGCGTTCGAACGGTTCGGAACGCGCGTCCTCGCGCCCAGCACCGTCGCCCGACTGCTGGAAGCGCTCGACCCGCGCGATGGTGACGAGGTGCTCGTCGTCGGCGTGGGCGTGGGCTACACCGCGGCCGTGATCGCCGAGATCGCCGGCGCGGCCAACGTGCAGGCCATCGACATCACGCGGCGGCTCGTCTACGATGCCCGCTCGAACCTCGCGACGGCGGGCTACGAGGGCGTGCTGGTCGACCGCCGCGACGGGATCGACGGCCTCCCGGAGTACGCCCCCTACGACCGGATCCTCCTCGAAGCGGCGGCCATCGAGCCACCGCGCGCGCTCACCCAGCAACTGGCCGATGACGGCCGCCTCGTCATGCCGATGGGCGGGGGCGAGCAGACCCTGACTATCGTCGAGAGCGACGGCACACAGCAGCGACTCGGCGGCGTCGCCTTCCAGCCGATGCTCGTCGAGGGTGAACAGGCCGACACCGTCGAGCGAAATCGGACTCACCGCGAGGACCGCGAACGCGCCCGGCAGGCCGCCCAGTCACGCACCGGCTGGGAGCAGGAGTGGATCGACTGGGACACCTACTAGGCGCCTCTTGAGACACTGGTGTCGGGACCGCAGTCGAACGGAATCACAGGACTTCGAAATCCCTCGCCCGTTCCGGGGTTCTGTACGGGCTCTCCTCTCGCGGCTCGGATAGAGCCCGCGCAGAACCCCGGACCGAACCACACCCTTTCATCCGCCAGGGTGCTCGGTTCGACGAGCTAGGCCCGTGGACGAGCGAGTCTGAGACGGGCTCTCGCTGCCTTTTTCGAAGCACCGTTCTGTCCTTTCCCGATCGCCTAGAGCGGATCGAGTTCTCCCTCGTCGTCGGTCAGCAGGTCGTCGATCGCCTCGTCGCGCTGGGCTGCCTGCCGTTCGGTACTCTCCTGTGCGTCGACGGCCTGCTCCTGTAGTTCGTCGACGCGAGGCACGTCGGTGACGTTCGAGAGCAGGACGGCGACCGATAGCGCGCCGGCGTCCCGCCGCGGATCGTCGCCGGCGAGTACCTCGACGCTACCGGTCTCGCGTTCGAGCCACTGGCGGGCGCGCTGGAGCCCCTTCTGTGAGACCTCACGTGGCGGCCCGGAGACGACGACCAGCGCTCGCTCGGCCGAGTCGATGTTGGCCGGACAGGTCAGGCGGGACTGGACGGCCTTCCGGACGAGGCCGTGGATCTTCATCGCCAGATCCCCCTCCTCGGGGTGGTGCTCGCCGTTCGAGCGCAGCCGCCCCAGCAGGCCCTGCTGTTCGCGGGTCTGGTCTTCGAGATCGGCCTGACTGAACGCGATCGTACTCAGCCCGCCGGGATCGAGGGTTCGACGGATGTCGCTGGCGTCCATGGCCGACTCCGAGACCTGCGAGCCGTCGAGTTCGCCGGCCGCCAACAGGGTGACGAAGCGGCGAGCGATCTCCCAGTTGGTCACCTCGTAGCCCGTCGACACCGACCCCGTAGTCTGTCGCCAGGCATCGTTGTCGAACACCAGCAGGTTGTCCGTCGCGTCGGCGAACGTCTGGAGCGAGCGGGCGGCGTTGAGCGATGGGCGACCGCCCTCGTCGGCGCTGGGCAGGACGCCGAGCCCGTAGATCGGCTCGTCGTAGATGTTCGAGAGTCGCTGGGCCAGCTCCGGCGCACCGCCGCTCCCGGTCCCGCCACCCAGTCCCGCGACGACCAGAAAGCCGTCGGTGTCGTGGACCGGAACGTCGTCGAGCTGGCGTTCGATCTCGGTGAGGTCCTGCCGCGCGATGGTCGCCCCGAGTTCGGGGTCGGCACCGACGCCCCGGCCCTTCACCCGTTCGTGGGTCTGACCGATGATGAGCCGTCGATCGGGTGGGATCACGTCGAGTTTCGCCAGATCGATCTCCGCGGAGTTGACCGCGAGGACGGCCGTCGTCAGCGACCGGCCCGACGACTCCTCGAACTCGACGAACCGGTCGACGATCTTGCCGCCCGCGTTGCCGAACCCGATAGCTGCGAGGTTCATGGAGGTGGGCTTGCCCCACGGCCGCATAATTATAAACCGGTTTATTACAGTCCGTAGAGTATAACCCCGACTTATCCGGGGCCGACGGGGAGGCCGACCGTGAGATCGGTCAGCGCGGTCGAGACGGCCCGGGGAACACGCCGGTCCTCGTCACCCCGAGTACGCCGGACTTATCCAGCGGGCGCTTGTGCCGGCGGCTGTAACTGGTTCAAGCTGTTCGCGACCCGCGAGTCGCGACACTCTTCACAGCCTCACAGCGGCCGGTATTAGGTGTGACCCTCCACGACGAGGATCCGGGTGTTCTCGCGGCGGTCGCTGTAGCCGCCACTGGCCGGCGGTTTCACGTCGACCGTCAGCGTCCCCTCCTGCTGGTTCTGCCCCAGTGACGGCTCGACCGTTACCGACGCGTTCCCCCGTGGTCCGGTCGTCGCGGTCACCGTGCTGTCGAGGGACGCGGTCCCCCCAGTGACGACGACGGTCGCGCCAGACACCGGTTGCCCCTCCGGGTCGACGACAGTGAGGTTCAGATCTGTCGCGTCGGGTCCCACGACCTCGGCCGACGGGTCCACGTCGAGTTCGCTGACGGTCATCGTCGAGACGCCCGAGATGGTGCTCATCATCACGCTCAGGCTCGCAACGCCCACGACGAGGGCGATGACGAGCCTGATCGGTAGTCCTTCGATCGCGCGGTCGTCGCGCCACAGCGCTTCGAACATGGGCCACGGTGGTCCCGTCACCCCTGATAAAGCCGTGGACCGGTCACAGCGACGCGAGGAGCCACGCCAGTCCGATCGCCGCGAGCGCGCCGAGGAGATTGAGGGCAGCGTTCCCGGCGGCGACGGCCGGACGACCCGCCTCCCACAGTCGAACCGTGTCGACAGCGAACGACGAGAACGTGGTGAAGGAGCCACAGGCACCGACCCCGACCAGCAGGACGACGCTCTCGGCAGGTGCGAGGAAGGTGACGAGCGCGAGGAGGAAGCTACCGACGACGTTGACCGTGAGTGTCCCGACGGGGAACGTCTCCCGGTCGACGGCCTGCCCGAGGTAGTGGCGCGCTAGCGCGCCGACCGCACCACCGGTCCCGACGAAGTGGGCGGGGTCGATAGTGACCATCAGGTACCCTCCCGTTCGAACCGCTGGACGAGTGCGCGGGCGACGAGCACGCCGGCGAACCCCAGCGCGTAGCTGGCGGCGACGTTCCCGACTGCTACCAGCGGAGTCTGCTGGACCGTTTCGACGGCGAACGTGCTGTAGGTGGTGAACGAGGAGAGGAACCCGGTCGTCGCGGCCACGTTGGTCTCGCTCGCGATGAGACCGACGTGGATCGCCTCGTAGAAGAGGAGGCCCAGCGCGAAGCTTCCGACGACGTTGACGAGCAGTGTCCCCTCCAGTCCGGGGGCGACGAGGCCGACGAAGTACCGGAGATTCGATCCCGCGAACCCACCGAGTCCGACGAGGACGACCGTTTCGAGCGCGGCGAGTGGGTGAGAGTCGCTCATGACTGCCAGTGTCGAGGCGGTGAGCGCCGGTCAGGGCGATACACGCTTCCGTGGCCGAGCGTTCAGTCGGTCCCGGTATAGAAGTTCCGGACACCCCAGAGGTACCCAACGAAGGCGAAAAGAGTCGAAAAGGGCGAGAGTGGATGCATCAGAGCACTGTTTGATACGATCGAAGTGGTATAGTGGTATTTAGGAGGTGCTAGACCAGCTATTTGGCAGAATATAGACTTATAACCCTCTTTTTAGCGACGTAATTGGGTGTTGTAGTTTCAAATTTTTGTATACGGATATATGTTTGTTTGGGTATTTCATAAGAAGATCAGACGAGGTCATCCCGTCTTCGATGAATCCATCCCCGTCGGTCAGCGTCGAGTTACAGACCGGCGAGACCAACCCACTGATCGCACTGACCTGACCGTCGACCCACACGCGGCGTGACCGAACACGGAACCGGGAACGACCCGGCCACTGGTCACCCGAGCAGTACCAATAACACTTGTACTTTTGTTATACCTTCGGATAACATCGAAGTGCAGATTCTGCACGAACGATTACCTGTTTTTCACGTGGATTTTGGCCACTAGCCGGCAATAGACCAATACTTCATGTGGATTATCGCCGGTTACGGACATTCGTGAAGTGGTGAACGATCGGCACACTGTGGCGGTGACAGGCGCGAGCAGAGTACGAAGATCAGCGGCTACGTTCGCGCGAGTCGAACGGATTACCAGAGCGAGAGAGTCAGGAACGGGCGTTTCCGGTTGGCGAACGGCAGCGGTCGCACGTCGACGGTCACCTGTGGACACGGGTGCGGCCCAACTTTTAAGCGCCGAAACGGCGGTGTAGCACTATGGACACACCCGGTGACGATACGGCGGTGCTGGCGTCGGCCGCCCCCCTGGATCCAGCCGACACCGGACACCCGATCGTCGACCGTGAACGCCTCCAGTCGGCCTATCGAACGGCGCTCGCCGGCATGCTTTCGGGCGACCGACCGCACCTGTTCGTACACGGTGACGCGGGCGTCGGGAAGTCGCTGCTGACGCGGCGACTCCTCGACGAGCACCTCGGCGGGGAACGGGAGTCAGTCGTGATCGACTGTGACGCTCACGGCTCTGCGTACGGGG
>Ga0207755_100579_pt1 | contig 16055 bp, 14 predicted proteins | sample A23P2SouthBayCA_FD_187734 | JGI IMG/M metagenome (GOLD analysis project Ga0207755, IMG submission 187734) | Aerobic enrichment media microbial communities from Bioluminiscent Bay, La Parguera, Puerto Rico - A23 P2 (SPAdes) | ecosystem: Environmental > Aquatic > Marine > Unclassified ...
CCGCACGAGCGTGTCGTAGATGGCGGAGTCGCCGTGCGGGTGGTAGTCACCCATCGTCTCCCCGACGATGCTCGAACTCTTCCGGTGGGCGCTCCCGCTGGAGACGCCCGCCTCGTGCATCGCGTAGAGGATGCGGCGATGCACTGGCTTCAGGCCGTCCCGGACGTCCGGGAGGGCGCGACCCGCGATGACGCTCATCGCGTAGTCGATGTAGGACTGCTCCATCTCGTCCTCGACGCGCACGCTGTTCACGCGTTGTGCGACGTCGTCCGGGAGGTCGGAGGCTTCGCTCATATGTCCACCCACTCCGCTTCGGTGGCGTGCTCCTGGATGAACCGCTTGCGCGGTTCGACCGCGTCACCCATCAGCACCGAGAACATCCGGTCGGCCTCCGCGGCGTCCTCCACGGAGAACTGCTTCAGAACCCGATTCTCCGGGTTCATCGACGTGTCCCAGAGCTGTTCGGGGTTCATCTCCCCGAGGCCCTTGAAGCGCTGGACCTGCGTCGGGTTCCCGTCGCACTTCTCCTCGATGATGCGGTCGCGGTCCTCCTCCGTCATCGCATCGTAGGTCTCGCCGCGATAGCGCACGCGGTAGAGCGGGGGCTGGATCGCGTAGACGTGCCCGCCCTCCAGCAGCGGACGCATGTGCCGATAGAAGAACGTCAGGAGGAGCGTGCGGATGTGCGCGCCGTCCACGTCGGCGTCCGTCGCGAAGATGATCTTGTCGTAGCGGAGGTCGTCGATGTCGAACTCCTCGCCGATACCGGTGCCGGCCGCGGTGATGAGCGCGCGGATCTCGTCGTTCTCCAGCACGCGGTCCAGCCGGTGCTTCTCGACGTTCAGGATCTTCCCCTTGATGGGAAGGACCGCCTGGAACTCCCGGTCGCGGGCCTGCTTCGCCGACCCGCCCGCGGAGTCGCCCTCCACGATGAACAGTTCGGCCTCGTCGGGCTCTCGGGTCTGACAGTCCGCCAGCTTCCCCGGGAGCGCGCCCGATTCGAGCGCGTTCTTCCGTCGGGTCAGCTCCTCGGCCTTCTGCGCGGCCTTCCGCGCCTTCGCGGCCTCCACGGCCTTCCCGACGATGGACTCCGCCGTGTCCGGGTGTTCTTCGAGGTAGGTGCCGAGGCCCTCGTGGACCGTGGACTCGACGATACCCCGGACCTCCGAGTTCCCGAGTTTCGTCTTCGTCTGCCCCTCGAACTGGGGGTCGGGGTGCTTGATGGAGACGACGGCGGTCAACCCCTCGCGGATGTCCTCGCCCTTCAGGTTGTCACCGTCGAGGTCGGCGAGCAGGCCGTGCTCGTTCGCGTAATCGTTCACCACGCGCGTGAGCGCCGTCTTGAACCCGGTGAGGTGCGTGCCGCCCTCGCGGGTATTGATGTTGTTCGCGAACGCGTGCGTCGAGGACTGCAGGTCGTCGGTCGCCTGCATCGCGATCTCGACCTGCACGTCCTGCTCCTCGCCCGTGAGGTAGACGACGTCCTCGTGGAGCGGCGTCCGGGACTCGTTGAGGTAGCGGACGAACTCGCGGATGCCGCCCTCGTAGTGGAACGACGTCTCGCGCCCCTCCTCGTCGCGCTCGTCGCGCAGCGTGATCGTAACGCCGCTGTTGAGGAACGCGAGCTCGCGAAGCCGGCTCTCCAGCGTCTCGAAGGAGAACTCCGTCGTCTCGAAGATGTCCGCGTCCGGCGTGAACCGGATGAGCGTCCCCGTCTGGTCCTCAGCGACGTCCTCGACGCGCTCTAAGTCCGTGACGGGTTCCCCGCGCTCGAAGCGCTCGCGCCAGCGCGCGCCCTCGCGGTCCACCACCACGGCGAGACGCTCGGACAGCGCGTTCACCACGGAGACGCCGACGCCGTGCAGGCCCCCACTGACCTGATAGGACTTGTTGTCGAACTTCCCGCCGGCGTGCAGGACAGTGAGTATGACCTCGACCGCGGGCCGGTCGTACTCCGCGTGCGTGTCCACCGGGATGCCCCGACCGTCGTCCTCGACGCTCACCGACCCGTCGTCGTGGAGCGTGACGGTGATCTCGTCGCAGTGGCCTGCGAGCGCCTCGTCGATGGAGTTGTCCACGACCTCGTAGACGAGGTGGTGGAGCCCTCGCGAATCCGTCGATCCGATGTACATCGCCGGGCGCTTCCGGACCGCCTCCAGTCCTTCCAGCACCTGGATCTGCCCGGCTCCGTACTCGCCTGAGTCTGCCATAGGAATTGAATCATCCTAGCGCGCCCGACGGTATAAAGCCTCGCACACGCGCGCCTACGCGCGCGAGTTCAGCGGCGGCCTCACCGTACTCGCGCCGCCACGTCCGCCTGCGTGATTACTCGGCGGCCTCACCGCACCCGCGCCGCCACGTCCGCCTGCGTGATGATCCCCATCGTCCCGCCGTCCTCCGTCACGATGACGGCGGTGTAGTGATCGAGGAGGCTCGACACCTCTTCGAGGGTGGCGTCGGGCGAGACGGTGGGGAACGACTCGCTCATCACCGAGCGCACGGGGTCGTCGCCGACGTCCTCGCCGGCGTGGACGACGTCGCTCTCGCTGATGGAGCCGACGGGGACGCCGTCCGCGATGACGGGCAACTGGGAGTAGCCCGCGTCCTGCATGCGGTCGACGGCGGTGCGGACGCGGTCGCTCGGCGCGACGCTCACCACCTCGCTCGCCATCAGGTCGCGCGCGCGGACGACGTCGCCCTCCGCTTCGTCGAGCGCTTCGACGATGCGGCGCAGGGTGGAGAGGCGCGGGTCCACGTCCCCGCCCTCGATGCGCGCGATGAGCGGCTGAGACACCCCGGCGCGCTCCGCGAGTTCGCTCTGCGTGAGGGCGAGCGCGTTCCGGCGCTCCCGGAGGTCCTGGCGCGTCGGGAGATACATACCCGCTATAACTACCGGTTATAGATAAAGGTTGGGCGGTTACGCCTCTTCGGGCTCCTCGACGACTTCGATGACTTCGAGCGGGACGTCCCGGAGCGCTCCGCCGACTTCGCTCTTCGCGATGCGCGAGGCGTGCTCGTCGGAGTCCGCGTTGAACACGGTGAGCTGGAGTTCCAGCCCGACGAGCGCCGTCTCCGCCGCGAGGAACGCCGCGTCGAGCGGCTCCCCGCAGGCCGGGCACGCGGTCACGCCCGCGTTCACCTCGACGTAGTCGAGGTCCTGATCGTTCAGTCGACGCCCGGCCTCGCTGACCGCGACGCCGATTGCGTCGTCCGACTCCGCGACGTCACGAACCAGCCACGCGGCTTCCATCGCCACGACGTAGTTGCTCATGGGAAGACGCAGGCACCCCGGATAGTCGTGTCTTGCGGTTGGCCGCCGCCGCGCGGACGTGACCCGGATAATCCGCATAACGTATGCGAATCAGCCGTGTAGCCACGCCCTCCGCCACGGGCCGCACGACCCCGCACGCGCTCGATACCTCGGCACGCGCCCCCGACACGCTAATCGCAAGACAGCGGCGAGTTTCGAGGTCTCGACGACGGGAAAACTACTTATACCCCGGCCGCTTGAGCCGCGGGCAAGCAGATGATCGCACGGCTCGCCCGTCTCACCACCGCACTCCAGTACCAGGTCACCCTCGGCGTCGCACTCCTGCTGCTCCCCATCGCGACGCTCGCCAGCCGCATCGGCCTGCACCTCCCCGTCCACCGAGTCCTCGAACGCTCCCGCGACGCGTACCGCAACGCCCGCTGACCGTCGGCGAAACCACCGGAAGGGTGGCTTTTATACGTCGCGCGCGACTACCTCGCACACATGTACGATCCGAGTCAGAGTTCCGAGTTCTCCCGGAACGCCCAGCGACTCCCCAACGGGCCCGGCAACCCCTACGAGCCCGAAGTCGGCGAGATGCCCCAGAACAACCTGAGCCAGCAGGACACCGACAACATCAACAAGACCGGCACCACCATCGTCGGCATCACCACCCAGGACGGCGTCCTCATGGCCTCCGACATGCGCGCCAGCCTCGGCGGCCGCGTCGTCTCCAACAAGAACGTCCAGAAGGTCGAGAAGATCCAGGAGAACGCCGCGCTCTCCATCTCCGGCAGCGTCGGCGGCGCCCAGTCCTTCATCCGCACGCTGAAGGCCGAATCCAACCTCTACGAGGCCCGTCGCGGCGAACGCATGTCCATCAACGCGCTCGCCACCATGGCCTCCAACCTCCTCCGCGGCGGCCCGTTCTTCATGGTCGTCCCCATCCTCGGCGGCGTCGACGAGGACGGCTCGCACGTCTACAGCCTCGACCCCAGCGGCTCCTCCCTCGCCGATAAGTACACCGCGCAGGGCTCCGGGATGCCGTACGCGCTCGGTACCCTCGAGAACAACTACCGCGACGACCTCACCATGAGCGAGGCCGAAGAGATCGGCGCGATGGCCATCCAGGCCGCCAGCGAACGCGACACCGCCTCCGGCAACGGCATCCACCTCACCAAGATCACCGAGGACAACGTCGAAATCGTCGGCCACCAGGACGTCGACGACCTGCTCTAAGACCGTCTTTTTACTTCGAGGGGGTCGCGCAGCGAACCCTCGCTTGCAAAAATATGGTCCGCGTGAACGGAGTGAACGCGGGATCAGCGAGACCGCAGGTCTCGCAGAGGAGAAAACGTTCCGCGAGCGCCGACGGCGCTCGCGGTGGATGCGGTTCCTCACCATCCTCCCGCTCGCCGCCTCGTCCGCCACCGCCGGCTACTGCATCGCTCGCCGCAGTCCGCCGTTCTGCGCCGCCCGCCGCATCCCGGCCGCGTCGGCGGGAAGCTTTCTGTACCCGCTCGCCCTGGGTGGTCCTATGTCGTGTTCGCTCTGTGCCATCGTCTCGGGCGACGCCGACGCGCACCGCGTCTACGAGGGCGAGGACGTGGTCGCGTTTCTCGACCAGAACCCCGCGGTGCGCGGGCACGCGCTCGTCGTCCCGCGCGACCACGACGCCGACCCGCTCGACGGCGAGGGGGACGCCGTCGCCGAGGCGACGCGGCGGGTCGCTCGCGCGCTCGAAGCGGCGCTCGACCGCGACGGCGTCAGCGTCTTCTATACGACGCCGACGCTCGTCGGCGACGTGACACACCCGCACGTCCACGTCCTCCCCCGCGACCAGGGGGACGACGTCCACCTCGCGCTGGAACGCTCGGCGCTCGACGACGACGCGGGCGCGCTCGCCGAACGGGTCCGCGAGCGCGTCTAAGGCCGTCTATCCGCGCCGGTTCTTCCGGTGGCCGTCGGCGTCCACGCCGCCGCCGCGGCCCGTCCAGTCCGCGAAACTCCCGTCGAGGAGGGTGTCCTGCTGGTGTTCGAGATAGTCGAACTGCATGTCGTAGACGGCGTTCTCGAGCGTCGCGCCGTCGTCGAGGTACTCGCGGACCCGGTCGCGCTTCCAGTCCGCGGGCGTGACGCCGTGGCGGGCGCGCTGGCGGAGCGGCCAGAGGTACTTCGCCGCCGTCTCCTCGTCGAGGCCGCGCGCGCGGAGGCCCGCTTCGGCCTGCTCGAAGAGGTCGGCGTACATCTCGTCCGCGTCCGTCGTCTCCCCGTCCGGGCCGAGGTAGGTGAGGTCGGCGTCGGAGCCGTCCCGGACGGCGGCGTAGAAGTTCTCGCGCGCGTCCGCCCAGTCGAGGTCGTAGAGCGCGTGGTCGCGCGCCACCATCGCCTCCAGCGCGCCCGCGAGGAGCGCCTGGAACGCCATCGTGTCCCGCACGGTCGGCTGACCGGGGAGCGGGCGGAACTCGATGCGGGCGTTCGCGGACTCCCGGGAGGCCCCGCCGAAGACGGGGCGCACCCACCGCCAGTAGGTGCCGTGCTTCATCCGGAAGTGCGCGAACTCGTCGTCGAAGCGCCCGGCCGTCTCCACCGGCATCGGAACCATCGTCGCGTCCTCGACGACGGCGTCGACGGCGTCCTGCACGCTCTCCAGGTCGCGTGGGAAGCGCACCTTCTCCTGGTCGCCCGGGACGTTCAGGACGTTCTCGAAGACGTCGATTCGGCCCTCGTCGTGGCCGTCGTCGAGTATCTCCGCCGGCGTGGCGTCCGCGTCGTAGAGGTCCGGCGGGTAGAACGGCGAGTTCACGCCGAGCGCGAGGAGGGGGCCGGCGAGGCGCACGGCGTACCGGAAGTAGGTCGGGAGGTCGACCGCCTGCGGGACCTGATAGTGCGGCTGGATGGACGTGATGAGCGCTTCCGGCATCACGGTGTCCGCGCGCAGGGAGACGTGCGGGGCGTCGAGGCGCATCCCCGCCGGTCGGTCGGTGTTCGCCATCGCGTGATAGCGCGTCGACGCGCTCATGTTCGACGCTATCTCGACGCCGTCGTCGGAGACGCTGTCCGTGAGATACTCGCGGGCCGTCTCGCCCTCCGGCGGAATCGTCCACATCGCGTCGCTCACGAGGTGGAGGCCCTCCGCGTCCATCGGCTCCGCCGCGGCCTCCAGGCGCGCGCGCACCTCGTTCTCCTGCGCGGCGAGGCCGTACGCGTTCAGCGGCTGGGGGCTCGCCGTCATCTCCGCGTTGTGCAGTCCGAGTTCCTTCTCGAAGCCGACGAACTCGAGGAGGCGACGCGGGATGCGCGCGAGCGACCCGTCGTCGCTCACGCCGTAGAACTCGTACTCCAGTCCGACGATGGCCTGCGGGTTGTCGAACGTCCCCGCCTCTATCTCGGCCTTGATCGTCTCCGCGTCCTCGCGCACGCGCTCGTCGAACGCGCCGACGTCCACGTCCAGCACGGACTCGACCTCGCGTGCGAGTTCCGACTCGGCCATGCCTCGGCCTTCGGGCGGTCCCGACTTGAAAGCGTCCCCCGAGAACGCCCTCGTTACGCGTTCTCGTGCGCCTCGCGCAGGTCGTCGAGGTGGCTTTCGAGGACGTGCAGCGCGGCGTCCGCGTCCGTGTAGCCGCGCTCGTAGTCCGCGTAGACGGCGTCCGCGCCGTCGAGGAACGATTCGACCGCGTCCGCGAGTTCGTCGTCGCTCACGGTCGTGGTTCGGGGCGGGGCGTGTTCAAACTGCTCTTTCACCGCGGTTAAGTGCGCGCTCGGCCTACGGCGCGGTGATGGAATTCGCGGAGTTCGCCGCGCGCGCCGCCGAGATAGAGGCGGAGCCCGCGGACCTCGAAACGGTGTCGCTCGTCGCCGACCTGTTCGCGGCGGCGGGCGACGACCTCGAAACGGTCGCGCGCTTCGTGCAGGGACGCGTCTTCCCGGCGTACGGCGAGCGGACGCTCGACGTCGGCCCGCGCCTCTGCCGGGAAGCGATCGCTCGCGCCGCCGGTCCGAACGTGGACGCGGACGACGTCGAGGACCGCCTCGCGGAGACGGGCGAGATCGGTGCCGTCGCGGCGAGCTACGACCTCGGCGGCCAGCGCGGCCTCGGCGCGTTCACGGACGACGGGCTGGCCCCGCTCACGGTCGCGGCGGTCGATTCGGCGCTCCGCGGTCTCGCGGCGGCGAGCGGCGCGGGGAGCGAGGACGAGAAGGTCGCGACCCTCCTCGGCCTCCTCTCGCGCTGTAACGCGGACGAGGCGCGCTACCTCGCCCGTCTCGTGCTCTCGGAGATGCGCATCGGCGTCGGCGAGGGCGCCGTGCGCGACGCCATCGCGGAGGCGTTCGACGCGCCCGCGGCGGCCGTCGCGCGCGCCCTGCAGGTGTCGAACGACTACGGTCTGGTCGCGGTGACGGCGCGCGACGAGGGCGTCGAGGGCCTCGACGGCATTCACTTATCGGTCGGTCGGCCCGTGCAGGCGATGCTGGCGCAGGCGGGGAGCGTCGCGGACGCCGTGGAGGCGTGGGGGACGGTCGCCGTGGAGACGAAGTACGACGGGGCGCGCGTCCAACTCCACCACGACCCGGACGGGGAGACGGCGCTCTACAGTCGGAACATGGAGGACGTGACTGGTGCGCTCCCGGAAGTCGTCGAGTTCGCGCGCGCCCACCTCGACGTCCCGGTCATCCTCGACGGGGAGGTAGTGGCGGTGGACGACGACGGCGCGCCGCTCCCGTTCCAGGAGGTCCTGCGGCGCTTCCGGCGGAAGCACGACGTCGAGCGGGTGCGCGAGGAGGTGGCGGTCGAACTCCGCGCGTTCGACTGCCTGCACGCGGACGGCCGGGACTTACTCGACGCGCCCCTGCGCGAGCGCCACGACGAACTCGCGGCGCGCCTCGACGGGACGAACGCCGTCTCGGAGGTGCTGTACGCGGACGACGCGGACGCCATCGAGGCGTTCGAGGCGGACGCGCTGGACGCGGGCCACGAGGGCGTGATGCTGAAGGACCCCGAGTCGGCGTACACGCCGGGGAAGCGCGGGAAGCAGTGGCTGAAGCGCAAGCCGGACGTGGAGACGCTCGACCTGGTGGTGACGGGCGCCGAGTGGGGGGAGGGCCGGCGGGCGTCCCTCCTCGGGACGTTCCTGCTCGCGGCGCGCGACGGCGACGACGGCTACGCGACCGCCGGAAAGGTCGCGACGGGCATCACGGACGAGGAGCTCGCGGAGCTCACGGATCGCATCGAACCGCACGTCCTCTCCGAGGACGGACAGGAGGTGGACGTCGACCCGGCGGTCGTCTTCGAGGTCGGCTACGAGGAGATACAGCGCTCGCCGACGTACTCCTCGGGGTACGCCCTGCGCTTCCCGCGCTTCCTCGCGGTCCGCGAGGACAAGCCGCCGGCGGACGCGGACGGCCTCGAACGACTCGAACGGCTCGCGGAGGCGCAGTGATGGCGCGCGCCGCCGTCGTCGACTTGGACGGGACGGTCCTGCGCGGCGAGACGCTCATCCCGGGCGCGCGCGACGCGATGGCGGACATCCGCGCGGCCACGGAGCGCGTGCTCTTCGTGACGAACAATCCGACGGTGCCGCCGGGCGCGTACGCGGCGCGCCTCCGCGGCCTCGGCGTCGAGGCGACGGCGGCGGAGATAGTGACGGCGGGCGCGGCGACCGTCGCGTACCTCCGGGCGAACCACGCGGACGCGGCGGTCTACCCCATCGCGGGAGAACCCGTCGTCGCACAACTGCGCGACGGCGACGTCTCGCTCACGGACGACCCGGCCGCGGCGGACGCGGTGGTCGCGGGCTACGACGAGTCGTTCGGCTACGCAGACTTGGTCGCGGCGCTCCGCGCGCTGGACGGGCGCGAGGGCGTGGCGTTCGTCGGCACGGACCCGGACCGCGCGATCCCCTCGGAGGACGGCCCGATTCCGGGGTCGGGCGCCATCGTCCGCGCCGTCGCGGGCGTGACGGGGCGAGAGCCGGACGTGGTGCTCGGGAAGCCGTCGCGCGAGACGGCGGAGATCGTTCTGGAGCGCCTCGGCGTCCCGGCGAGCGAGTGTATCGTCGTCGGCGACAATCCCGCGACGGATATCGCGTTCGGTGAGAGCGTGGGCATGACGACGGTTCGCGTCCGCACCGGCGTCGCGGACGCGGACGGGCCGGAACCGGATCACGTCGTCGCGTCGCTCGCGGACGCGGTGTCGCTCTTCGAGGCGTCGCACGGCCCGTCGGACGACTCACAGGAGTAGGCAATAATTGCTCGCACGGTGCTAAGTGCGTAGGCACGTAAGTGAACTGTACGTGGGCCGTCGTATCGAGCGTGGCGACGTGCCACCCCCCGCGAGGGCCACGCCCCCTCCCCCTCTCCCCCCACAGGGCCCTCGCGAGGTGTCGTTCTACAGGACACCCATCTCGGTGAGTCGCTCGGGCAGATACGTCTCCGTCACGAAGTCCAGCCCACGAGACGCGAGCGCCTGCTGTTCGGCCTTCTTCCCGATGTCGAGTTGGAGTTCGATCTGCTCCGTCCAGAACTCCGACTGGAAGCGCGGGTCCTCCAGTTCGCTCTCCAGCGCGTTCACGTCCGAATCCGCGAGCGGGTCGGTCGGGAGGTCGTACTCCACGATGTCCGCCGGACGGATGCCGACGAACTGCGCGTCCGGCGTCGCGAGGTACTCCGAGAGGTGCGCGGCCTTGATCGACCCGTACGAGACGGAGCCGAAGATGCGATAGCTCCAGGGGTCGCCGTCAGTGAAGACCACGACGGGCAGGTCGAGTTCGTCGTGCAGGCGCTTCGTGAGCCGGCGGGTCGCGCGCGCCGGCTGACCGCCGAGGTGGACGACGAGCGCGTTGTAGTCGTCGTCGAAGCCGTTCTCGACGAGGCGGTCCCGCATCCCACCGGTCTCCACGCAGAGCACGAAGTCCACGTCGTGATCCAGGAACTCGATGGTGTCCGGGTTGTTCGGGATCTGATAGCCGCCCTGTCCGACGTCGTCCTGACAGTGGATCTCGCGGTCCCCGCGGTTCGTCTGCTCGCGAATCCTGAGGGGGCCCATCACCTTCGCGCCGGACTCCTCCGGACGCATGTGGAAGTCCTCGCGCTTCACGCCGGAGACGATTTCGAGGTCCTCGACGAGTTTGTCGGACTCCGACTGGTCGTTGAACTGCGCCTCGTCCTCGCCCCACGACTCGCTGAGATAGTAGAGCTCACGCAGGGTCGACGAGCGGTCCTCGTCGAGCTGCTGGGCGAGGAAGTCGATGGTGTAGACGGCCTTCAGGAGCTTTCGCGCGCCGCTCACCGAGTTCGCGGAGCGCGTCGACGTGCGGTCGCCGTACACCCAGACGCCAGCGTCCTCGTCGAAGACTATGTTCGACTTCGTCCGCGTCGGCAGGCTCATGCTCGGGATGTCGCCGTCAGCGAACTGGTCGTAGAACTCCGCCGCCATGTCGATGAGGCGCTCGCGCGCCTCCGCGTCCGTCGGGGTGGTGTCTGAACTCATTGGTTGATGGTGAGTTTCGCGTCCTCGACGCCGCTCACGGAGAGGTCACAGTCGGCGTCGTCCGATACCTCGTAGGTGAGCGTCGCCTCTTCGCCGCCCGGCACGGTCGGCTTCCACTTCACGAACCACTCGCCGTCCATCTCCACGACCGTTCCGTCGGAGACGGCCGCCGGCTCCGCGGAGACGATGTCGGTGACGTCGAGGTCCGCGCCCGCGCTCGTGTGGTTCTCGACGGTGAGCGTCACGCTCCCGTCGTCGCGCTCGCGCTCCACGAGGACGTTGTTCATGATGCGCGCGAGCGAGTCGTCGACGTTCACGGGCTCGCGGCCCGTCATCTCCGAGACCTTATCCGCCATCTTCGGGAGGACGTCCATGATGACGTTCTGCTTCTGCTGGCGCTTCTGCATCGAGCGGCGCTTGTTCAGGAAGCTCTTCAGTTCGCGCGCGGCCTCCCGCACCGCGAGCTCTATCTCGTCCTCGATGGCGGGCACCGACGCGAGCGCGTCCTTCGACTCGCTCGTGAACGGCACGTTCGTCGACGCGACGTGGACCATCAGGACGCACGGCCCGCTCGGCAGGCCGCTCCCGCCCGGCTGGTCCAGCCCGTAGTTCCGCCAGCCGATGTCCTTCAGTACCTTCGTCGTCGCGCAGGCGCCGCGCTGGTAGACGAGCGGCACGCGGTTCGCGAAGCGCATCACGTCCACGGGACCCTCGGCGGCGAGTTCGCCGCCGTACGCGATGCCGGCCTCGACGACGAACGGGTCGCCGCCGTGGACGTCCGCGTCCCGCGTCGCCGCGGCGTAGAACTCCGCGTCGAACTCCTTGCGGAGGCCGGCCTCGATGAGGTCCGCCTCGATGGGGGCGAGACACGACGTCGGCGGCGCCATCACGTCCACGGCCGTCATCGCGTCCAGCAGCGGGCGCGCGAGGTTCCGGTCGTCCGCCACGGCCGACACCGACGGGAGGTCGTCCGCGACGGTGCGCGCGGCGTCCCAGAGTTCGGCGACGACGTTCTCGCGCGCCGTCTCGCCGACCGTCGCGCCGGTGCCGCGCTCCGTCTGCTCCGCCGCACGGCCGACGAGTTCCGCGAGTTCGTCGCGCGTCACCCGGTCGCGCGGCGTCTCCTCGCCGAACTTCTCGGCGAGGCGCTCCGCGAGGGCGTCCACCGTCTCGTCGTCCTTCTGGTTGGACGTCGCGGCGTCCACGCGCCGGTAGAGGTCGGCGCGCCGGTCGGCGACGAGCGCGTCCCAGACGGCGTCGACGACGTTCTCCCGAACGGTCGACCCGAAGGAGACGTCGCCGTCCGTGTCCGCGGCGTCAGCGACGAGTGCTTCGACGTCCGCGTACGCGAGCGACTCGCGCTCCCGAACGGCGGCGGAGACGCGCTCGGCGAACGCGTCCGTCGCGTCCGCGGGCTTGTTCGACACCGCGTCCGCGACGAGCGATTCGAGGTCCGCGTCGCCGCGCGCGGGCGGCGACCACGCGAGTTCGCGGCCGTAGTGTCGGTCGCGGAACGCGTCGCAGATGCCGTCCGCTGTCTTCGCGCCGACGCGCGTGAACTCCTCCTGGAGGAAGCCGCGGACCGTGCGGGAGTCCGTGTCGCCGAGCATCTTGATGAGCGAGCCGAGTTCGACCCCGTGGGGGTGCGGTCTGATCTCCTCCGTCTCCGCGGGGAGGCTCGCGTTCTCCGCGCGCTCGAACTTGAAGTGGCCGTTCGGCTCGCGGAGTTCGAGGCGCGCGTGCGGGTTCACGACCGCGGTGTGCTCGGCGTAGTCGTGGAGTTGGGCGCGAGCGCGCATGTTCGCCTCCATCTCCAGTTCGATGCGGGTGCCGTGCGAGCGGTCCCACGACACCGTCTTCTCCTCGCTGATCACCGGTTCGTTCGTGTCCGTGTCGATGACGAGTTCGTAGTAGTTCGCCTCCGCGGCGCCCCGCGTGCGCGAGGTTATCTTCGCGGGCGTGCCGGAGGTGAGCTGAGAGTAGAGGACGGCGGCGGAGATGCCGATACCCTGCTGGCCGCGGGTCTGCTCGCGCGAGTGGAAGCGCGACCCGTAGAGGAGCTTCCCGAAGACCTTCGGAATCTGCTCTTTCGTTATGCCGGGGCCGTTGTCCTCCACGACGAGCGTGTAGTAGTCCCCGGACTCCTCGATTTCGACGTAGATGTCGGGGAGGATGCCGGCTTCCTCCGTGGCGTCGAGGGCGTTGTCCACGGCCTCCTTCACGGCCGTGACGAGCCCTCGGGCCCCGGAGTCGAAGCCCAGCATGTGCTTGTTCTTCTCGAAGAACTCGGCGATGGAGATCTCGCGCTGGCTCGCGGCTAGCTCCTCCGCGATGCCCTCGTCTCCCTCACCGAGCGTCGACTGGAAGGACGTCATGTCCGTACCCACGCCGTTGGAGGCACGCGTATAAAACCCCGCGGGTGCAGCGTGGTGAAAGTGAAACTAGTCGGCCGAGCGCGCCCCGCGACGCCCCCGTTCAGAGCGACAGGCCACGAACCTCGACCGAATCGCCCTCGGCGACGGTGCCGATGCGCTCGCCGTCCGTCGCCTCGACCAGCGACTCGGCGTCCGCCTCGGGGAGGGCGACGACGAACCCGGTGCCCATGTTGAACGTGCGGTGCATCTCCTCGTCCGAGACGTCGCCCCGCTCTTGCACGAACGCGAAGACGTCCTGCGCGGGCAGCGGGTCGGCCACCTCGTAGGCGTACTCGCCCATCCGCGAGAGGTTCGTCCACCCGCCGCCGGTGACGTGCGCGGCCGCGTGGACGTCGACGCCGCGCAAGTGTTCGAGGAGGTACGCGTAGATTCGAGTCGGCTCCAGGAGCGCCTCCCCGACCGTCTCGTACCCCTCGTAGGGGTAGTCGTCGTCGTAGTCGCCGTCGCCCGCCGTCGCGGTCTGTCGCGCGAGCGTGAGGCCGTTCGAGTGGATGCCGGAGGACGGGAAGCCGACGAGCGCGTCACCCGCCTGCGCCTCGCCCGGGAACAGCTCGTCCTCGGTGGCGAGGCCGGCGACGGTGCCCGCGAGGTCGAATCCCTTCACGACTTCCGGCATCACGGCCGTCTCGCCGCCGACGAGCGCCATGTCCGCCTCGTCGGCGCCGCGCGCGAGCCCCTCCCCCAGTTGGGCGGTGAGCGACTCGTTCGGCTCGTCCACCGCGAGGTAGTCCACGAACGCCGCCGGTTCGACGCCCGCGGCGATCAGGTCGTTGACGTTCATCGCGATGCAGTCGATGCCCACCGTCGAGTAGTCCTCGACGGCCTCCGCGACCAGGAGCTTCGTCCCGACGCCGTCCGTGGCGAGCGCGAGGTACTGCTCGCCCATCGGGACGAGGCCCGCGTAGTCGGTCGTGTTCCCGACGTCCGCGACGGCGTCCACGAGCGCGGCCGTCGCCGCCTCGCTCGCGTCGATGTCGACGCCCGCCTCGGCGTACGTCATCCCCTCGTCGTCTTCGGTCATACACGGACGTGCGCAATCCGGGGCGAAAAGCGTAGCGAAGTACCCTCAGACGTACAACAGCGCGACCGCGGCGAGCGCCACCGACGGCACCGCCACGGCGACGTAGACCGGGAGGCTCCACCGGCGGACCGTGTTCCCGTCGAGCGGTCCGACCGGGAGCATGTTGAACCCCGCGAGCAGGAGGTTGATGGAGACGCCGCGAACCGCCAGGTCGACGCCGAGGAACGCGAGCGGCGCGAACACCGCGGCGAGCGCGAGGTTCGTCACCGGGCCGGCGAGCGCGATGAGTCCGCCCTGGCGCTCCGTGAGCCGTCCGCGGTGGACGACGGCGCCCGGCGCCGCGAACAGGAAGCCCGCCAGCCCGCCCAGCACCGCGAGCGCGAGCAGGCCGTAGTCCGCGCGGAACGCCGCGACCTGTCCGTAGCGCACCGCGACGACCTTGTGCGCGAGTTCGTGCAGGAGGAAGCCCACGCCGGCCGTGAGGAGGCTCACCGCGAGCGCCGCGAGGAACGCCCGCGACCCCACGTACGCGCCGATGGTCGTCACCGTCACGCGCTCGTAGAAGAACGTGAACGCGACGCCGAGCGCCACCCACGCGACGAGCAGGTCCCGAACCTCGCGCGACCCGAACGAGACGTTCACGCCACGAGCCCCCGCAAGAGGTCGAGGCTGTTCTGCGCGCCCGCGACGAGCACCGCGACGATCTCGCCCGCGCTGTCGAACGGCCCGCCGATCAGCGGCAGGACGAGGAAGAGGAAGAGGACGCTCGCGACGAAACTCCCGACGTTCGTCAACGCCACCACGGCGATGAGTCGGAAGAGCGGGACGTCCGTCATCTCCGAGAGGATCTGACGAATCGGCTTCGTCTCGTCGCTCAACAGTTCGTTCAGCCGTCCGATGTCGCTCAACTGCACGGGCGTGTAGCGTAACTCGACGTAGCCCGCGAACCACCCGGGCGCGAGCGCGGGATTGATGCTCGTCAGCCACGCCACCGCGCCCCCGACGCCCGCGGACGTCCAGTGCGCGCCCCCGAGGAGCGCCAGCCCCGCCGCGAGCACGCCGTTGAACAGGAACCACGCGAGGAAGAGCTTCAGGACGTAGACGTCGCGCACGCCCGCCATCAGCACGAGCGCGAAGAAGACGAGGAACCCGAGCGTCAGCAGCGTCCCGAACGCCTTCACGAGCGAGAAGCGCTTCTCCGTCTTCCCCGTCAGCGACGCCATCGGCGGGAGCGTCTCCGGGTTCGCCAGGTAGGCCTCCACGCCCGCGCGGTGGCCCGCGCCGATCACCGCGACGACGTCCTTCCCCCGCCTGCGCAGGTCGAGAATGTTGTGCGCGAGATACGCGTCCCGCTCGTCGAGGAGGGCTTCCGCGCCGCCGGGACTGAACCGCCGGAACTCCTCCATCATCGCCGCGACGACGTCGCCGTCCGTCAGGTCGTCCATCGCCATCTCCTCCTCATCGCCGCCCATCCCGACGAGCGCCAGCGCGAGCTGGCCGACCAACCGAAGCTTCTCGATGACGGTCATCCGCGTCCAGAATCGCTGAATCGTCACCTGGATGTCCCGGTCGACGAGCGCCACCTCCGACCCAACCGCCTCGGCCGTCTCCACCGCCGCGAGCATGTCCGCGCCCGGCTGGATGTCGAAGCGCTCGCCCATCCGCTGCTGGACGTAGGAGAGCAGCCAGTACGCGAGGAACTGGAGGGCGACGCTCCCGCGGAGGAGGTCAGCGGGCGCGATGTCGTCCGGCTCCCCGCCCTTCATCTGCCGATAGCGTCCCTCGTCGAGTTCGACCGCCACCGCGTCCGGCTCCTCCTCGCGGATCGCTCGCTCGACGTCCTCGACGCTCTCCGCG
>Ga0207755_100580_pt1 | contig 16052 bp, 12 predicted proteins | sample A23P2SouthBayCA_FD_187734 | JGI IMG/M metagenome (GOLD analysis project Ga0207755, IMG submission 187734) | Aerobic enrichment media microbial communities from Bioluminiscent Bay, La Parguera, Puerto Rico - A23 P2 (SPAdes) | ecosystem: Environmental > Aquatic > Marine > Unclassified ...
GTTGTCGGTGATCGCGGGCAGGTCGAGGTCGACACCGGGGACGTTTACGCCCTTCCGAGAGCCGAGTTCCCCGCCGTTCTCGACGACCGCGAACACGGAGTCGCCTTCGACGCGATCGACGGTCGTCTCGATCCGGCCGTCGTCGAGCAACACGCGGTCGCCCGGCTCGACTTCGGTGATCGATAGCGACAGGCCGACACGCTCGGGCGTGGCTTCGTCACCCTCGACGAACTCGACGGTCGTGTCCTCTTCGAGGACGATCTCCTCTCGGATAGGCGCGGTTCGAACCTCCGGACCGGGCATGTCGAGCATCGACGCGACCGGTCGTTCCGTCGTCGCGTCGACCTCGCGGATCCGGTCGATCATCTCGCGCCGGTGTTCGGGCGAGCCGTGACTGGCGTTCAACCGCGCCACGGACATGCCTGCCTGTGCGAGCGACCGAATCTTGTCGACCGATTCGGTCGCCGGGCCGAGCGTACAGACGATCTTGGCGCTACGCATCGTTTCGACTGCCTCCATCCGTCACGAAAACGGGCACAATCATACGAAGGCGTATCCATCGAGGGGATAAGAAGGTTATCGACCCGACGGGATATTGCGAAGCGTTTGGGAGATTACCGTGAGATATCCGCAGTGCCACCGTCGATGACCGCCTCGACCTCTCGCGGCGTGACCACCGCGATGTCGCCGGGGATCGAACGCTTGAGCGCCGCCGTGGCCGCCGCGTATTCCAGTGAGTCCTCGACGCTCCCACCGCCGACGTACTGCGAGAGGAAACCGCCTACGAAGGAATCACCGGTCCCGACCGGGTGCGCGCTAGTCGCCTCGAAGGTCGGTTGCTCGTAGACGGTCCCGTCGGCGAGAGCCAGTGCCGGGTCGGTCCCCCGGGTCAGGATCGTCACCTCGAAGTCGAACGCGTCGTCCAGTTCGCGGGCGATGGACGCCGCCTCACCCGTTCGGTCGAGGACCGTCTCCGCGTCGCGCTGGGCCACGACGAGCACGTCGATCAGTGGGAACAGCGTTTCCAGCGTGGCCTTGGCCGACTCCGGCGACCAGAGCTTCGACCGGTAGTTGAGATCGAACGTCGTCAGCGTCCCTGCCGCGGTCGCCCGTTCGAGCACCGTCTCGGTCGTCGCTTCCAGCGTGTCTGAGAGGGCTGGAGTGATCCCCGTCGTGTGGAACGCCTCTGCGGCCTCGATCCGGTCGGTCGCTAGCTCGTCGGGGGTCGCCGTCGTGATCGCCGCGTCGGCGCGGTCGTAGATGACGTTGTTGCCCCGCGGTGTGTCTCCCGATTCGAGGTAGTAGGTACCCTGTCTCCCCTCGTCGCTCCAGACGATGTCGGTGTCGACACCGTGGCTCCCGAGCTCGCCGGTGACGCGCCGACCGACCGGCGAATCCGGCAGTTTCGACAGCCACGTCGAATCGAGGCCGAGTCGCTGTGCGGCCACGGCGACGTTGCTCTCCGCGCCCGCCGCGCGCACGACGTATTCGTCGGCCGTTTCGAGGCGCTCGTCGCCCGGGGGCGACAGTCGAAGCATGGTCTCTCCGAAGGTGACGAGATCGCTCATGCGAGAACCTGAACTCGCCCCAGTTATAAATCCCGACGAACCCGGGCCGCGACTTTATTTCGACACTGAGTGATACACAATCGATGACACACTCCAAAGGCTTATGTATTCAAATAATGCACACAAACCTATGCGACACAGGGTAGTGTGGTCAGGGGATGTCGCACGTGCGACGTCTGTGACATCTGCAGTCGAACAAGATCGCATCGGTGGTGGGGCTCGATGAGTTCGTCGGACGGACCCTCGAAGAGCCTTCTACAGAAGATAACGCCGGACTTCGTGCGTCGGAGCTTCGCGCTGAAGTTCGGGATCGTCCTCCTCGTCCTCGCGGCGGCCGTCGGGGCTATCGGCATCGTCGCGACGGACGAGGTCCGAAGTCAGACACAGGACAACGTCGAGGAACAGTACCGAAACACGGCACTCCAGCAGAGCGACCTCGTCGATCAGTGGGCCTCGCAAAACCGGCTGTCGACGCGGTTGATCTCGAACCAGGACCGGTGGGCGTCGGACGAGGGTGATCTCAGCCTCGCCCTCGAGAACGAGCGGTCTCGGCTGCCGGCCGACGCCAAGAACATGCACCTGTTGCAGCGAGCGCCGTCCGGCACGACGGTCCTCGCGAGCACGAACCTCCGGTCGAACTCGAGCGCTACGGCGGCGAACCTCGGGTGGACTAACGACGTGTCGCTCAACGATACAGGTAACGTCGCAGTGTCGGACGTCTACTACGACGGCGAACGAGTACCGACCGTCGGTTTCGTCAGTCCGGTCCCGGCCTCACAGAACCGCCTGCTCGTCGTGGAGTACCGCCTCGGCGAGATCGCGTCCTCGCTCCGTGGATCCGATCACCACTCGACACAGTTTACACAGGTCGTCAGCAGCGACGGGACGGTCGTCGTCGATCAGGCCTACGACAGCGACGGGCACGGTCGGGACAGTATGATTCTCAACACCTATCCCGTCCAATCTTCGGTCGACGCAGGGAACGACCTCCGGACCGCCAGTGAGTCGGCCGGTGTCGACACGTCGATGCCCGCGGATTCGGAACTGATCAACGAATCGTACACCGTCGGCTACGCTCCGGTCGAAGGGACCGACTGGGTCGTCCTCACGCACGCGCCATCGTCGAGCGTCTTCGGGTTCGTCCAGAACATCCAGCAGTACGGGCTGATCGCGACGGTGGGACTCGTCGTGCTGATCGGCGGCGTCGGTGCGGGACTCGGCTGGAGTACCGCCTCCTCGATCGACGGCCTGACCCAGAAGACCGAGGAGATGCGCGAAGGGAACCTCGACGTCTCCCTCGAATCGAACCGGATCGACAACATCGGCCGACTCTACGACGGGTTCGCCGACATGCGCGACTCGCTCAGAGAGCAGATCGACGAGGCAGAGCGCGCCCGAAAGGAGGCCGAAGTCTCCCGGGCCGAGGCCATGGAGATGAGCAACTACCTCCAGGAGAAGGCCACGGAGTTCTCCGTCGCCATGGAGCAGACTGCCGCTGGTGACATGACGACCCGGATGGAGCAGGACGGGGAGAACGAGGCGATGGACACCATCGCCGCCCAGTTCAACCAGATGATCGAGGAACTGGAGAAGACGACCGGACAGCTCAAGAGCTTCTCGGAGGAGGTCGCCGAGTCCGGTGACGTCGTCCTCCAGAGCGCCGAATCGGTGCGCGATGCCTCCGAGCAGGTGGCCGAGTCGGTCCAAAAGATCTCCGACGACGCCTACGACCAGAAAGATCAGCTTCAGCGGATCTCCGAGGACTTAGACGAGCTCGTCGACACCCTCGAAACGTTCGAGCAGGACAACCCGGGAATGGACCTGAGCGAGTCGCTCGAACAGTTCCGGACCGTCGCGACGCAACTTCAGGACGCCGCCGACACCAGCGAACAGATGATGGCCGAATCCGAGACGGTCGCCGGAGCGGCCGAAGAACAGGCGGCAGAACTCAACGAAGTGTCGTCGCGGGCAGAGCAGTTAAAACGCTACGCGCGACCGCTGGGTGACATCCTCGAACGCTTCGAAACGGAGGCCGAACACGAGTTCGTCTTCTCCGGTGGACCATCCCAGACGACACGGACTCCCGACGAAGACGACGACTGATCGCCCTCTCCTTTCGCTCGGAAACTGCTTCTCGTGACCCCTTCGCGACCTCAACCACAGAGGGACCGGAGTCAACTCGAACCGTTCAGTCGGACTGGGACCGGTTCCGCCCGGGGCAGCGGTGATCTGGACGTGTGCGCCCCCTGCTCGTTTCGGAACCGTACAACACCGCCGGATGGCGTGATCGTTCCGACTTGGAGTTGCCGCCGAACACGCCTCAACGGCTCACTCGCGGTTCTCCAACTTTCCCCGAAATCTGAACGGCGAGCGACAGAGATCGATCGGATCGGTACGCCGGTGGCTTTACCGCCGAGCAGTCGGATATCCGACTCTCGATGGCGACTGTCGCTGACGGGATCTCGGCGGTGTACTGTACCGCGAGCCTCCAATCGATATAGCGATATGTGATTTACTTGTTCGAACCGAGTCGGGAAAACGTGTGCTAACGATCAGTACATGCTCGGGGAGTCCCGGAATGGCTCACCACCGGCTCCGGAATTTCGGCGAGTTCGAGCACGCGATCGGGTCTGGCGTGACCGATACTCAGACGCGACGAACCGTGCGAGTAGCGTCCGAAACGCGATGCAGTGTCGCCCGCTCGTGTTTCTATGGACGATCACGAGTCGTGAGAACAGTCCCAGACGACAGACACTCGCACGGAGACATGATCGGCGTACGTGATCCTTGCGTAGATCGAACACCGTACCCAGCGAAAACGACACGGACCCGACCGTCCCGACCGGCGATCGGGATCTCAGTAGAGACTGCAATCCGGTGAGTGACGGTACACCGAAACCGGACCTCCGGGAGGGCATCGAGTATCCGGCTACCGACGGCACTCGTTGGGAGCACCGGCGTGATATTCACACGAGAAATTGACGGAGGCAGGAACAGGGCACTGAAAGGGCGATTGCTGCGAGACGGCTCCGCGGTCACGTTATCGCCGGCCGACTCTTGCGAGAACCCCGGCGAGGTCTGCTCACCGGAGCAAAGCGTGGGTTCGCACCGCCAGTGAACGCCACGAGACCCTCTCGGCAAGGATCTGCTGGGCCGCACCGAGCCCCGGGACCGCAACTGCACCAGGGTTTCGGTGGTCACGCGAACGCAGTGAGGTCACCTCGAAAGTCGGGCGCAGGGAGTCTTTCGGTGTATACGCGTTCGATATGGGGTTACTAATCTGAACACTGCAGCGACGGCGACAGGCCACTCAAACGGAGGCAACGCCACGAACCCCTAGCTGTCGAAACTGGGGAACGACGAGTGCCTGTTAGCGCCGACGACCGTCAATGGTTACCAGCGGCTCTGTGCTGTCACAGGCTAATCGAGGGTCAGATCCCACGGCGGCCCCGTCCACGTCGGACAGCCGGGATGGCACCGGCCTCTGTGGGCGTCTCGGTTTCGACGCCGGATCTCGGGTCTTCGTGGTCGTCTGCGCAGCATCGTGTCGACCGCGTCGACGCCCCATCCAACTGGTCTGCTCCTCTGTCGTCGGACTCGTCGTAGTGAATCACGTGGGTCGCCAAGTGTATCCGTGTTTCTGACTACGACCGTTCGATCGCGGTCTCAAATGTACCGTTCCCAGGGACGATTGCGAGCAGTGAAACCGCCGCTCGCTGTCTCGTCGGTACTCCGGTGGGACGACGGCTTTCGGTCGCCCTCGGCCCGTACGACACTACTCTGCGTGTTCCTCGAACGGTCTCTCTCCCGGTAGTCCATCACAGAGCGCCGGTCTACCGGCGAGAGTGATTCGAATCGTCGTGTCCCATACGGCGGAGCTACTGTGCATGGCGATCCCTCGTCGAGAGGAACGCCACTACTGGAAGTGAAGCAGCGATCCACACCGACCGACACTTTCGATTGAAATCCTCGGAGTCATCGGGGTGGCGATGGCAACGCCAACAGTCGGCTCGGAGAAGGGACTGTCCCGTCGCCGAATTATATTTTATTTATATGTGAGTCGAACAGACGGTTCCGGTGATCGGCCGAGCCACGAGGATTCGACCGTGGTCGCTGACCGAAAACTGTCGGTAACAGCACGACAGGACTTATCCGTGCATGTGATCGAATACGGCAGTTGTGAGTTAGTCCCACAGATAAATATAAGGCGACCGCCGACAATCTGACCTTTATTACCCAAATAAAGTGTTTTATCCGTGCAAGTGAGTTACCTTGATGTAGTTGGGGCCCAAGAGAACGGACATGGCGAGTGAGGGTGCAGTCGATACGTCTCGGTCGAGAGTCCAGACCTACGTCCCGAAATATCAGAAGGACGAATGGAAGGAACACGCCGACGAACTCGACATGAGTCTGAGCGAGTTCGTCAGATCGATGGTACAGGCTGGACGACGGGGGTTTACGGGGTCCGAGACGGCCGTTTCGGAAGCCGAGTCGGAGAAAAGCGGTGCAGGGCAACAATCGAACTCTGACCCCCAGGGTCAGCCCCTCGAAGACCGGGTTCTCTCGGTCCTCGACGATGGCGAGTCCTACAACTGGGACGAACTCGTCGCGGCGGTCACCGACGACGTCGAAGCGCGGCTGGACGAAACGTTACAGGAGCTGCAGTCGCGTGACGAGATCAGATACAGCGGTCGCGACGGAGGATACGTTCGACGATGAGTTCCAGCGCGAGCGATGTCGAGGCTGCCGACGATCCCATCGGGTACTTTCTCGACGATATTACCTACCACGGAAAGACGGATCGGACGCGTGAATCCTACGAGCGAGTGCTGCGTGACTTCGAATCGTTTCTCGACAGCGGTGCGCGCCCGGTGGAACTCGAAGCAGCCACTCATCGGGACTGTATGGCCTACGTCCACAGTCTGAGGGGCGAACAGCGGGACTCGACCGTCGCGACCTACGCCTCGTACCTGCACCGATTCTACGCATACATGAACCAGGTCGGGACGTTCGACCAGAATCCCATGACCCTCGTGATGGAGGAGATGGACGAGACGATCGATACCGATCCCCAGCGCCGCGAGATATCGGTCCCGGAGATGCGGTCGTTCGTCGATGGGATCGAGCATCCACTGGAGCGGGCGGTGATCGTCACGTTGCTCAAGACGGGGATGCGAGCGGGTGAGCTGTGTAATCTCGACCGTCGTGACTTGCATCTCGCGAACGATCGCTTCGGAGCACCGGACGAGGTCCGGGTCCAGATCGACGGGCGACCGGGTTCGCTGTTCGTTTCGGCCGAACCGGCTCGTGGGACCGTGGTGAACGGCGAGGAACGGACTGCAGCGAACAAGCGAAAGCGAGATACCACGATCCCCGTCGACGGGGAACTGGAGATGGTTCTCGAACAGTGGCTGGCCATTCGACCGGACCCACGTTCGGCGAGTCGACCGCTGTTCACGTCGACGAGCGGTGACTGGGGAGCGCGTCTGACGCCGGACATGGTCCACCACATCGTCGAACAGCACGCCAGAGAGCGGGGCTGGTACGAGGACGGCGGTGGAGCAGCGACGAACGTCACGCCACACTACTTCAGACACTTCTTCACGACACATCTCCGTGACAGAACCGGGGATCGCGGGATCGTCAAGTATCTCCGGGGTGACGTAGCACAGGACGTGATCGATACGTACACCCACGAGTGGGGCGACCGGGTACGGACCGTCTACGAGCGAGAGATCTACGAGATCTGTTGATCCAGTGTCTATTCCTGTAGTTCGGCAGTGACTCCTGTCGGCCGTGTAAATCTTATACCGCTATATAGATTGTATCCGAATCAGGTGAGATAGTCGAAGTCGAAATTCGGAGAGTGCGAGGGGACTACTCGCGGCGGAGTTCGGCGTCGAGATACGACAGCAGCGAGACTCTGACGGCCGGAACGGTGGCCGATCGGTCCGTCGTTACACGACCGTACATCGCTCCGTTGATCGTCGCGACAACGTGCTCGGTCACGCGGTCGACGTCGACGTCGCGGAATCTGCCGTCGTCGATCCCCCGCTGAATCACCGTCCGGAGCGTCTCGGCCAGTCGGTCGTCGATCTCGGTGAACTGCTCCCGAAACGTCTCGTCGGTGACGGCCTGCCCGCGCAGACCGAAGACGACGGAGTGGATCTGATCCTCGTCCTCGTCGAGTCTGAGCGGGAGCACTTTCTCGATGACGTGTTCGAGGTCCTCGTACGGGTCGCCACCGGTCTCCGTATCGATCGATGACAGGAACTGGTCGACGGCGTATCGAAGGAACGTGAGCAGGAGGTCGTCCTTCGAATCGTAATGATAGTAGATCGAGGCTTTCGACTTGTCGAGTTCGTCGGCGATCCGTGAGATCGACAGGCCCGCGTAACCGTGATCGAGAAGTGCGTGATAGGTGGCCTGCATGATCTCTTCCTGTGCGTCACTCCAGTCTTCGTGAGTAGAAGGCCCCGACATCGTCAACGTGACACGCTCCCGTATACCGGACGTCGTTCGGGCCTTCGGTAGTGGAACCGAGGTTCGAACAGTACAGATCGGACTACCATATTTTTGACTGAACGTTCAGTAAACTTAAGAGTATCGTCGCTCAGCGTGGCTATCAGGCCAGGGAGCGACAAGTGATCGAAACAATCGCGTCAGTGTGACGAACCGTTTTCGAACTTCGACTGTCGTCGACTTCGAGCGGACGGGCGTTCGATCGGGTCGCCACGTAGCGTGAAGCGGCGGGATGGGACGGTTATTTAAACGAACGTTCGACAGGTTCAGAACCCTTATCAGCACGGTGTCAAAAGGGGACTTCGTCCGTGAGGACTCGCAGGCGCAGATCCTGATAGAGGGCGAGATAACGAACCCCGACACCCTCGAACGGCTGTCCGAAGCCCAGTCGGCGGCCACGGACAAGGGGGTGACCCAGACACTCTCGAACGGACGAGCCGACATCAACAGTCCGTTGACGGTGATGCAGTCGATCGCCGCCGACGACGAGCAGTTCGCCCGGCAGTTCGAGGCCGCAGACACGGACGACGACGGCGTTCTCGATCAGAACGTCGAGGCGCTGTACGACTCGCTCTCCGAGACGGCACCCGAGGAGGCCCAGAGCGTCCGCTACCGGAACGGGGACAGCGACGAGGCTGCGCGGATGGTCGTCGCCATCGAGGGCGGTGCCGACGGTACGGCGATCACGAACCAGATGGGGAGCGTCGCAGACGGCCTCGACGGCTCGGGGCTCGAAGCGACGGCGACCGGCAGTGCGATCCTGAACGAGATCGTTCAGGACGAGCTGGTCAACACCGTCATCCAGAGCCTGAGCATCACGCTCGTGGCGACCTTCGTCTTCCTGATGATCACCTACCGGATCATCGAGGGGAGTGCGACGCTCGGCGTCGTCACGCTGTTGCCGGTCGCCTTCAGCGTGATGTGGATTCTGGGGACGATGTACCTGCTCGACATCCCGTTCAAGGCCCTGAGGGGGATGATCACGAGTCTGACGGTCGGGCTCGGAGTCGCCTACAGTATCCATCTCTCCGAGCGCTACAAGCAGGAACTCGAACGGAGCGGGGAGGTCTGGACCGCGATGAACCGCGCAGTCACGGGAACCGGCGGCGCGCTGCTGGGCAGCGCGGCGACGACGGTCGGTGGCTTCGGCGTTCTCGTGTTCGCCATCCTTCCGCCGCTCCAGCAGTTCGGGGTCCCCACCGACGCACAGGACAGCCAGCCGCTCCGGTTCGAAGGTGAAGTCCTCGCCGGGACGGAGCGGTTCCCGGTCGAGGGCGACGCGACGCTCGAAGTCGTCGCCGACGTGTTCGAACGGATCACTGCGGCCGGAACGGTCTCGGAGAGCGACCTCCGGACCGCGTACGACCGTTACGAGGAGGGGGTGGTCACTCGACAGCGATGCCGCCTTTCATCCCCAGCGAGAGGTGGGGCTCGCAGTGATAGAGGGCGATCCCAGTCTCCTCGAGCGTCTGCGTGTAGTTGATCCCCGAGCCGCCGACTGCCTCGCCGGAGCTGAACTCGTAATCCGACTCGCCGAGTTGTTCTTCGGGCAGGGCCTCCACGTTGTGGGGGTTGCCCTCGCCCGTCCAGTTCCAGCGGATCTGGGTCCCCGTCGAAACGACGACAGCGGGCGGGGCGTAGGCGAAGTTCCCGTCGTTGCCCTCTGCACCCACGTCGACAGTCACCGTGTCCTGCTCTCGAAGCACCTCGAAGTTGCCGTCGTAGTTGTCGGTCGCGCCACCGATCTCGGTCTCTGTCAGCCACTCGTCGATCGACGGATAGTCATCGCCGGTGACGGCACCGGCCGCGCCGCCGCCACCGTCGCCGCCGTCACCGGCACAGCCTGCGAGGGCGACCGTTCCGAGGCCGATCGTTCCGAGCAACCGTCGCCGGGTGTAGTATCGTTGCATGGTCGAGCCGTGACTCGCCGTGAAAGTAGTTAGCGAGCGCTTAGCGAGCGGTCAAAACGAGGGCCTTAGCGTTGGATCGGCTTACCGATCGAAGCCCGCGAACGAATCGACCGTCACGGCGTCGAGGGCGGCTTCCAGGTCTCCAACACCGTCTTTCTCGACCCGCTCGGGATTCGCGAGCAGGCGGATCGACTGTGTTCCGTGGGGGACGAAACCGAGGTCGAGGTCCTCCGCCGTCGCCCGGAGGCCGAGTCCGGCATCGGCGTCACCGCTGGCGACGGTCCGCGCGGGGCTCTCGTAGCCGTTGGCCGTCAGGTCGTAGCCCGCGATGGCGTCGGTCAGGTCGTGTCGGTCGACCCCGCGTTCGGCGGCCAGTTCATCGAGGGCGGCATCGAGGCCCGACCGGAGGCCGGTACCTGGATCGAGGTTGACGAAGGACAGATCTGCGTCGACCAGCGATTCCAGTCCGTCGACGCTCTCGGGGTCGCCGGCGGGGACGACGAGCCCCCATTCTCTGGTCCAGCCACCGATATCGACGGCGTCGGTGTCGTCGGTCGACTCCTCGTGCCCGGCGACGACGGCCACGTCGGCGACGCCGTCGCGGAGGCTGCGAAGCCCTTCGCGTTCCCCGACGGGGAGGTGCCGGGGCCGTTCGAGGCGGTCGAGCACGGTCGAGAACAGCGGGTCCGACTCACCGACACAGAGCACTGTCGGGGGGCGAACGTCGGGCGAGAAGAGGTCGACGGTGACGGTCTCGCCGGCGTCGAGGAAGGCGGTATCGGCCGGCACCGTCACCGTCCCGTCGGCGTCGACGAGGCTCGTCGTCGCGCCGCTGCCCTTGTCGACCGGGTAGACGAACAGGTCCCCGTCGCCGTCTGCGACGAGTCCGGCGGGCATCAGCCGGCGGCGACCCTTCTCGTAGCGCTCTCGGACGGCCATCTCGCCGGTGGCGGTCGCGGTGGCGGGTTCGGGAAGTCCCGCCGCCTCGCGCAGTCTGGGGGCGACGAACACCCGGAAGATCGTCAGCGCGGAGACCGGATAGCCCGGCAGGCCGACGTAGGCCGCATCGCCCAGTTCGCCCACGAGCATCGGCTTTCCAGGCTTGATCGCGGTACCGTGCAGGAGGAGTTCCCCTTGTTCCTCAACGACGCGGTAGATCACGTCGACGGCGCTCGCACTGGTCGAACCGGACGAGAGGACCAGATCACACTCGTCAGCGGCCTCGCGCAGCAGTCGCTCCATTTCGTCGTAGTCGTCACCGACATGGGGGTACAGCACCGGTTCGCCGCCGGCCTCCGAGACGGCGGCGGCCGTCGCGTAGCTGTTCACGTCGTAGATCTGTCCGGCCCCGCTGTCGAGAGCACCGCCGGGACGGACGAGTTCGTCCCCCGTCGAGAGGATTCCGACGGTCGGCTCCCCGCGAACCGGCACCTCGTCGACGCCCAGCGCCGAGAGCAGGCCGATCTCTCTGGGCGTGAGTCGGGTGCCCGGCCCGAAGGCGCGGGTGCCCGCGGCGATGTCCGCGCCTGCGAGCATGACGTTCTCCCCGGGCGTGACCGACGACCGGATCGCGACGCCGTCGTCGGTCTCGGTCGTCCGTTCGACGATCACCACCGCGTCGGCACCCTCGGGCATGACCGCGCCGGTCGAAATCTCGACGGCCGTCCCCGGATCGACGCTCACGTCGGGGGCCTCGCCGGCGTGGACCTCGCCGGCCAGCGAGAGCGCGACCGGGTCGGCCTCACCGGCCTCGAAGGTGTCCCGCGCCCGGACCGCGTAGCCGTCCATGCTCGCCCGGTCGAACCCCGGCACGTCGATTGTCGCGTCGATGCGTTCGGCGAGGACGCGCCCACGGGCCTCGTCCAGTGGGACCGTCTCGGTCCCGGGGTCGATGTCGAGACCGGCGACGACCTCGTGGGCGCGCTCGGGCGAGGCCAGATCACGGAACTCCGTGCGGTCGCTCACTGCGACCACTCCCAGTGCTGGACGGTGACGGTGCGCCCGGCCTCGTACCCCTCGGTGTCCTCCGGAACGACGACCCACCCGTCGGCGAGTGCGACGCTCGACAGGACGCCCGCGCCGCTCGCCCGGGTCGGTATCGCAGTGGGACCGCTCTCGCCGTCGTCTTCGAGGCGGACCCTGACGAACGATCTGGTCCCGATCTCGCTCGCGACCTTCCGCTCCAGTCGCGCCTCGGTCGCGGGGAACGAACCGCTCGGAAGACCGGCGAGGCGCTTCAGCGCGGGCCGGAGCAACTGGACGGCGTTGACGATGGTCGCCACGGGATACCCCGGCAGCATGAGCACCGTCGTTCCCCCGACGACCCCGATAGCGACCGGATGACCCGGCTTGAGCGCGACGCCGTGGACGAGCACCTCGCCGATGTCGTCGACGACACTGGGCAGGAGGTCGCGCTCGCCGACCGAGGACCCGCCGGTGGTCACCACGAGGTCGTGGTCGAGGTCGCGCTCGATCGCCTCGCGCAGCGCAGTCTCGCCGTCGGTCACCACGTCGCGATACGTCGCTTCGCCGCCCCAGCGGTGAACGTACTGGGCGACGGTCTGGCCGTTCGTCTCGACGACTTCGCCGGGCTCGGGGTCAGTCTGGACGAGTTCCTCGCCCGTCGGAATGACGCTCACGCGCGGGCGTTCACGGACTTCGACGGTGTCGACGCCGACGGCCTTCAGCAGTGCCAGATCGGAGGGGCGCAACTGGTGGGCCGGATCGAACAGGTGCTGGCCCTCGGACACGTCCTCGCCGACGGGGGCGACGTTCTCGCCGGTCGCGACGGCGTCGAGCACCTCGATTGCGTCGTCCTCGGCGCGCACCCGTTCGACCATCACGACGGCGTCGGCACCCGGCGGGAGTTCACTGCCGGTGTGAACCCGACTGGCGCTGTTGGGGCCGACGCTGTCGGCCCGGTCCAGTCTGACCGGCGTGCGCTCGCCGGCGTCGAACGTGTCCGTCGCACGCACGGCGAAGCCGTCCATCGCCGCCCGGGCGTAGTGGGGGACCGGGCGCGGTGCGTCGACGCGCTCGGCGAGGGCGCGCCCGTCGGCGTCGGCCACGGGGACCGTCTCGGTCCGGTCGACCGGGAAGAGCGAGTCCAGCAGTCGCTCGCGGGCCGCAGCGAGTCGCGTCCGCTCCCTGAACCCGACACCCCGGGGATCGTCTGTCATACTCGATGCGTGGTCGTCACACGGCAAAAAGCCCCGACTTCGCCGTCACTCCGGGTCCGGGACTGGCGTCGCTCGCGTCGCCGTCGCCTTGAACGAGAGGGCGACCGGCGTCCCTTCCGACAGCGCGAGTCGGTCCAGGCTGTCGTGGGTGAGTAGCGCGACGATCCGACAGTCCCCGGCGACCGAGACCGCGACGCTGGCGATTGATTCGCCCCGGTCGACGCCGGCGACGGTCCCCTCGAAACGGTTGCGCGCGCTCGTCGCGTCGGCCGCGGGTGCGCCGGATCGCTCGTGGAGGGTCACGGCGTCCGAGCGGATCGAGACCTGCACAGACTGGCCGACCGAGACGGGGTCGTCGGCCGCCAGCAACGCCCGGATCCGCCCGGCCCCGGTCTCGACGTCGCCCAGCTCGCCGTCGCGTTCGGCGACGGTGCCGGCGAGGACGGACTCCTCGACGGCCGCCGTCCCTGCGAGGGCGGCCCTGAGCCGCTCGAAGCGGGCCAGTAACTCCCGCGCCGTCGCGGTCAGTTCGCTCCCGCCGCCGCTCGCACCGCCACGCCGACGGTCGACGAGGTCGCCGAAGGCGGCTTCCAGCGTCTCGATCCGATCCAGCGCGCGGGCTCGCGAGCGTCCCAGCGTCGCCGCCGCACCGCTGACCGATCCTTTCTCCGCGACGGTGGCGAGCAGATCGGCGTCGTCGGCGGTGAAGCTCTCGCCGTCGGCCCGTAGCTGTGCGTCGACGCCCGAGTCCATACTACCCCTGCCCGCGGGTTCGGCAAAACCGTTATGTCCCGCGGGGCGAAACTCCGATGTATCTATGTCGAAACATCGCTCGTCGCGCCGTGGCGTCCTCCGGACAGTGGGGGCCGGGACGGTCGCCGCGCTCGGGGGGTGTACCGGACTGACCGGGACCGCCGTCGACACCGACCGACCGGCGTCGGCGACGGTGTTCCACGCCGGCAGCCTCTCGCCGGCGTTCCGGGCGGCCGAAGACGACTTCGAGGAGGATCGCGACATCGCCCTCGTCAGGGAGGCCCGTGGCTCGGTCGGTTCGACAAAGAAGATCACCGAGCAGGGCCGCCACGCCGACGTGCTCGCAGTCTCGGACTACCGCCTCCTGCGCGACCGCCTGCTCCCCGACTTTGCCGACTGGTACGCCGCCTTCGCCACCAACGCCATGGCGATCCAGTACCGTCCCGACGCGCCCGGTGCCGACGACATCACGACCGACAACTGGTGGGAGGTGCTCGCGCGCGAGGACGTGACCGTCGCCCATTCGGACCCGGCGGTCGACCCCGGTGGCTACCGGGCGGTCATGGTCCAGCAACTCGGCGCGACGCCGTTCGAGGGGGACCGACTCTACGACGAGTCCACCTCCCGACGCCTGCGCGAGAACTCCGTGACGCCGGCGGACACCGAATCACACCTCCGCGTCTCTCTGGAGTCCGGCGACGTGGACTACGCCATCTACTACCGGTCGCTGTGCGAGACGACCGATCTCCCGTGGCTCTCGCTCCAGCCGTCGGTCGACCTCTCCGTGGCGACCCCGACCTACGCCGACCACTACGCGACAGCCAGCGTCGAGACGGCGGCGGGCACGTTCACCGGCGCGCCGATCGCCTACGGGATCACGGTGCCGTCGGTCGCCGACTCGCCGGCGGCGGGTGCCCGCTGGATCGAACACCTCGCCAGCACCGAGGGGCAGCGACTCCTCTCGGAGCACGGCTTCGATCCGATCACGCCCCTGACGGTCCCGAGCGAACGCGCCAGTAGCGTGCCCGACCGACTGCGCGAGTACACCGAGAGCACCGACGCTATCGGCCCGCTCGAACTCTGAGATGGCGCTGACTCGTGACCGCGTGGCCGTGGTGCTCGCGGTGCTCACGGTGCAGGTGATCGCCCTCACGCTCGCGCTCGCTGCCGGGCGGCCGACGGCCTACGCGCTGTTCCTGATCTTCAGCGCCGCCGCCCTCGCGGTCGCCGCCGACGGCGGTCTCGCGGGGGTGGCTGCGGCGGCGCTCGGGGCGGTCCTGCTCGTCGCGCTGGCGGTCCCGCTCCTGCTGTTCGCGGCGGGACAGGACCCTGATCTCGTCGCGGCGAAACTGACCGATCCTGCAGTCCACCGGATGCTCTACCTCTCGATCTACGCCCCGCTGCTGGCGACGCTGTTCGCGCTCGTCACGGGGGTTCCGCTGGCGTACCTGCTCGCCCGTGGCTTCCCCGGGTCGACGGTCGTCCAGAGCCTCGTCGACCTCCCGCTGGTGGTGCCCCACTCCGTCGCCGGTATCGTCGTCCTCTTCGGCTTCGGAGAGGGCGGCGCGTTCCCGCAACTGTCGATTCTGGGCACCGTCGTCGGTGCGGTGCTGGCGCTGACGTTCGTCTCGGCACCGTTCGCCGTCAACGGGGCGCGGGAGGCCTTCGAGTCGCTGGATCCGGCGCTCCAGCACGCCGCACGCGTCCACGGGGCGGGCCCGCTCGGGACGTTCGGCCGCGTCTCGCTCCCGCTCGCGGGGCGTGGCATTCTCACCGGTGGCATCCTGACGTGGGCCCGCGCTGTCTCGGAGTTCGGTGCCGTCGCCATCGTCGCCTACACGATCCGCTTCTTCTACCCGCCGGCGGGGGAGGTCGTCCGATCGGCCCACGCGCCGGTGTTCATCTACCAGTCGTACCTCTCCGGGTCGCTGGCCGAGAGCGGTGCCGTCTCCTTCATCCTGCTGTGTGTCAGCGTCGCCCTGTTCCTCCTGATCAGGACCGCAACGCGTGACGGGGGGCGACTGGTGTGATCGACCTCGACCTCTCCCTGACCGTCGACGCGGGCACGGACCCGTTCACCGTCCGGGCCGACTTGACCGTCGCTGACGGCGAGACGCTGG
>Ga0207755_100582_pt1 | contig 16014 bp, 14 predicted proteins | sample A23P2SouthBayCA_FD_187734 | JGI IMG/M metagenome (GOLD analysis project Ga0207755, IMG submission 187734) | Aerobic enrichment media microbial communities from Bioluminiscent Bay, La Parguera, Puerto Rico - A23 P2 (SPAdes) | ecosystem: Environmental > Aquatic > Marine > Unclassified ...
GCACGTCGTAGGCGAACCGCCGGTCGGTCTCGGTCACGGTGACGACGACGCCGGGGTAGATCTCGTCCTGTTCGCGCACGTCGGGCGCGTACCACGCGTCGGGGTCGTCCGGCGCGACCGGTGCCGGCACCGTCGGCGCGCTCGTCTCTGCCTCCCCCTCGGTGAACATGGACGAGCGTGGGGGCGAGATCCTACTTAAAGTTTCAGTTTTGGTATCTCGAATTAATTATTGGTATTATGTAGTCGCGGTGCCGTCGGACGTCGCTCGCTCGCGTCGACCGTGCCCCTCCACGCCTGTGGGGTCGCGTGTGGCTCCCGGGCTGCCCGATTCGCAGACGACAGTCGCTTGAGCTGCCAGTCACAACGAGGCGTATGTCGTTGCGCTCAGACCTCGCGGCGTGTCTCGCTCGCGACCGTTCGGGGTTTCGGAGGCGGTTCCCCGACCTCGTCGCGGAGCACGACCTCGACGCCCGGACGAGTGCCTTCGAGGACGGGATCGAGAGGTTCGACGGTCCGGCTGGTCGGCCGAACGTCGAGGCGCTGGACCCGTGGACGCGGGAACTGGTCTGGCGGCTCTGGCTGCTCGACGACGCCCCGGTGGGGCTGACCCTCTCGGGGCCGGCGTACCAGGACAATCCGATCCGGTACGTCAACCGGACGTTTCGCGAGCTAACGGGGTACGGACTCGACGACGTGCTCGGTGCGAACCCGCGGCTGTTGCAGGGGCCCGACACAGAAGCCGCGCCGGTCGCCGATCTACGGGAGGCGACCGACATCTGGGAGCCGGTGACGGTCGAACTGCGGAACTATCGCAAGAACGGAACGGCGTTTCGCAACCGTGTTTCGCTGGTCCCGATCGAGGGTCCCGACGGCTCCGTGAGCAACTGGCTGGGCATTCAGTCGCAGCTCGACGGTGACAGCTGATACCGGCTGTCGTACGGACGGGCGACGCCGTTTTCCAGTCAACTGATGCAGTCGTGCGGTCGATCCAGGAAAAGACGGTAACGTTTCATATCAGTATCAGCCGCCGCGTTTCCGGTACCAGACCCGTTCGCCGACCGGCGACTCGCCGTCGAGACCGAGCCTGTCGACGAACAGGTCACGGATCGCGAGCGTGACGGTGAGCTCGACCGCCGTTCCCTCGTGCGGGCGCACCGTGACGACGCAGTGACCGTCTCGCTGTTCCATCGACTCGATCGTGCCGACGGTCCAGCGGTCGACGTGGTGGCTCGGTTCTCGTGCGTGGATGCGGTCGTGGTTCATATGTCGCCGTCACTTGGCGAAGTAACTGGTGAAAAAGCCCGAGAGGAACGACGAGACGGCGACGCTCATGGCGACCTCGCCGAGATCCCAGGGTCCGTCCTCCGAGTCGGCGAGGAAGACGGTGATTCCGACGCTGATCACGAGCGAGACGATGCCGTTGACGAGGTGGGTGCCGAACGATCCCATACCCGCCGTAGGGCCGGGAACACAATACCCTTTCTGCCGACCGTCCGGAGCCCGGACTGTCAGCGTTCGCCGGGCGCGTTCTCCCGGACCCGTGCGCGAACCTCGTCGTCGACGTACTGCGTTTCCAGATCGTTCTTCGAGAATTTGCCCGTCGCGCCTTTCGGCACTTCGGGGATGAACTCGATCACGTCGGGCAGCCACCACGACGGGTACTCCGCGGCGACGAACTCCCGGAGCGCCTCGCGCAGCGCGTCGTCGGCCTCGGTCCCGTCTTCGACGACGACGAACGCGGCCGGTCGCTCGTCCCACGTCGGATGCTCGACCGGGACGACGGCGGCCTCGGTGACGGCGTCGTGGCCCATCAGTCGGTTCTCGAGTTCGACACTGGAGATCCACTCGCCGCCGCTCTTGACGAGGTCGTCGAGGCGGTCGACCACGTCGGTGTAGCCGTTCTCGGTGACGCGTGCGATGTCGCCGGTCCTGAGCCAGCCGTCCTCGGTGATCGCCTCGCGATTCTTCTCGGGTGCGTTGAAGTACTCCGTCGTCACCCACGGCCCCTTCATCAGGAGTTCGCCGAGCGATTCGCCGTCCCACGGCACCTCCTCGCCGTCTTCGTCGACGACCTTCTGCTGGACGCCGGGCTTCGGGAGGCCGGCGTGGGCGCGGATCGCGGTTCGTTCGTCACCGTCTGCGTCGACGTTCCCGGGAAGCGTTTCCGCGATGTGGGTGATCGGCGTCGTCTCGGTCATCCCGTAGCCCGAGACCAGTTCGACATCGAGTGTCTCGCGGTACTGCTCGATGAGTCCCTTCGGCGTCGCCGACCCGCCCGAGAGGACGTAGTCGAGTGAGTCGAGATCCGGGTCCGCCTCCTCGGCGTACTGGAGGAGTCCGCGCCACACTGTCGGGACGGCCGCACTCTGGGTGACCCCCTCGTTCTCGACGAGGTCGGCCAGGTCCGACGGCTCGGGATTGGGACCCGGCAGCACCTGCTTGGACCCGGCGGCGAGCGTCGCGAACGGGCGACCCCACCCGGAGACGTGGAACATCGGAACGACCGTCATCGCGGTGTCCCGTGCGGTCAGTCCGACCTCGCCGGTGAGCAGCCCCATCGTGTGGGCCCAGTACATCTTGTGGGTGTACTCGACGCCTTTGGGGAGCCCGGTCGTCCCAGAGGTGTAACACATCCCTGCGGGCTGGTCTTCGCTCACGTCGGGGAACTCGTAGTCGGGGTCGCCACCGTCGATGAACGACTCGTAGTCCGTGACCGGCTCGAGATCGGTCTCGGGGACGGTGTCGCCCATGACCACGAACAGTTCGACGCTGTCGAAGGCGTCCTCGTCGTAGGCCGCTTCCAGGGCCTCCAGCATGGTCGGATCGACGACCAGCAGTTTGTCCTCAGCGTCCTCGACGAGGTGCTGGACGTGGTTGTCCGGCAGGAGGATGTTGATCATGTGCAACTGCGCGCCCTGACAGGGCACCCCGTAGTACAGTTCGTGGTGCCAGTGGTTGTTCCACGCGAAGGTCGCGATCCGATCGCCCTCGCCGTAGCCACGCCGGTCGAGGACGCTCGCCAGCTTTCGGACGCGGTCGCCGTACTCGCCGAAGGTGTACCGGTGGATCCCCTCGTGTGTTCGAGAGACGATCTCCTGATCGCTAAAGACGTTTTCCGCGCGCCACAGGAACTGGTGCAGGGTCATGTCACTACCGCCTGGCATACCACAACCATCGTGGTAAATTATGATAAATGTGCGTACAACCGTGGGGTCGTTGGATGGCGTTCTCCGACGGCCGGGGCTGGCCGGTCGTGACTCGCTGACCACACGCCCACGCGCACGAGAGAACAACTCACGTCAAGTCGTCGAGGTCGGTGCGTGACAGAAAGTCGAAGTACCATCCAGTCGAGCGGGTCGGACCTTCCCGGCAACAGTCTCTCTCAGACGCTCGGCCCGAACTCGTCCATGGCGGCCCGGACGAGTTTCGCTTCAGCCTTCTGGAGGTGGTCACTGACCGTCGCCGGCGCGCAGTCGAGTTCGGCGGCGATCTCCTCGTGAGTCGCGCCGCGTGGCTGGTCGTAGTATCCCATCGAGAGTGCGGTGTCGACGGCCTCGCGCTGGCGCTTCGAGAGGCTGGTCTTCGGATCGTCCAGCCCGCCGCGGAACTCGCTGATCGTCTCGATGCGCACGTCGATGGCTTCGGGCGCGTCGTCGAGTCCGCGCTGGAGTGCTTCGGGATCGCCCACTGCCTCGCCGTACATCGTGCCGTCGCGGTAGATCATCGGCGTCCGTAACACCATCCCGGTCAGTGGGCCGGCCCGGTGGATCGCCTCGAACAGCGGCGTCTCCAGTGGCTCCATTACCAGCAGCGCGTAGGCCTGCCCGTCGGCGACCTCGGTCACTTCGACGGAGCGAACGCCGGGGGTGTCGGCGGCGCTCTCGGCGAACGTGGAGGCGTCGCCGTCGATGGCGAACAGGAACGTTTCGGTGCCCGACAGCGTCGTGTTTATTTCGAGGACGCGAGCCTCCTCGACGGCGGGGTTGTTGGCCAGCAGATCGAAGAACGCGGGTGCGGCGTCGGCCTCGACGTGGGCGCTCGCACGGATTCGCTTCATAGCTCTCGCCTTTCACGAAGCCGATATAAACCCCACTGCTATACCGCACAGAACGCTCTGGCCGCCGGGCCGCCACGACGTGAGTAGATGGTGCGACCGACACTGCAGACGGCGACCGACGATTCGACAGGTATCGACGCGGCGGCTGATCGAACGCAGTCTGACGACGCGGCCGGTCCGCCGGCAGTGGTCGTCGAGGATCTCACCTTCGCCTACCCCGACGGCACGCGGGCGGTCGACGAACTCTCGCTGTCGATCCCGCGGGGCGAGTGTTTCGGCTTCCTCGGGGCCAACGGGGCGGGTAAGACGACGACGATCAAACTGCTTGCGACGCTCCTCGACCCGACCAGTGGCACCGTCCAGATCAACGGCTACGACGCAGCAGCCGACCGGAGCGCGGTCCGTGGGACCATCGGCTACATGGCCCAATCGGTCGGCGTCGACCGGACCCTGACCGCCCGGGACAACCTCGCCTTTGCCTGCAAGGCCTACGGCGTACCCCGGGACCGTCGTCGCGAACGGATCGACGAACTGCTCGCCCTCGTCGATCTAGCCGACGTGGCAGACACGCCCGCCGGCCAGTTCTCCGGTGGCATGCAGAAGCGCCTCGACGCGGCGACCGCGCTCGTCCACGACCCGGCCCTCGTCTTCCTCGACGAACCGACGACGGGGCTCGATCCGAAAGCTCGCTCACGCCTGTGGGACTACTTCGAGCGGATCAACGACCGCGGGACGACGGTGTTCCTCACGACCCAGTACCTCGCCGAAGCCGACGCGCTGTGTGATCGGCTGGCGCTGTTGCGCGAGGGGCGACTCGTCGAGTCGGGCACGCCCGCGGCCCTGAAACGCCGGGTCGGTGGCGCGGTGCTTTCGATCACGCTCGAGGGCGGTGGCGAGGCCGTCGCGACCGCTGCCGGCGTCGCACGAGAGAGCGGTCTCCTCGGCCCGGATGCGACCGTCGACACGACCGACGAGTCCCTGCGGGTGAGGACCGAGCGTGCCCGGGCGGTCGGTCCAGAGCTGCTCGTCGCGCTCCGTGACGCCGGCGTCGCCGTGACGGGCTTCGACGTCGCGGAACCGACGCTCGACGACGTGTTCTTCGCACTGGCAGACGAGTCGTCCGACGGTCTCGCTGACGACCCCGAGGCTGAGGGACCTGTCTCGACCGACCGGCAGACAGGGGGTGCGCGATGAGTACGTCGCCGGCCCGGGACGACACCGACACCGTCGACGATCGTCCCACACCAGCGTCAAATTCCTTCGTGGGTGACGTGTTGGTCAACACCGAGCGGTGGGCCTGTAAAGCCGTCCAGACGCCCGCCCAGCTCGTCCTCGAAGTCGCGCTGGCGATCTTCTCGCTGTTGATGTTCACGGCCGTCTTCGGCGACCTCGGCGCACTCGCGCTCGAACGTGGGGCGTTCGCCGGCGTCGACTACGTCACGTTCATCCTCCCGGCGGCGCTCGTGCAGGTCGCTGGCTCGGCCGCGATCGGTTCTGGCATCGGCCTGATCGAGGATCTGGACAGCGGAATGTTCGAGAAGACGCTGGTGTCGCCGATGCATCCGGCGGCGGTGTTTCTGGGCAAGGCGATCGCAGAGCTTGCGCGCGTCGTCTGTTACGTCCTCCTGATCGTCGGGCTGGGGATGGCCATGGGCGCGTCTGTCGAGACCGGGCTCCTCGGTATCGCTGGCATCGTCCTCGTCTGTCTCCTCTTCGCGCTGTGGTACATGGCGATCTCGAACGTCGTCGCGTTGCTCTCGGGCGACGAGGGGACGCTCGACGCCGCAGCGAACCTTCTCCTGTTCCCACTCCTGTTTTTCTCGTCGGCCTTCCTCCCGCTGTCGGCGCTCCCACAGACCGTTCAGGACTTCGCGACGGTGAATCCAGTCACCTACGGTGCCGACGCCGTCCGGGCGCTGGTGCTCGGTCGCGACGTGTCGACGGTCGTCCAGTTCCATCACTTCGGCGGTGCCCTCGATACGCTCGTCCCAGCAGTCGCCGTCCTCGTCGCACTCGACGGTTTGTTCGGTGGCATCGCGGTCTGGTTGCTCGCTCGGGCTAGTCGTTCGACCATGGTCTGAGTTGCGCCCTGCATCCGTCTCGGCTCTTTTCATACCCGACGGTCGCTTGGTGTTCTCGTGACACTGCCAAATCAGTGTGGTACAATACTGTGAAACAATCACCTCGGAATATGTGCGGCCAAATACATCGTATACGAAAACGTAGGGGAGAATATAGGGCTATAGTCTGGGATATGGGGACAAAGCCACTCCTGGATGTGCTGTTTGGATGGTGTTGTTCTCTCATGTAGATATATGGGTAGAAAACGCGCTATATGCTGTCGAGTACGTCCTCGAACGGGTGGTCTTCGAGTACCACCCCACGCCTGCCGAGTGCATGCCGGCTACTCAGCAGTGTAGACCACCGGAGCTGATGTCTGGAGGGGGGCTGAGCTGGTAGACGAAGCGTGCGCGCGACGTTCGAAAATAATGGTCGTACAAGTGTTATCGCTGATCGGTGTCAACCCACTTTCCGCGTCTGTCTGGTGTAGTCCCAGTCGATGGTGCCGTGATCGTCGACGCCATCGGCTTGTCGATAACGGCCTGTTCGGGCCCTTTATCGATTGCTGGCAATACTTGCAGTATCGCAGTAACAAAAGATTCTACTTGGTAGTGATACGTGGCCACCTGTGGATTATTGTGAGGGTACTGAGATCATATACCTCCATCTCCGGTGATCTGTCGATTTTCGAGTGGGCTGTGGAATCCACTGGAGAACGCTGTTCGGTTGGTCGAGCCAAAACGCTAAACCCCTTCCTGTGGTATCGGCACACATGCGTTCAGTGAGCGTCGGCGACCACGAACTCGAACTCGGGAGCGACGCGCTGGTCGAACTCCGCGAGAGCACCGACATCCGTGACGATCCGGCGGCATTGCGCGAACGACTGGCCGAAGACGGCTACCTGTTCATCCGGGGGTTGCACGATCCTGACCGCGTGCGCGACGCACGGGCCGACGTGCTCGAACACATGGCCGAAGAGGGTCTGCTCGATCCCGACGCACCCGTCGCCGAAGGTGTCATCCACCCCGAGTACTTCGGCGACGCGTTCGACATGAGCGCAGCATCGTGGACCCACTACCCGAACCTGACGGAGCTTGTCGAAGGCGACGAGATCATGTCGTTCTTCGATCGATTTCTCGACGCGCCGCCGCTCGCACTCGACCGGAAGCTCGGGCGTGCCAAGGCGACGGGTCGGTTCACCGGCTTCCACGTCGACCGTATCTTCATGGGTCGCGGCACCGACCAGCTGTACACTGTCTGGCGCCCGATCGGTGACTGCCCGGTGGAGATGGGGCCGTTGCTGGTCTGTCCGGGCTCGCACAGACACGACCGTCTCCGGGAGACCTACGGCCAGCTGGACGTTGATCGCGACGCCGTCGAGGCGATGTTCTCCGAGGATCCCCACGACGTGATCGAGACGATCGGCGGGCCGCTGGCGACCGCGGACTTCGAGGCTGGTGACGCCCTCATCTTCGGCCAGTATCTGCTACACGGCTCGCTGACGAATCAGACGGATCGCTTTCGGATCAGCGTCGACACGCGCTACCAGTCCGTCGAGGACCCAGTCGACGGACGCTGGGTCGGTACGGACCCGATCGGTCACTACGAGTGGCCCCACGACGACCCGACGCCCATGGCCGAGCAGCGCGCTGAGTGGGGGCTGTGATCAGTCGCCGGGCCGTTGCTTGTCCAGATTACTCGTCGACTGACAGCGTCGCCGGCGCCGCGTCGGTCACGGCCACGTCGTAGGCCCCGACCTCGCCGTCCCCGAGGACCCACGTCGCGTCGGCCGGTACCTCGACGGCCAGCGGGTCGTTGCGGAAGTTCCCGATCCAGGTGAGTCCGTCCCGTCGCGTCGCCCGGACCTGTTTCGGCAGCGGCGTCGAGGTCGCGACACCGGCCCGGTCCAGCAGGTCGTCCACGAGTGCGCCGGCGAGGTCGGTTCCCGGCCACGTTCCTACGTAGGTAACTGACCGGTCGCCGGCGTCAGTGTGGGTGATCGCGGCCTCGCCGTCGGCACGTTCCCCCTCGTAGCGACCCAGTACGTCCGTGCCGTCGGCCGGGACGAGCCACTCGTTCCAGACCGAGCAGTCGAATTCCCGGCCGTCGTAGGTGACGGTGCTCTCCAGTTGTTCGGGGACGCTCTCGAACTGGTCGACGGTCGCTCCGACCAGATCGCTCAGTGGGCCGGGCTGGGGGGCGTCGTGGAGCTTGTTGTGCGGGTCCTTGAGCCCCGAACGCATCGTCACCAGTAGCTCGCCGCCGTCGTCGACGTACGCTTTGAGGTGTGCCCCAAGTTCCTCGTCGACCAGATACAGCGTCGGTGCGACGACGGCGTCGTACTCGTCGAGGTCGGCCGTCGGTGGCACCACGTCCACCGTGACCGACCGCTCGCGCAGCGCCCGGTAGTACGTTTCGAGGTGCTGCCAGTAGTCGAAATCGGGGGTGTCGGCTTCGATACCGAGCGCCCACGCGCTATCGTAGCTGTGCAGCAGCGCCACGTCGGCCTCGGGGACAGCGAGTTCGGTGGTCCCGGTGGCGTCACTGATCGTCGCGAACTCTTCGGCGGCCAGTGCGGCGTCCCGGTAGCCGGCGTCCGGTTCGCCGTCCTGTGCCAGCAGGCCGCTGTGGTACTGTTCCTGCCCCATCCGGCACTGTCGCCACCGGAAGTACGACACCACGCCCGAACCGTGGCCGACGGCGTAGTGCGCCCAGAGACGCATCGCACCGTCCGCGGGCTGGGGCGAGTACGGCGGCCAGTTGATGTCGCCGGGCTGTTGCTCCATCACCCACAGCGGCTCGCCGGTGGCGCTCCGGTAGAGGTCGTGGTCCAGTCCGAGGTTGTCCGGGTCGCCCGCTCGCAGTTCCTCGCGACCGACCTCGTCGCGCTGGACCTGTACGTGGCCGGTCGGGTAAGAGTCCCACGAGGCGAAATCGAGGTCCGAAGCGAGGTCGTAGGCGTCCAGCGCCTCGAAGTGGGACATGCAGTTGTGGGTGACGAACCAGTCGTCGTTCGCCCCGCGCAGGATCTCAGTCTGCTCGCGGTTGTACGAGACGGCGCTGTCGCTCGCGAAGCGATAGTAGTCGAGCAGGCGTGAGGGGTGATGATTGGCAGCGGTGTGGCGGGGCGGGTCGATCTGGGCGAAGTCGTTCAGGTCCTGACTCCAGAAGGCCGTCCCCCAGGCCTCGCCGAGCGTCTCGATGTCGCCGTACTTCTCGCGGAGCCACGTCCTGAAGGCACTGGCGCAGTCGTCGCAGTAACAGCGGATCGTCCCGTGACAGCCGTACTCGTTGTCCGTCTGCCAGCCGGCGACTGCGGGGTCGTCGGCGAACCCTTCGGCCAGCGCTGCGACGATTCGGCGACTCTCGCGCCGGTACACTGTGGAGTTGTGGCAGTAGTGGCGACGGCCGCCGTAGTGCCGGGTCGTCCCGTCGTCCTCCTCTTGGAGGATCTGTGGGTACTCGTCGACCAGCCACTTGGGTGGGGTCGCCGTGGGCGTACACAGCACCGCCTGCATTCCGTGCTCACCGATCAGCGAGACGGCCCGTTCGAGCCACTCGAAGTCGTACTTGCCCGGTTCGGGTTCGAGACGTGACCAGGCGAACTCGCCCATCCGGACGTACTCGATACCGGTCTCGGCCATCTGTTCGATGTCCGACTCCATGCGCTCGTCTGGCCAGTGTTCGGGGAAGTAGCAGACGCCGATGTTCATGACTATACTGCGTGTGCGACGCGCTCCATAAATAGTGTTTCGAGGGTGAACTGCGCGTCACGTGTCCGAAGTCGTCGGTGTCGCCGTCGCGGTCGGGTTGGTCGCCCACTGGTCCTCGGACAGCCAGTTGGGCCGCTCGACGGTCGCCCTCCCGACGGCGTCGTACCGGAAGCGGTGGGTCACGTCGATCGGACGGTCGCCACCACGGTTGACGTAGGAGACGTTCAGCGAGCGGACGAACCCCTCCGGAGCGATCACCGCCGTGACGGTGTAGTCGGTCGCGCCGCCGATCCGTCGGTAGCGGTCGGTCGTCGCCCGAACGCGGTAGTGCAGTCGGCCGTCGGCGACCGTCTCGGCGACGGTCGCGTTCTCGACGGCGAGATACCGCTCGATAGCGCCCGCCGCGATCGGTCCGTACTGGTCGGTCGCGTTCGGGGCCGGGGCGCGTCTGAGTCGCTCGACGAACCGGTAGTAGCGCGTGTAGACTGTCTCGCCGTCGGCGAACTCGGAGGTGTTCGTCAGGGCACCGGGACTCGTGTAGCGGTAGGCGTAGGTCTTCGGGCCTTCGACCGTGAGAAGCTGATCGCTGCGGTTGCCCTGAAAGGTCGTTCGCGCGTGCCAGCGGTACGACTTCTCGGGGAGTGCGTCGAGATGTGCCTGCGCGATCACATCGGCGTCGGTCACGCCGCCGCCACTGAGACCGGGCGGGAGCGGCCCGTTGGGTTCGTCCGTCGGGACGGTCGTCTCCGGCACCGGCGCAGGCGTCACCGTCTCGGTCGGCCCGGACGGACCGCCGAACCCGCTACAGCCGGACAAGGCGGTGATCCCGACGAGTACCAGCAGGACGCCAACGCTCTGTTTCATCTGTTTCCCATTGGGAGTGGAGTGACAAAAGCACCCGGCAACAGGCGGTCGAATCGGGATCTCAGCTATCGTCGTCTCGCAAGGAGTGCGCCCCGACGTGGCGACATGGTTTAGGTATGGACAGCCGGCAGTCTTAGTCGCCGGTCACGTACTGCTGATAGTCCACGTCGGTCTCGCTGGTCTTGGTCTTGATCGACTCCTGCGTGTTGCTGTCGAACAGGTAGAGGTCCGCCTCGTCGAACCCGAAGTCGACGGACATCCCCTCGTCGGGGTGCATCTTGCTCTCGATGCGGGCGGTCAGGTCGATCTCGCCCATCGTCGCGTAGAGGAAGTTCTCGTTACCCATCTCCTCGACAACGGTCACCTCGCCGGGCATGCCGCCCTCGGGATCGAGGCGCATGTCCTCCGGTCGGATCCCCACACGGATACGGTCGTGCCCCTCGACGAACGACGGGTCGCCGAGGGTGTACTCGAAGCCGCCGGGGCCGTGGAGGGTCGCTTCCTCTACGTCGGCGGTGAAGGTGTTGATGCTCGGACTCCCGATGAACCCGGCGACGAACTCGTTGGTCGGCGAGCGGTACACGTCGCTCGCGGTACCGACCTGCTGGAGTTCGCCCTCGTTGAGCACGGCGATCCGGTCGCCCATCGCCATCGCTTCTGTCTGGTCGTGGGTGACGTAGCAGGTCGTCACGCCGAGTTCGCTCTGTAGCTCCTGTAGCTCGGTCCGCATCGTCGACCGGAGCTTCGCGTCCAGATTCGACAGCGGCTCGTCCATCAGGAACACCTCGGGGTCGCGGATGATGGCGCGGCCCAGCGCGACGCGCTGTTGCTGACCACCCGACAGCTCCTTGGGCTGGTCGCCCAGTAGCTCTTCGATGCCGAGCATCTCTGCGACCTGTTCGACCCGTTCGTTGATCGCTTCGGTCGACTGCTTGGTCGAGAGCCGGAGCGGGAAGCCGATGTTCTTGCGGACGGTCATGTGGGGATACAGCGCGTAGTTCTGGAACACCATCGCGACGTCGCGGTCGCGGGCGCGCTGCTCCGTCACGTCTGTGCCGTCGAACTCGATACTGCCGTCAGTCACGTCTTCGAGGCCGGCGACACAGCGCAGTGTCGTCGTCTTCCCACAGCCCGACGGGCCGACGAAGACGAGGAACTCCCCGTCCTTGATTTCGAGGTTGACGTCGTCGACCGCCACGATCTGCTCACCGTCGTCACCGAACTCCTTGCGTAGGTTCGTGATGTCTATTGTAGCCATGTGTAATCACCTATTGTTTGACCGATCCAGAGAGGATGCCTTTGATGAAGTACTGCTGCATCGTGAGGAACACGACGAAGATTGGCGTCACAGCCAGCGACGTCGCGACCATGATCTGATCGAAGTAGACGCGCTGTGCGCCCACGAGGTCCGCCAGCGCCAGCGGAATCGTGTACATCTGGGGGTCCTGTAGCACGACCAGCGGGTAGAGGAACGCCTGCCACTGGTTGAGGAACAGGATGATCGACAGCGCCGCCAGCGACGGCAACATCGTCGGCAGCGCGATCTTGTAGTACAGCTGGAACTCCGTCGCGCCGTCCATCCGGGCCGACTCCAGCAGCGAGTCGGGGATCGCCTTCATGTTCTGGCGCATCAGGAAGATCCCCAGCGGGTTCGCCGCCCACGGGAGGATCACTGCCAGGTAGGAGTTGGTCCAGCCCAGTTGCGTGATCAACAGGAACAGCGGGATGATCAGTAGCTGGATCGGCAACACCAGCGTCGCCAGAATGAAGTAGAACAGTGGTTCTTTGAACCGGAACTCGTACTTGGCGAAGGCGAACCCGGCCATCGAACACAGCACTAGTGAGAGGGCCGTGTACGACACCGAGATGATGATGCTGTTGCCCATGCTCCTGACGAAGTCGACGTTCTCTTGCAGGGCCTGGAAGTTACTGAACCACTCGAAGCCCGGCAGGAGGCGCGGGGGCCACGTGAAGAACTCGGACTGGGGGATCGTCGCGGCGACGATCATCCAGTACAGCGGGACCATCACGAGGACGACCAGCGTCAACAGGAAGATGTAGCTGCCGAACTTCCAGAGTGCCTCGTTCCGGTCTTCGGTGCGCATTATTCCTCACCTCCGTACTTGATCTGAATGATCGACATGACACTGACGATGATGACGAGGATGACCGAGACGGCACTGGCGTACCCCAGATTCAGCTGGAGGAACGCCTGGTTGTAGATGTACTGGACGATCGTGATCGTCGCGTTCGAGGGGCCACCGCCGGTGATGACGTAGGGCTCCGAGAAGATCTGGAAGGTCCCGATCGTCGAGGAGACCACCACGAACAGCAGGACCGGTCGGATCTGTGGCAGCGTCACGTAGCGGAACTTCTGCCAGCGGGTCGCCCCGTCGATCTCGGCGGCCTCGTACAGTTGCTGGGGGACCGTCTGGAGGCCCGCCAGCAGGATGATCATGTTGTAGCCGAGCCAGCGCCAGGTGACGGCGATGACGAGTGTGAAGCGCGCGCCCCAGGCACTCCCAAGCCACGAGACCGGTTCGAAGCCGACCTGTGCGAGGACGTAGTTGACGAGCCCGACCTGATCGTTGAACAGGAGCAGGAAGATCGTCGAGTACGCGACCAGGCCCGTGGCGACGGGCAGAGCGATCAGGGTGCGGAACAGCCCCTTAGCGCGGATGAACTTCGAGTCCAGCACGAGCGCGGTCGCCAGCCCCAGAATCACCATCAGGGGCACCTGGACGAAGAAGATAAACGAGGTGTTGAACAGGGACGTGTGGAACAGCGAGTCCCTGAAGATGAGCCGCTCGTAGTGACTGAGACCGACCCATTCGAGATTGGCGATCTGCGGGATCGTCAACTCGAAGGGGCCGGCCGCGATCTGGAGCAGGATGTCGTTGGACACGCTCACGTAGTTGAAAAACGACAGGTAGAGCGTGTACACCGTCGGGAACAGCAGGAAGATCCCGAAGAGGATGAAAAACGGGGAGATGTAGGCGTAGGGAAGCCCCGGAATCTTCGGGACGAGGTCGGAGACGTCCTGGCGGGCGTACCGAACGCGATCCGAGAGCTGCTGGTACGTTCTCGACGAACGGACGCGAGACTGGATGGCACCGAGCACCATCTCAGGCTGCGCCTCCTGTCGACTCTCCGTGACAGCGGTTCCACCCGCTGGGCGGTACTGCGAACTCCTCGAACGGTCGATCCGAGGGAGACTCGTTCTCGTGACTGGACGAGGAGGTCCCGACGCTGTCGACACTCACGTGCCAGTCCAGCGCCGGCCGTCCCGTCCTGTCTCCGATCCTCGTGTTGTCTGTCATCATAGATCGTATGTGGAAAGATTGTGTCGCGTGCTACCCCAAGTTAGTTTCGGCTCTCAGGCCAGATCGCGGTCGGTCCGGTCCGCGACAGTCTGTGCAGCGTCCTGCATCGCCTGCTCGGGACCCTTGTCGCCGTCGAGCATGTTGCCGAGTTCCGTCTCGACCGCGTCCTGCACTTCGGGGGTGTCGGTCGTGTAGTTGTACGGCTCGATCTGCTCGGCGACCTCCGCGAACAGGCTGAAGATCGCCTGCCCGCCGTAGAAGTCCAGTTCCTCCTCGTAGATGTCGGCGTCGTAGGCCGTCGTCAGCGACGGGAACAGGCCGTACTCTTCGAGCATCATGTTCTGGACCTCGGGTGTGGTCATGGCGTACAGGCAGTAGTCGAAGGCGCGGTTGACCGTCCCCTCGTCCTCGATCTGTGCCGGGATCGCCATGTTGGAACCGCCGCGATTCGACGCCCGGTTGCCGCCTTCCTCGAAGGCGGGAAGCTTGTAGACGCCCCAGTTGCCGGCCGTGTCCGGCAGCTCTGCGCGAAGCGTCCCGTCCATCCACGCCGCGCTCGGGAGCGAGGCCAGCGTCCCCTCTGCGAAGGAAGTGAACCAGCCGCCCGACCACAGTTCGATCCGCGTCGTGATTCCGGCGTCACTCATGTCCTGGAGGATCTGCGCGACGGCGATGCTGTCCTCGCTGGCGACGGCGACCGCGCCGTCGTCGGTGAAGGCCTGCCCGCCGCGCTGGCGGATCAGCATCCGCCAGAGCTGGGCCATCTCTTGTGGCGGGAGGTTGAACATCGCCACGTCGTCGGGCAGCTGCTGGCCGGCCTCGATGAAGTCGTCCCACGTCTCGATGTCGTCGGGGTTGATCCCGGCGTTCTCGTACACGTCGCGCTTGTAGAAGACACCGGTCGGACCGATGTCCCACGGGATCGCGTAGTAGTTGCCGTCGTAGCTGACGGTCTGCCACTTGCCCTCGACGATGTCCTCGACGATGCCGGCCTCCTCGATTCGGCCAGTGAGATCTTTCAGGCCGTCGATGCTGCCGTAGCTGGTCACGTCGTAGTTCTGCACCACAGAGAAGTCCGGTGCGCCGGAGCCGCTGGTGACTGCGGTCTGGAAGCGCTGCTCCCAGGAGTCGCTGCCCAGCTCTTCGATGGAGATCTCCGTGCCGTTCTCCTCGTTGTACATGTCGGCCGCGTCCTGGAGTGAACGCGCCGCGATGTTCCAGCCCCACCCAGTCGCCGCGTTCGCCATCTGGGGCGTCGACGTGCTGCCGCCGTCGCTGCCGCCATCGCTGTCACCGTCGCCGCCACTGCTACCGTCGCCGCCGTCGCCGCCACTGCCACCGTCGCCGCCGTCGCCGCCGGTGTTGACGCTACAACCCGCGAGGCCTGCCGTGCCCATGAGGCCGAGTGTTCGCAGTAGCTGTCGACGCCGCGTAGTCGGGTCTGAAGACTCTGTCATAGGGAGTACAGTACAATCATTGCGGATAGTGGTATATTAAAATACCGGTAACAATCATGGAGTATGTCGGCCGTCCAGCTCAGTTCAGCTCGCGGACGGCCGCCATCGCGTCGTCGGGATCGCCGGTCGGCGAGAACTCACAGCCGACGGAGCCCTCGTAGCCCGCGTCGTCGATGGCGTCGAAGACGTTCGCGTAGTTCAGTTCGCCCGTCCCGGGTTCGTGACGCCCCGGTACGTCGGCGACGTGGATGTGGCCGATCCGGTCGACGTGCTCGGTGATCGTCTGGATCACGTTGCCCTCCGTCACCTGCTGGTGGTACACGTCGTACAGCAGCGTGATGCTCGGCGATCCGACCTCGTCGACGATCTCGAACCCCTCCGTGCTGCTCGTCAGGAAGTAGCCCGGATGATCGACCGCGGTGTTGAGCGGCTCCAGCGCGATCGTCACGCCCGCGTCCTCGGCGTCGGGCGCGACCCGCGAGAGCACGTCAACGATATTCTCGTGCTGTGTCGCCCGGTTGAGAGCCTCCTGGTCCGGG
>Ga0207755_100584_pt1 | contig 15997 bp, 15 predicted proteins | sample A23P2SouthBayCA_FD_187734 | JGI IMG/M metagenome (GOLD analysis project Ga0207755, IMG submission 187734) | Aerobic enrichment media microbial communities from Bioluminiscent Bay, La Parguera, Puerto Rico - A23 P2 (SPAdes) | ecosystem: Environmental > Aquatic > Marine > Unclassified ...
GTCGGAATCCCCGTCCGATCCGCTCGTCGAGTCGTCGCCAGATCCGTCGCTCTCGCCATCGCTGCCCCCGGAGAGCGCGCTACAGCCCGAGAGAGCAGTCGCGAGTCCAGTGCCACTCGTCACCAACAACTGTCGTCGATTCATCGAGTGTACCTGTGTTCCTATCCAATTTATATCAAGCGGTTAGCCATTTGCCGATGTGCTAACAACGAGGGTGTTTTTTATTGGTTTTCCTAACCGCAATCGGGATTATATTTCTATACTAGTGTTGATGTTATAAGAAGGGAAAGAATTCGAATCTTTCCCCGAGCGGTCGATCAGACCGTCTACCGATGCTTCAGGCAGCGCTCGTCGATCGGCACGACCCGCCCCCACCGTTTCGCTGCGAGGGTGTCCTCGCACCGCTGCGGGCACCCGTCGCGAAAGCGTGGATCTCCCGAAGGTAGTGGCGGAGAGCTCGGGAGAGTACTCCCCCGGTGGCGAAAAAACCGGACGCGCTTCGTTCGGCCGGTGAAGCCCCGCCGGAGGCGCAGTATGCTCTCTTACCGCTCCTCGATCGGCACGAACTCCTGATCCGTCGGGCCGACGTAGCGGGCGCGGGGCCGGATCAGGCGGTTGTCCTCGTACTGTTCGAGGACGTGAGCGGTCCAGCCACCGACACGGGACATGGCGAAGATGGGGGTGTAGATGTCGATGGGGATGCCCATCTGGTAGTACGTCGAGGCCGAGTAGAAGTCGACGTTCGGGGCCAGTCCCTTCTCTTCGGCGAGATAGTCCTCGATGGTGGTGGACATCTCGTACCACTTGAGCGAGCCGGCAGCCTCACCAAGCTCCTTCGAACGCTCGCTGAGGATCTTTGCGCGTGGGTCCTTGACGTTGTAGACGCGGTGGCCGAACCCGGAGACGCGGCGACCCTCGTCGAGTGCCGTCTTCACCCAGTCCAGCGGGTCCTGCTGGGCGTCGTCGACCTCTTTGAGCATCTCCATGACGTCCTGGTTCGCGCCGCCGTGAAGCGATCCCTTCAGCGTACCGATGGCGGAGGTGATCGCGCTGTGGAGATCCGACAGCGTCGAGGTGGTGACCATCGCCGAGAACGTCGAGGCGTTGATGCCGTGGTCGGCGTGGAGCACGAGCGCCATGTCGAAGGTCTCGGCGAGCACGTCGTCGGGTTCCTCTCCGTTGAGCATGTAGAGGAAGTTCGCGGCGTGCGAGAGGTCTTCGCGGGGATCGACGGCGTCCTGCCCGTTGCGGAACCGGGAGAACGCGGCCAGCACGGTCGGGATCTTGGCGGTGATCCGGCGACCCTTCCGGAGGTTGGCGTCGAGATCGGTCGGGTCGGTCTCGGCGTCGGGGTCGTGCGAGGCGAGCATCGAGACGGCCGTCCGCAGCGCCGCCATCGGGTTCTCGTCGGCGTCGGCCAGCTGTTCGACGGTCTGCATGATCGCGTCGTCGACGTGGCGTTCCTCGACCATCGCGTCGGTGAAGTCGTCGAGTTCCGCCTGGCTCGGGAGGTGGCCGTGCCAGAGGAGATACAGGACTTCCTCGAAGCTCGCACCGGTCGCCAGGTCCTCGATCGTGTACCCACGATAGACGAGTTTGCCCGCGTCACCGTCGATCTTGCTGAGCTCCGACTCGGTAACGAGGACACCCTCCAGACCTTTCTTGAGGTCGTCGGACATACGCAGTGAGTTTTCTACCTGCCGGGAAAAACATTGTCTTTCTGTGCGTCGCCGGCCCCGGGCCCCACGGGAATTTCTGAACGATCGGGCAGTGTGTTCACCCACAGTGGACGATCGTTACGGCGTTCGTCCAGAGTCCGACGGAACGACGCACGACCGCACGGCTGTCGACCGACGCGCCGCGACGAATAGCTTTTGCCCGGCGGCCACGCATCTGCCGGTATGTCGACCGACGTCGAGTACGAGCCAGTCAGCGTCAAGGCGGTGCTGGCGGAGATGAAAGACACCGCCGAGCTACTGATCGACCTGTCGTACTCGGCGGTGCTGCTGGGCAGCGACGAGGTCGCGGCCGAAGTGCTGGAACTCGAAGAGCAGATGGACGTGTTACAGTTACGCGCCCGGATGAGCCTGCTGATGGCGGCCCGCAGCACCGACGACGCGGAATCGCTCGCACCGGTGCTGGGGATGGTCGGGGCCGCGGAGAAGATCTCCGACGCCGCCGGCGACATCGCCAAAGTGGTACTGGAGGATATCGGTCTGCCCGAGGCGATGCGGGCGACCCTGCCGGAAGCCGTCGAGACCATCGTTCGGGCGACCGTCGCCGACGACTCGCCGTTCGCGGGCACGACGCTGGGCGAGGCCAACCTCGAAACCGAGACCGGCGTGCGGGCCATCGCGATCCGGCGGGCCGGTGACTGGCTGATGAACCCCGACGCGGAGACGGGTCTCGACGCCGGTGACGTGGTCCTCTTTCGGGGTCCCGACGACGGCATCGCCACGGTGTATCGGGACGCGACTGGGACGGCCTACGAGCGACCGGACCCCCCCGAGAGCGAGATCGAGGACCTCGAACGGGCCGTCGACTCGATCGTCCTGATGAAGGACATGGGCGAACTCGCGGTCGATCTGGCCTACGGCGCGGTGTTGCTCGACAGCCCCGACGTGGCCGAGGAGGTCGTCGAACTCGAAGCCGAGGTCGACGCCCTGCAGTCCCGCTTCGAGGCGTGGACACTGCAGGCGGCCGGGCGCTACGACGACCCCATCGCACTGCGGGGACTGGTCCACCTCGCCCGTGCGACGGAGGTCATCTCCGACGCCGCACTGGAGATCAGCGAGGGCGTGTTGCGGGGCCTGTCGACGCACCCGGTCGTCGCCGAAGCGGTGCGAGAGTCCGACGAGGTGATCGTCAGCGTCCCGGTCGCGGCCGGGAGCGACCTCGACGGGACGACCATCGGCGACCGGCAGGTCAAGACCCAGACCGGTATGCGGATCATCGCCGTCCGGCGGGCCGGGGCCAGCCAGCGCACGGGTCGCGAGGACAGCGACTGGGCGGTGTCGCCGGGCCCGGAGACGACGCTGTCGGCCGGAGACGTACTCGTCGCGAAGGGGACCCGAAGCGGGGCGGAACGGTTCCGGGCGCAGGCCGGTCAGAGCTGACGAAGCTGTCGGAGCAGCGTCCCGGCGGTGAACACGGCAGTGATCAGCCCGCCCAGCGAGACGAACAGGACGAACCCGAGCGCGACGTACAGCAGCGGCGAGCGCTGCGCGCCCGGGACGACGACGAAGAACACGAAGATGGCGGTCGTCAGGAGGGCGGCGAGGACGAACCCGCGTTTGGCGTGTGTCGTGACGTTGAGCGCGTCGACGAGCGCACCAGGCCCGGAATCCGACTGACTTGCTGACACGGGGACGACTTGGGACGGCAGGGGTAAGGAGCCGTCGGTTCCGCCCCGTCGCCGCGCTCACGGTCGAGTTCGGTACAGCGAGAATCCGAACCAGTAAAAGTGGCGGCGGCCCTAGCAGGCTCCAATGGTAACCCTCGGGACGGCGACGGCCTCGCCGGGCGAGATGGATACGGGACGGCTGGTAGTCGGTGAAACGCGGGACGGCAGCGACGTGGGGCTGCCGGTCGCCGTCGTCAACGGCGCAGGTGACGGGAAGACGCTCTACCTGCAGGCCGCGAGCGACGGCGACGAACTCAACGGCGTCGGCGTCCTCCAGCGCGTCGTCCCGCAACTCGACCCCGCCGAACTCTCCGGGACGATCCTGATCGTCGGCATCGTCAACTACCACGCCTTCCAAGTGGCCGAGCACCGCAATCCCATCGACGACACGAAAATGAACCGGGCCTACCCCGGCAACAGCGAGGGAACGTCCTCGGAACGCATCGCCGCAGCGACGTTCGACGCCGCCACGCGGGCCGACCTCGTGCTGGATCTCCACCAGGGGTCGACCTCCCGGATGATCGACGAGTGTCGCGTCCGCTGTGGCACCCGCCACCGCATGCACGACGACTGTCTCGAACTGGCGAAGGTCTTCGGCTGTGGGTACATCCTCGACCAGAAGGGGCCCGACGGCCAGCTGGCCCGCGCGGCCCCCGACGAGGGCGTCCCCACCATCGACCCCGAACTGGGCGGCTGTGTCGGCTGGGACGAGCAGTCGATCCGGCTGGGCGTCGAGGGCGTGTTCAACGTCCTTCGCTACTACGACTTCCTCGACGATTCCCACACCTACGAGGCCCAGACCCGCGCCAAGAGCTTCGACCAGTACGGCTCGCCAGCGGGCGGCCTCGTCGACTTCCGGAAGGAACTGGGCGAGCGCGTCTCCCGGGGCGAGACCCTGTACACGATCACCGACGTGTTCGGTCAGGAGAAAGCCGAAGTGACCGCCGACTCGAAGGGCATCTTCTGGCGCGCCCGCCGGCTCCCGCAGGTCGCGACCGGCGAGTACGTCTGCTCGGTCGGGACCGACATCGACTCCGTATAGGACGACACCCCGTTTCGACAGGCTGAACACTGCCCGGCGAGTCTGCCGTATCCCCATGCACCTCGTCCTCGATTACGGCAACGTCATCGTCGAGCACGGCGACGAACGCGAGTACGCAGACGTACTGGATGTCGATCCCGAGACCGATCCGTACCCCGGCTGGATCGCCTACTTCGCCTTCCGGAACGGCTTCGTCCAGACCACGGCGGAGTACCTCGATCTGCTGTCGACGCTCACGGGAGCGTCCCGGGAGGCGTGTCGCACGTACGTCGAGCGGACGTGGCTCGATCCCGAGTTCCCCGAGGCACACGTCGACGTCCTTCGGCACCTCGCGAGCGACCACACGCTCGTCCTGTTCGGCAACATGGCCCGCCCGTGGATCGAGACGGTGCTCGCCGAGTACGGCGTGCTGGACTGTTTCGACGGCCTCGTCGTCTCCTCGGACATCCAGCGGCCGAAACCCCATCCGAGAGGGTACGTCGAGTGTCTCCCGGAGGGCGACGAGCCGGTCGCGTTCGTCAGCGACGAGTACAACGAGGACCTCCTGATGGGCGAGCAGTTCGGGATGGCGTCGGTGTGGGTCGAGAACGACAACGAGACGCCGTACCGGGACCCCGACGTGCGGCTCTCGACATTCGCCGACCTGCCGGACGTGCTCGACGCCGACACTTTCTGATACCGCCCGCCCCACAGACCAGTCATGTACCACTGCGAGTCCTGCGGGCGCGAGTACGACGCCGACGGGCCGTGGCGCTGTGCGTGTGGCCACGCGCTCGACTACGCCGAGCGGTCCCTCCCCGAGGCGAGCGAGCCACCCGACCCATCCGCCTTCGACCGCGACCGTGGCCTCTGGAGCTTCGACGAGTTCCTCCCGGTCGAGCGGCGCGTCTCACTGGGGGAGGGGTGGACGCCGCTGGTCGACGCCCCCGCTGTCGGCGCACAGATCAAGCTCGACTCCGTCTTTCCGACGGGGAGTTTCAAGGACCGCGGCGCGACAGTGACCCTCTCGCAGGCCGCCGCGCTGGGGGTCGAGCGAGTCGTCGAAGACTCGTCGGGCAACGCCGGTCTCGCCGTCGCCACCTACGCCGCACGGGCGGGGATCGACGCCGAGATATACGTCCCAGCCGACGCCAAGGCCTCGAAGCTCAGGAAGATCGAGCGGGCCGGCGCGGACGTGGTTCGCGTCGAGGGGCGTCGGGGGGACGTGACCGCGGCCTGCCACGAGGCGCTCGACGGCGGGGCGTGGTACGCCAGCCACGCCTGGCAGCCGGCCTTCTTCGCCGGGACGGCGACGTGGGCACTGGAGGTCGCCGCCCAGCGCGAGTGGTCGGTCCCCGACGCCGTCGTCGTCCCCCTCGGTCACGGGACGTTGTTACTCGGGGCGTACCGCGGGTTCTCGGCCCTGCAGGCGGCGGGCTGGACGGACGACGTGCCGCGACTGCTGGGGGCACAGGCCGCGGGGCACGCACCGATCGCGGCGGGGGAAGCGACGCTCGACGGCGCGACGGACGACGGAACGAACGAATCGAACGATCTCGCAGACGGCATCCAGATCGACGCGCCGGCCCGCGGCCGGCAGTTGCTCGACGCCATCGACGCCACCGGCGGAGCCGCGCTCGCCGTCGACGCCGAGGCGACCGAACGCGCACACGACCGGCTCGGACGGGCGGGGTTGCAGGTGGAACCGACCTGTGCGACGGCGGTGGCGGCGCTGGAGCGGTATCGAGAGCAGGAGACGGTCGGACCGGACGAGGACGTGGTGGTCGTCCTCTCGGGGCAGAACGGGTGACGGTCAGCGACGCTCGGAGACGTCGACGGCGAACTCCGCGTCGAGGGCGAGCCAGTGTGTCTCCGCGTCGGCGGGGTCGATGTCTTCGGGGTACAGGATGAACCGCTCGGAGTCGTCCGCGCGCTCCTCGACGACCGCCGAGAGTTGCTGGTCGGGAAACTCCTCCTGTGGAAGTGGCTCGGGGGCGAGCGAGGCGTCGCCGTCCTCCTGCTGGCTCATAGCAACGAGTTTGCCACGTGATGGTATTGTTAGCCGGACGCTACCGTCGTTTCACGAAACGAAAAACGCCAGCAGGGACCGCCTTCGGCCGTCGGTCCGCGGGCCGTAGAACTAAGCGGTCGGCGGTCGACACACGGACGATGGAGATACTGGTCAACCAACTGGGCTACGAGACCGACGGACCGAAGCGCGCGGTCTGTCGCGGGACCGAACGCCGCGAGTTCGACCGGTTCGAACTCCACGACGGTGAGGGCGTCGTCTTCGAGGGCACACCCGAGTTCGCCGGCCCGGTCGCCGACTGGGGCGACGGCGACTGGCTGTTCTGGATCCTCGACTTCTCGAGCGTGGAGACCCCCGGCGAGTACGCGCTCCAGGTCGGCGACACCCACTCGCGGCGGTTCGCGATCGGCGAGGACTGTCACGCCGAGACGCTCCTCTCGGACCTGCTGTACTACTGCAAGACCCAGCGGTCCAGCGGCGAGTACGACCGGGCCGACGAGGCGGTCCCCTTCGTCGGCGACCGCGAGGGAACTGTCGACGTCAGCGGCGGGTGGTACGACGCCTCCGGCGACACGAGCAAGTACCTCAGTCACCTCAGCTACGCGAACTACTTCAACCCGCAGCAGATCCCGATCGTCGCGTGGGGGCTGGCCGACGCCCGCGACCGACTCCACGACGCCGATCACACGCTCGGCGCGGAACTCGACGCGCGGCTGCGCGAAGAGATCCACCACGGCGCCGACTTCCTCGTCCGGATGCAGGACGACGCCGGCTACTTCTACATGACCGTCTTCGACCAGTGGTCCAAGGACGTGGACCGCCGAGAGATCTGCGCCTACGAGACGCAGGACGGCCACAAGACCGACGAGTACGAGGCCGGTTACCGGCAGGGCGGTGGCGTCGCCATCGCCGCGCTCGCCCGCGCCAGTGGGGTCGACGGTCCCGGCGCGTTCGACCGCGAGACGTATCTGGACGCCGCCGTCGACGGCTTCGACCACCTCGAAGCCCACAACGCCGACTACCTCGACGACGGGACCGAGAACGTCATCGACGACTACTGCGCGCTGCTGGCGGCGACGGAACTGGCCGACGCCACCGGCGAGGCCCGCTTCGTCGAGGCCGCCCGCGACCGCGCCCGCTCGCTCCTCGACCGCCAGACCGCCGACGACAGCTACGACGGCTGGTTCGACGCCGACGGCGACGGTCGCCCCTTCTTCCACGCCTCGGACGAGGGGCTGCCGGTCGTCGCGCTGCTGCGCCACCGCGAAGTCGACCCCGACGGCCCGCTGGCCGACGACATCGAGACCGCAGTCCGGCGGTTCTGGGACTTCCAGATCGGGATCACCGACGAGGTGACAAACCCCTTCGGCTACCCCCGCCAGTACGTCGCGGCCGTCGACGAGGACGGCCCGCGGTCGTCGTTCTTCCTCCCTCACGAGAACGAGACGGGGTACTGGTGGCAGGGCGAGAACGCCCGCATCGCGTCGCTGGCGACGGCCGCGGCCCGTTCGCGAGCGGTCGTCGACGACGAGCGCGGCGACCGACTCGAACGGTTCGCACAGGACCAGCTGGACTGGATCCTCGGGTCGAACCCCTTCGGCGTCTGTATGGTCCACGGCGTCGGCGCGCCGGAACCGACCTATCACCGTTCGTTCCGCAACGTCCCCGGCGGGATCCAGAACGGGATCACCGCCGGCGTCGACGACGAGGCCGACGTCGCCTACCTCCCCGACGGCGTCGGCGACGACCACGCCCACCGCTGGCGCTGGGCCGAGCAGTGGCTTCCCCACACCGCGTGGGCGTTCCTGGCGGTCGGCTCGCTGTGATGTGATTGGCGAGCGCTATATAGGGCTCATAGCAATTGCCTACACCCTCGATCACCCAGCACAGGTCGATGCCGCTGGCCGGTACCGGCCAGTCGGCCACGCCCTCGTCCCATGCCCGAGACACACCAGCCCCGTATCGAACACGCCCTCACCCTGCTGGAGCGAGAGGAGACGTTCGTGACCGACGAACGCGCCGCGTTCGAGCGGTTCAAAGCCCGAGTCGACGGCCTCGAACCGACGAGCGTGTCGCCGGCGACCGCTTCGAACCCCGGGGGCGACACGATGGCCCGCATCGGCGCGGCCGCGCGCCCCGACACCACCGCACGGTCGGTCCGAACGGCCTACGAGGAGACGGTGCTGTCGGTCCCCCACTACGCCGAGGAGTACGGCGAGCCGGCCGAGGCGAACTTCGCGGCGGAACTGGGGCCGGAGGTCGCCGCCCAGGTGTTCGAGACCGGACGAGTGACGCCGCCGGTGTACGAGACGATCCGTTCGGCGACGGAGCAGGCCATCGACGAGCGCTCGACGTTCACCGAGACACTCCGGACCGAACGCGAGTCGCTGCGGACGGTCCGAGATCGACTCGACGAGTACGAGAGTCGAGCGGCCGAACTCGGCCGAGCGATCACCGACGCCGACGGGAGACGACTGAGCGACATCGACGACGAACTCGCTGCGCTCGAAGCGGCCTGTACCGACCTCGCGACCACGCGGCAGGACCTCCTCCACGGCCGCACGACGGCCACCCTCGTCGGGATCACCGCCGAGAACCTCGTCCAGTTCCTCTACGCGGAGTGTGACGCCACGTGCCCAGCATTGGCCGATATCACCGACTGCATCGACACGATCCGCCGTCAGCGCGAACGCTGTCTGCGATAAAACTGCCACTGGCGCGGCTCCTCCCTCATCGCTCCGGGTGGACCGGGCCGTCGAACCCGGCCCGGACCACGGCTCCACGACCATCTTTTTCAGCGTCGGGTCGCCGGAGGCGACCACTCCTCGAAAAACATGGGTAAAAAAGCCGACGGCTCGGTCAGCGACCTCGCCGTCGGAGAACCGCGCCTTCGGCGCGGATGCTACCGCTCTGGATGCACCGGCCCGTTGAAATCACCACGGATGAGGGGTTTCGCGATGTGTCGTCGGGCCACCGGCGGCACCTCGTACCAGCCGGGTTCGAGGTCGCGGTCGATCCGGCGCTCGACCTTGCCGTCGCGGTGCGTGCCACAGTCCCGGCAGCGGTACCCCTGATCCCGGCCGGCGCTGCTCATCGAGCGCCCGCAGTCGGGGCAGTCTGGCGTCACCAGTTCCGTCTCGACACGCTCGCGCAGGGCGAACTTCTCCAGTTTCAGCGTCCCGTCGGACACCTCGCCACAGGCGGTGAGGCGGTCGCCGACGCGGAGCGCCCGGACGCGGTCGCGGAATCGCTTGGTGGGTTCGAAGGCGGCACAGTCGACGGTGGCGTCGCCGTCGGCGAGCGTGAAGAAGACGTGCCCGCCCTCGCGTGTTTCGGGGGCGGTGGCGACCTGTCCGTCAGTGCGGTAGGCGCTGTCGTCGGTCAGGGCGTCGATGGACGCTCGCTGGAGGTGGGCGTCGGTTCCCTGGTTCGTCCGGAAGGTGCGAGCGCGCTCGACCGGTTCACTCTCGATTTCGTCGGCGACCGCTCGGCACGCTTCGGGGTCGTCGCCGCGGATGCCGTAGAGGATCGGACAGGGCGTGCGCGGGACCGAGACCGGGTAGCCAGAGGCGCGGTCGACGGTGTCCCAGACGGCGGGGTAGTGCCGGTCGGCGGCAACCAGCACCGAGTCGGCGTCGACCGACCGCTCGGTTCCCCAGCGGTCGCGTTCGCGGTAGGCGATGCGCTCGTGGGTCCAGTCCTCGAAGGCCCGCCACGCGCCCACGGCGGCGAGCGCGCCGATCAACCCGCGACCGTTGCCGACCGCGACCGATTCGAAGCCCGCGGCGTCGATCCGCCGGCGGGCGGTCTCGGTGTCGAGCAGCGAACGGACCGCCGCAGTCGCGTGGTCGGCGACGGCGTCGGGCACAGCGTCGGGGTCGCGATCGGCGACGACCGCGCCGGGGTTGGTCATCGGATCGTCGCTCTCGGCCAGATCGAGGGTCGCACGGGCGAGGTCCAGCGCCCGCTCGGCGTCGAGGTCGCAGTGGACGGCGAGCGCGGCGTTGCCCCGCGTCTTGTACTCGACGGCGGGATCGAGTCGCACCAGCAGCGTCCGCTCGACCGCGCCGCCGGCCGCTTCGATGCGCTCGGCCAGTCTCGTCGCCGCGTAGGTCGTACACATCCCCGCAGTCCGGGAGTCGGTGTCGTCCAGTCCGATGACCGTCACGGCCGAGGGTAGGCGAGTGAGTGGCTTCGGCGTTTCGTCTCCCGCCCCGTCGGTTCACCGCATGAGCGACTCGCTACTCATATAAGAACGTGTCGGTGAGTAGACGCGAATCGCCGAGACAGGCTCCCTATCCCGTCACAACGCATATATGCCGCGAATTACTTGTACAATATAGAGGTACGTACCACAATGTCACGGTCGGCACTGGTCGAGAACGTCACGGCGATGCTGGGGGACGCTGGCTTCCTCGTCAGCGACCGGTGTGCGATTCGACCCAAGAGCTTCGACGTGGCGGCGCGCCGCGGCGAGGACGTGTTGCTGGTGAAGATCCTGAGCAACATCGACTCCTTCGACGGCGTTACCGGCGCGGAGATGCGCCGACTGGGCACCTATCTGAACGCGACGCCGATGGTCGTCGGGCTCCGGACGCGCGACGAGGAACTCAAGCCCGGCGTCGTCTACTTCCGTCATGGCGTCCCGGTGCTGTCGCCCGACACGGCGATGGACCTGTTCGTCGAGGAGGTCCCGCCGCTGATCTACGCCGCACCCGGCGGCCTGTACGTCAACATCGACAGCGAGGTGCTCGCGGACGCTCGCGAGGACAGGGACTGGTCGCTCGGTCGCCTGGCCAAGGAACTGGGCGTCTCCCGCCGGACCGTCTCGAAGTACGAGGACGGGATGGACGCCTCCGTCGACGTGGCCGCCGAACTTGAGGACCTGTTCGACGCGCCGCTCACCTCGCCGGTCAGCGTCCTCGACGGGGCCGAGGAAGTTCGCGACGACGACGACGCGCCCGAGGACCCCGAGGTCGCGCCCGAAGACCAACCGCTGGTGACGGTCTTCACTCGCATCGGCTTCGAGGTCCACCCCACGGACCGCGCGCCGTTCAAGACCGTCTCCGAGAACGAACACCAGCGCCAGCAGGTGCTGACGGGCCGCTCGGAGTTCACCAAGACCGCCGAGAAGCGCGCCCGCATCATGTCCTCGGTCGGCGAGGTCACCCGGACGCGCTCGATCTACGTCGTCGACGAACTCAAACGCGAGTCGGTCGACGGCACCGCCATCATCGAGGAGTCGGAGATGGAGGCCATCGACGACGCCGACGACCTGCGGGACCTGATCATGGAACGGGGCGACGACCCCGAAGAAGTGGCCTAGCAGCGAAACACGCGACAATCGCCGTTTTTACTGGAGCGAGGACAGCAGTGAACGCACCGAAAGTCGAGCGAAGCGGTTCTCTCGGTGTCCTGTTCGCAGAAACGGTTCCGTCGTCGAAAACGACTCTTTTAGGCCGCGCCGCTACCGTACGTCTCTTCGAGGTACTCGACGATGTCGTCGGACTCGGGCATTCCCTCGACGCCGTTGTCGTGGTCGACCAGCACTGGGACGCCTGTCTGGCCCGAGACCTCCTCGACCTCGGTGCGCTCGTCGTGGGGCCGGGGGACCATGTGAGATTCGTAGTCGAGTCCGAGCTCGTCGAGTTTACTGATTACTTTCGCACAGTAGGGACAGCCTTCCAGTTCGTACAGTTCGAGGTTCGTCATCGACCGTTGGTAGCGGCCCGAGACATATCAGCGTCACGGCGCTGTGCACGAGACAGGCACAGGGGCCAGTTTAGAGCGCGCCCTGCAGGAGGCCGCTCGTCCGGACGAAGAAGTAGAAGACGAAGGCACCGGCGAGTACCCACTGGCCGGCGTGGACCTTGCGGAACTCGCCCTGTGCGGCCTTGATGATCGGGTAGGAGATGATCCCCGCGGCGATGCCATAGGAGATCGAGTAGGTAAAGGGCATGATGAACATCGTCAGGCCCGCGGGGACGGAGTGGCTGAGGTCCGACCAGTCGATGTCGGTGATGTTCGAGAGCATCAGCACCGCCACGACCACGAGCGCGATGTGGGAAGCGTGCAGCGGCACCGCCGCGGCCAGCGGGACGAGCGCCAGCGACGCGAGGAACAGCAGCGCGACGACCAGCGCCGTGAGGCCGGTGCGGCCCCCCTCCTCGACGCCGGCCGACGACTCGATGTAGGTCGTCACCGTCGAGGTGCCGATGATCCCACCGACGGTCGTCCCGACGGCGTCGGCCATCAGGGGCCGGTCGATGTCTGGGAGGTTGCCGTCCTCGTCGAGGAAACCGGCGATCTGTGAGACGCCGGTCAGCGTCCCGGCAGTGTCGAAGAAGTCGACGAAGAAGAACGTGAAGACGATCAGCGAGAAGCCCAGCGCGTCGACGTTGCCGAGGCCCGAGACGAACGCGCCGACCAGCGGCGTGATGTCGTAGCCCGCCGCCGAGTAGACGACGTCGGTCGTCCCGGTCAGCGAGGCCGGCGTGTAGAGAGCGACCCCGTCCAGAGCCGGCACCGTCGGGTCCGCGGCCGTGTAGCCCAGCGCGTCGGCCGCGTAGGAGGCCAGCGTCGTGAACACGATACCGATCACGATCGAGCCACGCACGTCGGCCGCGTACAGGCCGAACGTGACGAACAGCCCGATCACCGAGATGATGGCGATCGGATCGGTCGCGAACACGGGATTGAACTGGATGAAGGTCGCGGGGTCGGAGGCGACGACGTGCATCGCTTCGAGGCCGATGATCGCCAGAAAGAGCCCGATCCCGGCCCCGACGGCGAACTTCACCGGTTCGGGGAACAGTTTGATGATGTACTCGCGAGCGCCGACGGCGGTCAGGACGATGAACAGGACCCCTTCGACGACGACGGCGGCCAGTGCGGTCTGCCACGGCACGCCCAGTCCGATGACGACGGTGAACGCGAAGAAGGCGTTCAATCCGAGGCCCGGTGCCTGTGCGAACGGTCTGTTCGCGTACAGTGCCATGACCAGCGTCGCGACCGCGGCGGTGATGATCGTCACCACGGCGAGCATCTGGATCGTCTGTCCGGTCGTCCGACCCTCGACCGAGATCGCGGCACTCAGGATCGCCGGGTTCACCACGACGATGTAGCTCATCGTCAGGAACGTCGTCAGGCCGGCGAGGATCTCCGTCCGAACGTCGGTGTCGTGTTCGTCGAGTGCGAAGAACTGTTCGAGCGCGCCCATGTTACCTGACCGTCTCGCTTACCAGTGTTAAACGTGACGAGAACGGCGAAAACTAGTTGTCGAGACGATTCGTTCGGTGCCGTCGGGCGGTTCGAGCACCGTCGTCGCCGTCGTCCTACCGATCGGCCAACAGGTCCGACGCCGTCACCAGCGAGGACAGTTCGAGGTCGTGGTCGGCGAGGTTCTGGGTCGCCCCTTCCTCGCGGTCGACGACGACGAGGACGTGCGAGACGGTCGCGCCGGCCTCGCGCAGCGCCTCGGCGGCGTCGACGGCACTCTGTCCAGTGGTGGCGATGTCTTCGAGGATGACGACCTCCTCGCCCTCGGTCAGGTCGCCCTCGATGAGGTTCGCGGTGCCGTACTCCTTCTGTTGCTTGCGGGCGATGACGTAGGGCGTGCCCGTCTCGACGCTGGTCACCGCGACCAGCGGGACCGCACCGAGCGCGACGCCCGCGAGTTTCGTGCCCGGGTCGTACCAGTCGGCGTCGGCGAGCGCGTCGGCGAAGGCATCGCCGATCAGTGCGAGGCAGTCGGGATTGGTCTCGAAGACGTACTTGTCGACGTAGTAGTCGCTCGTCCCACCGTGTGAGAGTTCGAACTCGCCGTACTTGACGGCGTCAGCGTCCCGCAGCGCGGCGATGAGTTCGTCGTTGGCCATACCGCCAGTCTGGAGCGTGGGCGGTAAAAGGCGACGGAATCGGGCGCGAGAGCCTCGTCACTCGACCAGTCGCCAGCCGCCGTCGGCCCACTCGATAACGTCGCGCCGTTCCATCTCGGTCAGCACCTCGTCGAGACGGCCGGGCTGTGCGATCTCCATCTGGATGCGCTCGACGCCGTGGTACTCCCGAAAGAGGCGACGCAGGTCGTCCTCGTCGTGGACCCGCTGGTCGCTCTTTGCCATCAACCCGGAGAGCAGTTCGATCATGTCCTCGACGAAGTTCCAAGGGTAGACGACCCAGGTCCACTCCTCCAGTCGTTCGCCCACGAAGTCCGGTTCGTGCTCGCTGGTGTCCAGCAGTTGCAGCGTGGCGGTACGGACGGTCCCGGCGTCGGACTCGCGAACGTAGTCGGCCGCGGTCTGGATCGACTGACCGGTGTCGGCGATGTCGTCGACGACCAGCACGTCCTTGCCGGCGACGGACTCGTCGGGCATGGGGTACTTGATCGTGGCCTCCTCGCCGGTCTGGGCGGTGCCGACGTAGTGTTCGACCTTCAGGCTCGTCAGGTCGTCCAGTCCGAGGAAGTCACAGAGACAGCGCCCGCCGAACCACCCACCGCGGGCCAGTGCGACGACCACGTCGGGCTCGAACTCCGCGGTTTTCACGTCGTCCGCGACCGCTCGACAGAGGCCGTAGATGTACTCCCAGTCGGTGATGGTACAGGAGAACTCGTCGGGGAGATCGCTCATACCCGATAGGCGTGTGCGGGCGACCTTAACGGCTGCTGCTCGGACGGGCGAGTCCGAGACTCGCGATCGGGGGGCGGGCCGACTGGATCGCTACCGCTGGCCGAGGGGCAGCGACACCGACACCGTGTTGCCGGTGTTCTCGTTCGTGGCGAAGTCGATACTACCGTCCGAGAGGTCGATGACCCAGTAGACGAGCCACAGCCCCAGTCCAGTGCTGTGGTACACAGCGTTCATCTCGTGTTCGCCGGTCAGTACCCGGTACTCGAACTCGGGCAGGGGCGGGCAGTCGTCGACGACTTCGACGGCGACCGTCTCCCCGTGGACGGCCGCCGAGACCCGGACGGTCGGCACGTCGGTCTCGGCGTGTTTGACCGCGTTCTCGATCAGTTCGGACAGCGCCACCTCGATCTCCGGGATCGCGATCACCGACAGCGTATCTGGCACGTCCGTCTCGATGGTCGCGGTGGGGTACCGCGCCGAGACGGACGCCACGGCCCCGTCGACGGCACGACCCAGATCGACCACACGCGGTCGTGCCGGCGAGGTGAACAGCTGGATCGTCTCACGCTGCTTCTCCGTCTTCCGGAGGATGCGCTCGCCGACGCGCTGGATCACCGTCGCGCGTTCCTCGGGTTCGGTGTCGGGGTCGTCGAGGATGGTCTCCGCCTGCCCGAGGATTGTCGTCAGGCCGTTCCGGAGGTTGTGGCGCAGGAGGTTGTCGACGACTGCGAGCTGGCGCTCGCGGCGGCGCTGGTCGGTGATGTCCCGCGTGAAGCCGGCGTACCGGATCACGGTCCCGTCCCGGAGGACCGGCTCGCCCTGTACCCAGACCCAGCGACCGTAGTTCTCGTCGGGGTTGACCCGGTACTTCAGATCGACCGTCTCACCGTCGACGAGGGACTGGACGGCCGCCTCGA
>Ga0207755_100589_pt1 | contig 15718 bp, 13 predicted proteins | sample A23P2SouthBayCA_FD_187734 | JGI IMG/M metagenome (GOLD analysis project Ga0207755, IMG submission 187734) | Aerobic enrichment media microbial communities from Bioluminiscent Bay, La Parguera, Puerto Rico - A23 P2 (SPAdes) | ecosystem: Environmental > Aquatic > Marine > Unclassified ...
GTCGTTCCTCCCCGCTCCCGACGCGGCGACTCCCTCGCTCCCGCTCACTCGTCGCCGCGGGCCGCCTCGAACATCGCTATCGCGTCCTCGCGGCGTTCGCCGTGGTCGACGACGGGTGCGGGATAGTCGGGCGCGAGTTCGTCGCGCTCGGCCGGGTCGAGGTCGGACCAGTCGTGGATCTTCTCGGCGGGAACGTCGGCGAGTTCGGGAACGTGCTCTCGCACGTACTCGGCGTCCGGGTCGTACTTCTCGCCCTGCGTCTGCGGGTTGAAGATTCGGAAGTATGGCTGGGCGTCCGTCCCCGTCGAGGCCGCCCACTGCCAGCCGCCGTTGTCGTTCGCGGTGTCGTGGTCGACGAGGTGCTCGCGGTAGTGCGCGTAGCCGATCCGCCAGTCCGCGAGCAGGTCCTTCGTGAGGAACGACGCGACGATCATCCGCACGCGGTTGTGGACGTAGCCCTCGTCGCGGAGCTGTCGCATCCCCGCGTCCACGATCGGATAGCCAGTCTCCCCGGCCTTCCACGCCGAAATCTCCGACGCGTCGTTTCGCCACTCGATGGGGTTCTCGTACTCGTTGTAGTTCGACGCGACCACCTCGGGAGTGAAGTAGAGGACTTGCGCGTAGAACTCGCGCCACGCGAGCTGTGCTCGGAACTCCTCGACGCTCTCGCGCTCGTCCTCGCCCGCCGCGTCCGCCATCGCGGCCTCGGTGCGCGCGTACGCCTCTCGCGGCCCGAGCGTCCCGTACTTCAGGTCCTGGGAGGTGCGGGACGTCGCGCCCGCCGCGGGGTAGTCGCGGGCGTCCGCGTACCGGTAGACGTCGGACTCGCAGAAGTCGTCGAGTCGCTCGCGCGCCGGGGCGTGGCCGGCGGCGGGGAGGTCGATGTCCGGGTCGTCGAAGCCGAGGGCGGCCGCGTCGGGGAGCGCGTCCCCGGTCACGTCCGCGAGCGCGGCCGCCGCGGGCGGGTCGAACGGGTCGGCCTTCTCGCGGTCCCGCCACTTCTTCCAGAAGTACGTGAAGACCTGGTAGGGGTCGCCCGCGTTCGTCCGGATCGTCCCGGGTTCGTGCAGCACGGCGTCGTGATACTGGTGGGTCTCGACGCCGTCGCGAGAGAGCGCGTCCGCCACGGCCTCGTCTCGCTCCTGGGCGAGCCCCGAGTAGTCCGCGTTCCAGTGGACGGCGTCGGCGTCGAACTCGTGGGCGACGTCCGGAATCACCGCGGACGGGTCGCCGCGCCGCACGAGCAGGTCGCTCCCGCGCTCCCGGTAGGCGTCGCGGAGCGCGTCGAGCGCCTCTCTGAGGAAGGCGACGCGGCGGTCGCTCGCGTACGCGAGAACTTCGTCGTCGAAGACGAACACCGGGGCGACGTCGCCCGACTCGGCGGCCGTCGCGAGGCCGCGGTTGTCGTGCACGCGGAGGTCCCGCCGGTGCCAGAACACCTGCATGGCCGGGGGGTCGGGCGGGCGCGGGATAACGCTTCGGACGTCCCTACCGGTCGGGCGTCTCGTACGTGTTCGGCGTCCCGGTGACGTTCACGGACTGGCCGTTCACGAACGAGGCCGCGTCGGAGGCGAGGAACCGGACGAGGTCCGCGATTTCCGCGGGCGTCCCCCACGTCCGCTCGGCGTTCGCCCGGTCGAGTTCGCGTTCGAGCCCGTAGCCCTCCCGGAGTTTCTCGGTGGCGACGAAGCCGGGGGAGACGGCGTTCACGCGGACGTCGTCGTCGGCCCAGTCGCGCGCGAGCGTCCGGGTCAGCGAGACGACGCCGCCCTTCGCGGCGCTGTACGGTCCCATCCCCTCGACGCCGTACTCGCCGGCCATGCTCGCGACGTTCACGACGGCGCTCGAACCATCGGCCCGCAGGGCGTCCGAGAACGCGTGGGTGACGTTGTAGACGCCGGTGAGGTTGACGCCGACCACGGCGTCCCAGAGGTCGCCGTCCACCTCGTCGAGCGGCATCAGGCCGGCGCCGCCGCCGGCGTTGTTCACGAGGACGTCGACGCCGCCGAACTCGTCCTCCGCGGCCGCGGCGAGCGCTTCGACGTCGTCCCGGTCGGTGACGTCCGCCTCGACGGCCTCGACGTCCCCCGGCAGGTCGGCGAGTTCGTCCGCGACGGCCTCGACGTCCGCGAGGGTGCGCGAGCAGACGACGACGTCGGCCCCGTCGGCGGCGAACACCGACGCGATGGCGCGCCCGATACCGGACGACGCGCCGGTGACGACGGCCGTCTTCCCCTCGACGCCGCTCCGCGAGCGAACCGCGTCCGTGGTCTCGGTCATCGCGTGCCCGTAGCGGCGTCGCACGGGTAAACGGCGAGACAGCGGCGAGACCCGCGGGCGCTCACGCGAGTCCGTCGAGCCAGTCGGTGTCCCGGTGGCCGTCGAGAATTTCGTACGTCTCGTCGCGCCGGGCTTCGAGCCACGAGAGGAGGCGGGCGGCCCACCGGAGCTTCCGGCGTTTCGTCCCGGACGCCGCGTCGAAGTCCCAGCCTGCGAAGACGAGGGCGTCCGCGCCGACGTGGTCCGCGAGGAAGGCGGCGCGGTCCCCGTCCGTGAACCCGCCGACGTCGCGGACGCCGTCGACGGGCGCGGCCTGCGTGGTGCCGAGGACGTTCGCGTCGTCCATCTCGGGGATCCACTCGGCGACGAGTTCGCGGTTGTCGCCGTGCGCGTGCGCGGCGACGGGGACGCCGCGGCGGGAGAGGTCACGGCTCGTCGCGGGGTTCTTGTCCAGGTCGGTGACGTGGACGTCGACGTCGACGCCGTGGGCGAGGCAGACGTCCGCGGCGGTGGACGCGGCGAAGACGCGGTCCGCGACCGCGACGCGTTCTATCTCGTCGGCGAGGCCGGGTGCGGCGCCGACGACGGCGACCGTCTCGCCGGTCGCGTCGAGGCGGTCGAGGTCGAAGGCGGAGACGAGCGCGGCGAGTTCGTCGCGGGCGGCCTCGTCGCCCGCCCGGTCGTAGCCGAAGTCGCGGAGGATGGCCTCGTAGGCGGGTTCCCACTCGTCGAATCGCACTATCGGCTCACCGTGTCGGGAAGAAAAATCCGGAACCGGATGGTTCGAGCCGAGTCCCCGCAAGTGTGTACCCCTACCGATGCGGGGTCTCGGCTTCCAATCCCGAATTGCGATGGGTTCGGCATAAGCTTTCCCGTTACGAGAGGCTCGTGCGTATCTCGCCGGCGACGCCCGCGAGCGCCTTCGACGCGTTCGCGACGCGGTCGGCGAACGCGTGCAGTTCGGCGTCGGTGCCGGCGACGAAGAGCGCGGCGTCCCGGCCCGTGCAGACGACGCCCGTCGCGGCGGCGGCGTCGACGAGCTGGGCGCGCGAGTCGCGCGGCGGGTGGACTTCGAAGGCGCGCGCGACGCTCCCGCGGGCGGCGCCGTGAACGCCGTCGAGGCGGTCGATGTGGCGTTCGGCCTCCCGGGTCGTCGTGACGTCCAGTTCCTCGACGGCGCGGTCACGGTGGCGCTCGCGCGTGAACGCCCGGCCGACGAGCGCGGCGTCCCGGGTCTCCCCGACGTCGTGCGTCCGGATCACGTGCGCGCCGCGCTCCACGGCCATGGACGTCGCGGCGAGCGAGACGGGGAGGGCGTCCTCGGTGGAGCGGTCGGCGATGTCCCGCAGGAAGTTCTTCCGGTTGATGGAGACGAGGATGGGTTGGCCGTACCCGCGGAACTCGCGGAGGCGCTGGAACGTCTCGCGGTCGTCGTCGAGGGTCTTCTCCTCGGTCCACCCGCCGAACGCGGGGTCGACGATGGTCTTCTCGGTGAGGCCGTTCCGCGAGAGGGCGTCGTAGATGTCGTCCACGTCGGCGATGGCGCCCGGCCTGTCGAGGTCCGGCGGGGACGCCATCTTCACGACGGCGGCGTCGTGGGCCGCGCAGACCTCGGGCATCTCGGAGTCGGCGAACCCGCAGACGTCGTTCACCATGTCGAATCCCCGTTCGAGGGCGGCGTCCGCGACCGCCGAGTAGCGCGTCTCGATGCTGAACACGGCGTCGCCCTCGACGCGCTCGATGGCCTCGATGGCGGTGTCGAGGCGCTCCAGTTCCTCGGCGGCGTCCAGCACGTCGAAGCGCTTGTTCGCGGACTCCAGGCCGACGTCGACGATGTCCGCGCCCTCCGCGAGGAGTTCCTCGTCGACGTACCGCGCGGCCTCCGCGGGGTCGTCGAAGACGCTCGGGTCGTACGGCGACTCCTCGGAGACGTTCAACACCCCCATGATGCGTGGCGGGTGGTCGTCGCCGATGGGGAGACCAGCGGCGGTGACGGTGTTCATACAGGCCGGGAGAGTGCCAGCGCCATAGAACCCGCGGTCGGGGACGGCGACGGGGCGAGGTGGTTCGGGCGGAGCGCCGAGATGGGGGAGGGCGGCGCGCGGCGCGCGGCGGGTCGTGACGCACGGCTTTTACTCGCCGGCCGACTATCCGGGGTAATGGCTTCGAGTGCGCCGGCCGTCGCCGTCGTGGACGCGGAGACGCCGGGGAACGTCGGCACGATAGCGCGCGCGATGAAGAACTTCGGGTTCGAGGACCTCTACCTCGTCGACCCGCCGGACCTCTCCCGGGAGTCGGACGCGTACGGGTTCGCGGGACAGGCCCGGGAGGACGTCCTGCCGAACGCGGAGGAAGTCTCCTTCGACTACCTCGTGGAGAACTTCCACACCGTGGGGTTCACCGCCATCACGAACGAGGACGCGACGAAGCACGTCCGCTTCCCGTTCCGCACGCCGGACGAACTCGCGGAGAGCCTCCGGGACGTCGAGGCGCCGACGTGTCTGCTCTTCGGCCGCGAGCGCGTCGGCCTGCACAACCGCGAGATGGAGCGTCTCGACGAGGTGTGCTCGATTCCGGCGAGCGCGGACTATCCCGTGCTCAACCTCGGGCAGGCCGCGACCGTCGCGCTCTACGAACTCCGCGACGTCACCGTCGACGAGACACAGCTCCCGGACGTGTCGGTGCATCGCGCCGAGGAGGAGGAGATAGAGGCGTTCTACGAGCACTTCGACGACTTCCTCGGACTCGTGGACTACCCGGAGGAGAAGCGCGCGAAGACGGGGCGGATGGTCCGGCGCATCCTCGGGCGCGCGCACCCGACGGGTCGCGAGGTGAACACGCTGCACGGCATCCTCAGGCGCGCTCGCTGGCACATCGAGGGGAACGGTCGGAAGGACTCCGTCGAGGACGAGGACTACTCGCGATAGCCGGCCACAACGCCATTAGGCGTGGCTCGTCTTCTCGTCGAGTGCCCACGGCTGGAGGCGACGACCACCGGGTCTCCCCGCGCGGGGCGAGCGCCCGGTGATCGAAATGTCCGGCCACGAGCGGTCGACTCGGGGGAGTCGACGCCGCCATCGGCCGCTGGCTGCAGCCAGTGAACCGGAGGCCACACTCCGGTTCGACGGCACTACTCTGCGGGCGAAGTAAAACCTAGCAGTACCGACCAGCGGGTGCGCCGGTCAGTCGGACGGGTCGCCGGTGCGACGGCGACCGGACGCGTCCCGTTCGGGGAGGGTGGCGTGGGACGCGCCGGTGTCGTCGGGGATGTCGGGGACGGCGAGCGCGGCCCGGACGCGGTAGCGGGCGTCGCTGAGGGCTCGGGCGGCGTGGACGACGCGGACGGCTCGAACGCGCCGGTGGGCGTCGGTGAGCGGAGCGACGAGGTGGTCGCGTTCGACGACGGCGAAGCCGGCGAAGACGGCGAGAAAGCCGACGAGCACGTCCGGGGCGACGCCGTGGCCGAGGACGACGACGCTCATCGCCGTCGCGACGACGGGTTCGAGGTAGCTGACGAGGTGGACGGTGCTCGGGCCGGTGCGGTCGAGGAGTTCGAAGTAGAGGAGGAAGGCGAAGACGCCGGAGACGACGGTGAGGTAGGCGAGCGAGCCGAGCGCGGTGGGCGTCCACGTGACGTCGCGGAGGGACTCGCCGCGGGCGGCGGCGCCGGCGAGGAGGACGGCGGCGCCGACGAGCATCGTCCACGCCTGCGTGGAGCGCGCGGGGAGGGTGGTGTCGAACGGGCGCGTGAGGACGCCGCCGAGCGCGAACGCGACGGCGCTGAGGAAGACGAGGCCGACGGGGAGGAGGGTGGTGGCGGTGAGCGCGCTCGCGTCGGGCGCGGCGATGACGACGACGCCGAGGAGGCCGAGCGCGAACCCGACGAGTTCGACGGGGCCGACGCTGTCGTCGCCGAGAACGGCGCTCGCGAAGACGGCGGTGAGGACGGGCGCGGTGGCGACGACGACGGCGGCGACGGCGCCGGGGACGTTTCGCTGGCCGAGATAGAGGAGGCCGTGGTAGGCGGCGATGACGAGGCCGCCGCCGGCGGCGACGCTCGCCCAGTCGCCGCGCGTGCGGGGGCGCCAGCGGTCGGTGGTCGCGACGGCGTACGCGAGGACGACGCCGCCGGCGATGGCGTATCGGAGGGCCGCGAAGAGCAGCGGGGGGAAGTAGTCGATGCCGGCCTCGATGGCGACGAACGACGTGCCCCAGAACGCGGCGAGCGCCACGAACATCGCGGCGCTGGCGCGCGGCCCGCGGAGGGAGGGTGTGAGGGTCATCTGTTCACCGACACCTACCGTCCGGACGGAATTAAATCTAACTACAACAGATAGGCGTATTCTCGAATCTATCTCCAAGATTATTATCCGTGATCGATTAAGCTGGCTCTGGCCGGCCCCGGCCGCCGTCCACGCCGCACCCGCGTCGCGTCCGTGGTCCGGTGGAGTATTGAGGGCGGACGCGAAAGCCGAGCGCATGGACGAGCGGGACGTACGCCTCCTGAAGGCCATCTCGGACCTCGGAACCGGGAGCCCCGAACGGCTCCACGAGGAGACGGACATCCCCGTCTCCACCATCCACTACCGGCTGAACAGCCTCCGCGAGGAGGGCGTCATCGAGAACGACCTCTACGACCTGGACCTGGACGCCCTCGGCCTCGGCGTCACCGTCGTCACCGAAGTCTACACCTCCTACAGCGGGAGCTATCGCGGCGTCGCCGCCGAACTCGAAGCGATAGAGGGCGTCACGCAGGTCTTCTTCACGATGGGCGAGTACGACTTCATGGTCATCGCCCACCTCCCGGACTCCGACGCCGTCGAACGCCTCATCACCGACCTCGAAGCCGTCTCGGAGGTCGATCGGACGAACTCGACGTTCGTCACCTCCCGGACGAAGGACACGCCCCGCCCCCTCCAGACGTACTCGCTCGACACCCTCATCGACGAACTCGTCGACGAGGAGTCGGAGTGAACTCCAAGAAGTAGCCGACTCGTCGAATCAGCTTCGTCGCGCTATATCGACGGGTACCACGCGAGCGCGTGGTCCGCGACCAACGCGAGGTCGACGGGTTCGCCGACGTCGTAGCTCTCCGTGTGGTTGTGCTGACAGCGAACCCGGTCGCCGTTGTCGAGTTCGACGTGGTAGACGAACGACGGCCCCGTGTACTGGCGGCGGACGACGACGCCGTCCGCGTCCATCTCCGAGTCCGCGGGCGAGAGCGCGACGTCGTCCGGGCGAACGAGCACGTCCACGAGCGCGTCCACGTACTGCTCGGTGGAGCCGGTGAGCTGTTCGCGCGGGAACTCCCCGACGGCCGTCTCGACGGTGTCGGACTCGATGTGCCCGGAGAGGAAGCCGGCCTGCCCGAGGAAGGACGCGACGAAGCGCGACTCGGGGTTCTCGAAGACGGCCTCCGGGGCGCCGACCTGTTCGAGGTGGCCGTCGTGCATCACGCCCACCCGGTCGGAGATGCTGAGCGCCTCCTCCTGGTCGTGCGTGACGGAGACGGCGGTGACGCCCGCGGCGGAGAGGATGCGCTTCAGTTCCTCGCGCATCTCGACGCGCAGGCGGACGTCCAGGCTGGAGAACGGTTCGTCGAGCAGGAGGACGTCCGGTTCGGGCGCGAGCGCGCGGGCGAGCGCGACCCGCTGCTGTTGGCCGCCCGAGAGCTCGCTCGGGTCGCGCTCCTCGAAGCCCGCGAGGTCCACGAGTTCGAGGAGCGAGCTGACGCGCTCGTCTCGCTCGGCGTCGCTCGCGTCCGGGATGCCGTACGCGACGTTCTCCGCGACGGTGAGGTGCGGGAAGAGCGCGAAGTCCTGGAAGACCAGGCCGACGTCGCGCTCGTTCGGAGGGCTCGCGCGCGCCGCGTCCGCCACCTCCGACCCGGCGATGCTGACGGTTCCCGCCGTCGGGCCTTCGAGGCCGGCGAGCAGGCGCAGCGTCGTCGTCTTCCCGCACCCGGAGGGACCGAGGAGGGTGAACAGTTCGCCCTCCCGGACGGCGAGCGAGACGTCCTCGACGGCGGTCTCGGTGCCGTAGCGTTTCGTGACGCCGTCGAGTTCGAGCGCGATGCTGTCGGCGTCGGGGGCGTCGCGCGGCGCGTCGACGCCGTGTTCGGTCTGAACGGTGTGGTGGGTGTCGCTCATGGATCAGTCGGTGTGTCGGTCGCGTGCGAGGATGACGAGCATCGAGAGCGCGGAGACGGCGAGGAGGCAGAGCGCGGGGACGGCGACGCGCCCGTAGAACCCGGACTCGCGCGCGGTCCAGATGTAGGTGACGAGCGTGCGGAAGTTCGCCGGCTGGAGGAGGAGGGTGGCGGGGAGTTCCTTCATCGTCGTGAGGAAGACGAGCGCGGCGCCCGCGGAGACGCCGTGGAGGATGAGCGGGAGGGTGACGCGGCGGAACGCCGCCAGCGAGGAGTCACCGAGCGTCTTCGCGGCCTCGACGAGGCGGCGGTCGACCTGCACGACGCTAGAGCGCGTCGTCCCCACGGCCTGCGGGAGGAAGCGGACGACGTACGCGAAGACGAGCAGGGGGAGCGTCTGGTAGAGGCCGCGGGCGTAGCGCACGCCGACGTATACGAGCGCGAGCGCGATGACGATGCCGGGGACGGCGTAGCCCGCGTACGTCGCGCGCTCCGCGAGGCGGCCGAGCCGGGAGTCGTAGCGCCCGGAGAGGTAGCCGACGGGGAGCGCGGCGAGCACGGCGACGCCCGCGGTGAGCGCGGCCGCGTAGACGGAGTTCGCGGCGTACGTCCACGAGAACCCGCTCCCGTAGCCGCCGAGGGCGTTCGCACCGAGGAGCCAGTGCGTGAAGACGCCGAGCGGGACGACGAGCGCGAGCGAGACGACGGCCGTGCACGCGAGCAGGACCGGGGCGGTGAGCCAGCCGAGTTCGAGACGGCTCGCCGAGCGCACCTGCCCGCTCGCGTACCCGGACCCGGACGCGCCGGAGACGCGCGATTCGAGGAGGAGGACGACGGCGGTGACGAGGAGGAGTTGGACGGAGAGGAGCGCGGCGGTGTCCCGCGAGTAGGAGTACTCGACGTAGATGACGCGCGTGAAGACGTCGACGTGCATGATGGTCGGTGTGCCGAAGTCGGAGAGCGCGTAGAGCGCGACGAGGAGCGCGCCCGCGGTGATGCCGGGGAGGATGCGCGGCAGGGTGACGCGGCGGAACGCCGTCAGGGAGGAGTCACCGAGCGTGCGCGCCGCCTCGACGAGCGAGGCGTCCATCGTGAGGAGCGCGGCGCGCGTGCCGAGGAAGACGTACGGGTAGACGTAGAGCGTCAGCACGAGCGCCGCGCCGAAGAAGCCGTAGATGGACGGGAGGGACTCGACGCCGAGCGGTGCGAGCAGGTCCGCGAGCGTGCCGTTCGGCCCGAACGCGGCGACGTACGCGAACGCGCCGAGGTAGCTCGGGACGACGAGCGGGAGCGCGAGCGCCACCGTCCAGAGCCGCCGGCCGGGGAGGTCCGTGCGCGCCGTCGCGACGGCGAGCGGCACCCCGAGGGCGGTGGACGCCGCGGTGACCACGGCGACGAGGGCGACGCTGTTCGCGAGGACGGTGAGCGTCGACGAACTCGTGAGTAGCGCGAGCGCTCGCGCCATCTCGACTTCGAACGCGCGCGCGACGAGCCACCCGATGGGGGCGAGCACCGCGAGCGCCACGAGCGCCGCGACGGCGAGCAGCGCGAGCGGCGGCTTCTCGCCGGTTCCGGGGCGGAGCCCGGTGGCGATGTCGGTGAGCGATTCGAGGTCGAAGGTGTCGTCGGACATTCAGAGGACGCCGGTGTCTCGGAGGAGCGCGATGGTGTTCTGGACGTCGCCGAGCGTGGCGAGGTCGATGTCTGGCGGGTTCAGTTCGTCGAGCGTCGGCAGGTCGATGTCGCCGCCGGAGGGCGGGGAGACGCCGGGCGCGAGCGGGTAGGAGTAGACGTGCTCGACGAGGTAGGACTGGACCTCCGCGGCGAGCAGGTGTCTGACGAAGTTCTGCGCGAGGTCGGACTTGTCCGTGGAGTCGAGGACGAGCGCGCCCGCGACGTTGATGAGCGAGCCGGGGCCGCCGCTCGTGAACGCGAGGTCGAGGGGGGCGTCGGGGCGGGCCTGCTTCAGGCGCAGCGCGTAGTAGTGGTTCGCGAACCCGGCCGCGACGGTTCCCTGCGCGACGTCGTAGGTGACGCCGAACTCGCCGGGGTAGGACTGCACGCCGCTCGCCTGCACGGCGTTCAGCCACTCGCGGGTGCGCGACTCGCCTTCGAGGTGGATCATCGCGGTGACGAACGCCTGGAACGACCCGTACGAGGGCGCCCAGCCGAGCGCGTCCCGGAAGCGGTCCTGTCCGGGGACGTCGAAGACGCTGTCCGGAACGTCGCTCGCGGAGAGCGTCTCGGTGTTGTACGGGATGGCGCGCGCGCGACCGGTGAGGCCGACCCAGCGGCGCTTCGAGTCGCGGAACTTCGCGGGAACGGTGTTCGTTATCTCCGTCGGGAGGGACGCGGCGAGGCCCTGTTCGGCGACGAGGGCGAGGGACGCGGCGTCGATGGACCAGAAGACGTCCGCGGGCGACTCGCCGTTGTCCGCCTCGGTGAGGATGGTGTTGGCGAGACCGGACGACGGGCCGCGCTTCAGCGTCACGGAGAAGTCGTCGTAGAGCGAGTCCTGGAAGTAGTTCACCAGGTCGCCGTACGCGCCGCCCTCGCCGCGGCCGAGGTAGACGGTGAGGTCGCCCTCCAGCGCCGGCAGGTCGTCGATGGAGACGCCGCCGCTCCCGTTCCCGCCGTCGAGCGTCGTCGTGTCGTTCCCGCTCGTGTTCCCGCCGCCGCCGAAGCCGCTACAGCCGGCGAGGCCGAGGGCGCCCGCGGTGCTCGCGGCGCTCGCGAGGAACGCGCGGCGGTTCGTGCGTCGTGAGGTCCGGTCCCGAGTCATGGCGTCTCTAGATGCGACGGCGTGCTGCGACGAGCGCGGCACCGAGGAGCGCGAGGAGGGCCACGCCGGCCCCGAGGCCGGGCGAGGACCCGCTCGTCGTCTCGCTCGTATCGGTCGTCTCGTCCGTCGTGCTCGTGGATTCGTTCTCGAGGTTGATGGTCGTCTCGGTATCCGTCTCCGAGAGCACCTCGGCGGCGGTGTCGAGTTTCCCGTCCATCTCGTCGACCTTCGAGCGCACCTCGCTCACGGAGGCGTTGTCGTCGATGAGGCCCGGGAGGTCCTCGTTGAAGTCGGCTTCGAGGTCCTCGACGAGTTCGGGGCGCTTCTCGATGAGCGGGCCTTCGAGCCCCTCGAAGTGCGAGAGGTAGGTCTGGCGGATTATCTCCTTGGCTTCGGCGTCGTTCCCGGCGGCGTAGGCGTCGGCCGCTTCGTCGAGGTTGGCCTTGATCGTCTCGACGGTCTCTTCGGCGTCGGTCTCGCTGCTGCCGGTGTCGATGCCGAGGTACTCGCCGTACTCCGCGGCGATGCTCGACGTCGTGGCTTCGAGGTCCTCGGGCGGGACGCCGTCGGCGATGCGGTCGGCGAGCGACGCGTGGAGTTCGTCGAGTTCCTCGCGGGGGTGGTCGTCGAGCGTCGGCCGGATCTGCGCGCGGTAGAGCGCGTCGGCGCGGATGGCGAAGCCGTGGGCGTCGTCGTACTCCATGCGCTCGACGACGGTACCGTTCGCGGCGACGCCCTCGCCGTACTCCTGGACGGCGCGCTGGAGGAGGGCGCTGGCGACCTTCCCGGTGAACGCGGCGTCGTCCACCTGGTCGCCGGCGACGGCGCGTTCGGCGTCGTCGAAGGCCGGGAAGAGCGTCTCGTTGACGTACTCGCCGTACGCCGCGGCGGAGTCGTTGCGGGCGCGGTCGGGCGCGGCGAGGAGTTTCGCTTCGAGGTCGGCGGCGAGGCTGGCGTTCGCGTCGCTGAGCGTCGCGTTCACCGCGCTCCAGTACTCCTCGTGGGGGTGGCCGGCGTGGTGCGCGGCCATCTCGGCGTTCCCGTCGTTCGCGTACCGGACGGAGACGGCGAGGTGGCCCTTCATCTCCTCTACGGTGCGGACGAAGGAGACGGCGTCGTCGGCGCTGGCGTTCTCGTCGTGGTCGGTGCTGGCGGCGTACGGGGCGTCGACCGCCGCGTTCGCGTCGGTCGATGCGGTCGGTGCGGCCGCCGCGGCGCCCGTCGGAGCGACGAGGAGCGCCGCGAAGAGCAGCGCGGTGAGCGTGCGGAGCGTCCGGGTGTCTCTGACCATACGAATCAATTTTTAGGGCAGCCTAAAACCATTGCGGTTGTCGGAGCGCGGGCGCTCGGATCGGCGGCGGCCGCGCGACTAGAGCGGAGCGGCTCCGACACGCCTACGAATACTTTAGGACGGCCTAAAGCGGTTGCGGTCGTCGCCCGACGAACCGCGCGGCGAGGGCCGCGCTAGCTCCGCTTCTGGATCTCCTCGCGGAGCACCTGACTCACCAGGTCACCCTCCGCCTTCCCGCGCAGCGCGCCCATGCACTCGCCCATCAGGCCCGAGAACGCGCCCATCCCCTCCGCCTCGACCTGCTCGGCGTTCCGCTCGACGACCTCGGCGACCGCCTCGCGCACCACGTCCTCGTCCGCCGACCCGAGCCCCGCGTCCTCGGCGGCCTCCGCGGCCGTCCGATCCGGCTCCTCCGCCAGCGCCGTGAGGAGTTCCGGCACGCCCTCCTGCGTTATCTCCTCGGCCGCCACGAGGTCGAAGACGCCGTGAAAGTGCTCGGCCGCGAGGTCCTCTACAGGTACGCCGTCGCGGCGCAGACTCGTCACCGTCGACTCGACCGTGCGCGCCGCGAGGTTCGGATCCACGCCGCGCTCCACCGCGTCCTCGAACAGCCGCCACCGGCGGCCGTACGCCACCTGCTCCGCGACGTCCTCGTTCAGGTCGAACTCGGCCGTGTACCGCTCGACCTTCTCCGTCAGCAGTTCTGGAACCTCGACCTCCGACGGGTCCGGCTCCACCGGCGGCACGTCCGTCTCCGGATACATCCGCGCCGCGCCCGGGAGCGGACGCAGATACTCGGTCGTCCCGTCGTCGTGTGCGCCCCGCGTCTCCTCCGGCACGCCCTCGATAGCGGTTCGAGCGCGGTCCGCCGCGGCCTCCGTCGCCCCGCGCGCGACGTCCGCGTCCGCCGCCACCATCGCCACCGCGTCCGCCGGCCCGGCACCCACCGCCTCCCGGAGCGCCTCGACCTCCGACTCGGTGACGCCGTACGCCGGAAGTTCGTCCGTGTGGAAGATGCCGCCCGCGCCGTGGCGCTTCGCGTGATCCGAGAACTCCGTGCCGAGGCGCCGATCCGGCTGGAGTTCCCGGCCGACCAGGCCGTCGAAGCCGAACAGGGGAACCGCGCACACCCGTCCGCCCGCGTCGAGCGCGCCCCGAACCACCGACGACTCCGTGTCCGCGAACACGTCCGTCACGTCCCGCACCTCGCCCACGGACGCGTCCCGCTCGTCCAGTTCGTCCGCGATTTCGAGCAGACGGACCTGCCGCTGGACCTCGAAGCGCACCAGGTCGTCGATGTCGTCCAGGCTCTGCACGCCCTTCATCTCCACGCGCGCGCCGTCCGCGATGGAGACGTTCACGTCCTGGCGAATCGTCCCGAGGCCGCGCTTGACCTCGCCCGTCGACCGGAGCAACATCCCGATGCGCTCCGCCGCCTCCCGGGCCTGCGCCGGCGTCCGAATGTCCGGCTCCGTCCCGATCTCCACCAGCGGAATCCCGAGTCGGTCCAGCGCGAACGTCGCGCCCGACTCCGACTCCTCGACGCGCGCCGCCGACTCCTCCTCCAGCATCATGTCCTCCACGCCGACCGGGCCCTCGCTCGTCTCTATCTGGCCGCCCTGCGCGACCAGCGTCGAGCGCTGGAACCCCGACGTGTTCGACCCGTCGATGACGACCTTCCGCATCACGTGCGCCTGATCCAGCACCGTCATGTCCATCAGGTTCGCCACCTCCATCGCCACCTCCAAGGCCTCCTCGTCCAGCCGATGCGGCGGCTCGTCGTCCTCCTCCACCAGACACGTGGAGTCGAACGCCAGATACTCGAACTCCCGCTCCACCTGCGACTCCTCCAGCGCCGCCTCGTCCACCTCGCCCAACTCGCTCTTCGTCGGATGCAGATAGCGCGTGAACGTCCGCGCGTGCTCCTCCGGCTCTCGCCGCGTCGTCGGACAGCCACAGAAGAGCTTCGTCGCCGTGTCGAGCTGCTGGTGGATTTCGAGGCCGGCGACCAGCCCCAGTTCCTCGTAATCGAACTCGCCGTCGGTCATTACCTCACGCGTCGCGGCGGAGGGACAAAAATCCGTCCAGTCGTCCCCGACGCACCGAGACACCGGCGGCGCGAGAGCGGACGGACGCGGGGAGACGACGGCGGCCCGCTCGGCCGAGACGCCGCGCCTCATCGAGTGGTCGCTCGCGCGTGCGTCACTCGACGGCGAGCATCTCCCCGCGACACTCGCTGATGAAGGAGACGAAGCTCCGACCGACGTCGTGATCGAGCGACATGAACACGGCCCCCTCGTCCACGGGGAACTGTACGATCAGGTACTCCTCGAACACGTAGAGCCCCTCCTGGGGCACACTGAGGCTGTCGGCGAACTCCCGCGACTGGTCGTTCAGAGCGCGCACCGTCTCGATTATCGTGTCCCCTCGCTCGGGAGCGTACACGTCCTCGAGGTCGTCGCGGAGGTACAGTACCTCGTAGTCGTCCGCCGTGTGGTATCCCGTCGCTCGGAGGCCGTCGCCGACGCGCTCGCGTGCCCACTCCGTCAACCGAGAGGTCCGGTTCCGCATCACCTCGAAATGGTTTCCGAGGCATCATAAATCGGGGTGTCAACGAACCACAACAGACGCCCCGAACGCCGTGGCCGTCGGTCCCCGACTCGGCCGCAAATCGAGCGCACCGGCGCGCCCCCTCTCGACTCACTCCGCCCGCCGCGCGATGGCCGCGCGCACGCGCTCGCTGATCGTCGCCACGAGCGAGTCGGCGCGCGCGTCGTCCACGTCCACCGCGACGGCGTCCCCGCTCCCCAGACCGCCCTGCCCGGCCGTGTCCACCGTCACCGACGCCAGCCCCCAGCGGCGCTGGAATATCGTTCGCCGGTCGATGAGCGTCTGCACGCGATGGTGCGGGACGACGTGCGTGCGGCGCGTCCAGAACCCTCGGCGGGTCACCGCGTGCGCGTCGTCCACGTCCGCGCCGAGATGTAGCCACTTCAGGTGCGCGGCGAGCGGCGCCGCGACGAGCAGGAGGAGCGGCGTCCACCAGAGCGGGACGTGAATCAGGACGGCGTTCACCGCCGCCGCGAGCGCCGTCACCGCGAGCACGCCGAGCGCGTACCGTCCGAGATAGCGACGGCGCGCGCGCGTCGGCGGGCGCTCCAGCGCCGGCGGGTCGAACGGCTCCAACTCGCGCGCGAGCGAGACGACGCGCTCCCGC
>Ga0207755_100590_pt1 | contig 15688 bp, 16 predicted proteins | sample A23P2SouthBayCA_FD_187734 | JGI IMG/M metagenome (GOLD analysis project Ga0207755, IMG submission 187734) | Aerobic enrichment media microbial communities from Bioluminiscent Bay, La Parguera, Puerto Rico - A23 P2 (SPAdes) | ecosystem: Environmental > Aquatic > Marine > Unclassified ...
TCATCCTCACGTACGCGACGACCGACGGCCGGCGGTACTTCCGGAAGGAGCGAGCGCTGACCTCCTTCAGCGATACGCGTGACACGACGGCGGCCGTCGACGCCGACCCGGAGAACCTCGGCTCGGTCGACGATCCCGACCTGCGCGAGCGGTACGCGGCCGAGGCCGAGCGGATGGCTCAGCGCCACGACCCCGACGACGTGCTCTGATCACTCGACCTCGTCCCAGCGAAAGCGCAGTTCGTACCGGTCAGCGTCGGTCGCGCTGCCGCCGAGCTTGAACTGCATGGCACGCTGCCAGCCCGATTCCAGGGGCAGTTCGATCCGGCGAGTCGAGCCGTGGAGGCGCTCGCCGTCAGCGTCGAGGAACCGACAGGTCCCGTCCAGCACGGGTCTGGGCCCGCTGATGGCCGCACCGCTCTCGTTGATCGCGGTCACGTCGACGATCACCGTCGTCCCGTAGCCGTTAGCCCGGATGGCATACTCGTGTGCTGTCGACAGCGGCGTCTCGTTTTCGACGACCGATCCGGTCACCGTCGATCCCCTGCACCCCGCCAACGAGAGCGTACCCATCGCCGCGACGGTCCGAAGTGCGTCTCGTCGGTACACGGTCGATCCTCCGGTGACCGGACAGTCAATGTATCGTCCGGAGAGTCCGGATCACTGCAGAGTCGAAGCGAGCAGCCAACGATATAGGGGAGGATTCCGTCGAGAGCCACATGACAGCGACCGACGTGATCGCGATCTGCGGCAGTCTCCGCGACGAGAGTTACTCGCGAAAGGGGCTCAGAGTCGCTCTCGGGGCGGCCGAGCGGGCCGGCGCGGATACGGAACTGATCGACCTGCGCGAGTGGGACCTGCCGGTGTACGACCCCGACGGCGAGGACGTGGGCGACGCCGAGGCCTTCCGTCGACAGGTGCGCGACGCCGATTCGATCCTGCTGGGCACCCCCGTGTATCACGGCTCGTTCTCGACGCCGATCAAGAACGCACTCGATTACTGCGGGTTCGATGAGTTCGAGAAGAAGACCGTCGGCCTGCTCTGTGTCGCCGGCGGGAGCTTCCCCGTCACGGCGCTGGAGCACCTCCGCTCCGTCGGACGATCGCTCGACTGCTGGGTGATCCCCCATCAGGCAGCGATCCCGCGCGCGTCGAGCGCGTTCGAAGACGGTCGACTCGTCGACGAAACGATCAGGGATCGAGTCGAGACGCTGGGCCGCGAGGCCGTCCAGTACGCGAACATCGAACCGGATCCGAAGAGCTTCGAGAGCTGTGAGAACATCGGTGCCGACGACTGACCGGCTGGACCGCTCACGTGTCCAGCCCAGCAGGTGGCGGTACCGCCCGAGCCGACGACTGACCGGCTGGACCGCGCTCCGTCAAGAGGGAAACTGACTAAGCCACTCTCGTCTTACTGTCGGCCGTGACCCAGTGGGTCGAGAATCCGACGGGCGGGCGTGACCGCGGGCCGATCGCACTCGTACGTGCGTGGCTGGAGATCCTCCTGCGGCCGGGGCGGTTCTTCGAGACGGGAATCGCACCGGGCGATCAGGCACCGGGCCTGGTCTTTATCGGGGTGATCGTCTTGGTCGAGGAGGGGACCCGCTTCGCAGTCGTCGAACTCGCCCAGCGAGGACGGGTGTTGCTCGGACCGTACAGCTACCCGGTCATCGGCGATCTGTCCCCGCTGCTGGCGCTGGTGACGCTGGTCGCTATCGTCGTTTTCGTCGCGCCGGCGGTGTTACACCTCACCGCCGCGCTCCAGACGATCGTCTTGGCGACGCTCGCACCCGACCGTGGCGGGATCAGCGAGACCGTGCAAGTGATCGCGTACGCCACCGCGCCGTGCGTGTTCGCGGGCGTCCCCGTTCCCGAAGTTCGGATCGTCTGTGGCCTGTGGGGGGCGGGGCTGTACGTCTACGGCCTCCACGCGATCCACAACCTCTCGATCCCGCGGGCGATACTGGCGGCGGCCCTCCCGGCCACCGTCCTCTTCGGCTACGGGTTCCGGGCGGTCCCGGCCGCGCAGTTGCTGGTGTGACCGGTGCCGGTCACCGGTTCGAACAGTTTTACGTGGCTACCGGCCGCCGGTTCGGTATGCTCACGCTCGATCTGGACGACTTCATGTTCGAACTGAAAGACGGCGCGATCAAGCACGTCGGCCCCTCGAACCGGTCGGCGACGGTGAAACTGTACGACGTCGAAGGCCTCGACGTGCGGGAGTTCGGTGACGAGCGAGTCAAACTCGCGTTCGAGGACGAGGACGGCAGCGAGGTCGAGGTCGCGCTCGCACCAGAGCAAGCCACGGAGATCGCGCGCGGCATCGAGATGCTGGAATCGGAGAGTCGCGTGTTCGAATAGCCGAAATCGGCAGCCAGCGGGCGAATCGAGCGATTCACACGCCGACAAGGATTTCGACAACCGTTTTAGTGCCGACACACTTTCACCGGTCAATGGGTTCGTGTATCATCTGCGGTACCTCCGTCGACGGTCACATCTGTGACCTCCACGAGGAGGACGTACTGTTCGAGTTCCGAGGCGACCACCCGAATCAACTGACCACCAACCGCTACTATCGCGGCTCCGTCGACGGCTTCGCCGAGTTCGGCGTCTTCGTCGACATCGGCGACCGCGTCACCGGCCTGCTCCACCGGAGCGAACTGGACCAGCGACTCGACTCGCTGGACTGGGAACCGGGCGACGCGGTCTTCGTGAAGGTCAAGAACGTCCGTGACAACGGCAACATCGACCTCGGCTGGTCGATCCGACAGGCCGAGCGCGAGTTCCGGGGCGTCCTCGTCGACGATCCGGAGTTCGACCACGAGAAACTCGCGGAGGAAGTCGACGGTCGCTCGGAGGACGAGTCGGGAAACGCGCATAGCGAGCAGGCATCGAGTAGCGAAGCCGACGAAGAGGTAGAGACCGATCAGCAGCCCGACGCGGCGGAGCAGCAGTCGGCATCGTCCGATCAGCAGTCCGACGCGCAGGTCAGTCGGGCCAGCGACGACGACGATCGAACCGAACGAACGGCCGGCGTCGTCGGGCAGGGCAGCACCAGTGAGGAAGCGACCGTGACGGCCGACGACGACGCGGAATCGGAGTCGTCGACCGGTGGTGCCGTCGTGCAGGAACGCGAGCGACCGGTAGTTGCCGTCGATTCGCTGGCGGATCACGAGGGCGACGACATCCGCCTCGAAGGCGAGATTGTCGACGTCCGCCAGACCAGCGGCCCGACGGTGTTCGAGCTCCGCGACGAGACGGGTGCCGTCGATTGCGCCGCCTTCGTCGAGGCCGGCGTTCGCGCCTACCCCGACATCGTCGAGGACGACATCGTCCGACTCGACGGTGACGTGCGCCGTCGCCGCGGTGAGATTCAGGTCGAGACCGAGGCGCTCGTCGCGCTCGAAGACGAGGAGCGCCAGACCGTCGAAGACCGGATGGCCGACGCGCTCGACGAACGTGCACGTCCGGCGGCGGTCGACGTGCTCGCGGAGGACCCGGCGGTCGAGGCCCTCGCAGACGAGCTCGTCGACGCCGCCACGGCGATCCGACGCGCGGTTATCACCGACCGTCCCGTGATCGTTCGACACTCGGCCACCGCAGACGGCTACGTGGCCGGTGTCGCCCTCGAACGCGCGACGCTGCCGCTGGTCGAAGAGGAGCACCGTCAGGCCGACGCCCAGTACCACTACTTCGACCGCCGACCGCTCGAAGGCGGCGTCTACGACATGGAAGACGCCACGAAGGACGTGACGAACATGCTGGAGAACCGCGAGCGCCACGACGAGAAGCTCCCCCTGTTCGTCTTCGTCGCCGCCGGTGGGACGCGAGAGAGCCTCGACGGCTTCGACCTGCTGGACGTGTACGGCGCACCGCGTGTCGTCGTCGACGACGCCGCGGCCGACGACGTGATCGTCGACGCCGTCGACACGATCGTCAGTCCGTCGCTGGCCGACGCACCGGCGACCACGGCGACCGCGCTGGCGGCCAACGTCGCGGCCCACGTCAACGAACACGTCAGCGACGAACTCGTCCACCTCCCCGCCGTCAGTTTCTGGGACGATACGCCACAGTCGTATCTCGACGCCGCCGCCAAGGCCGGGTACACGCCGGAAGCCGTCGGCGAACTCCGCGACGCCGTCGCGCTCGAAGCGTACTACCAGTCCTACGAGGACAAGCGCGAACTCATCACGGATCTCCTCTTCGGCGACGAGGACGACGACGTGACCGGGCTGGCCGGCAACGTCGCCGAGCAGTTCCGCGAGAAGCTCTCGACGGAAGTCGACACCGCGACGGCCAACCTCGAAACGGAGTCGGTCGAGGACGCGACGGTCGACGTGCTCGACACCGACGCCTTCACGCACCGCTTCGACTTCCCGCCGTCGACGATCCTGCTGGACGAGCTGTTCCGACAGGCCGACGACGACACGGACGCACTCGTCGGGGTCGCCGACGACACGCTGTACGTCCGTGCCGGGGAACCGGTCGACGTGCACGACATCGCCGACGCCGTCGCCGAGCGCGCCCCGGAGGCTGGCGTCCGGACCCGCAGCGCCCGCGAGCAGTCGATCCGGTTCCTCTCGGGCGAGCGCGACGCCGTCATCGACGCGACCCTGTCGGTCGTCGGCGAGCGGTTCTGATCGGGACTCGCGTCGTGTGACGGATTCACGCGCGGGCCACACTTTCTTGCTGACCTGTCGTGAACGGTCTCTATGGACGACCGCGTCGTCGACACCGACAGTATCGACTGGGACGCCCACGACCACGGCGAGCACGTTTTCCGCGGGAGGCGATTCACCCGGGCGAGCGCCGCCAGCGAACTGGGCTGTAGCCTCTACGAGATCGAACCGGGGAAACGCGGCTGGCCGGCACACTACCACGAGGGCAACGAGGAAGCGATGTTCGTCCTCGACGGGGGCGGGACGCTGTGGCTCGGCGGCGACCGCGAGAAGCGCGCCCTCGAAGCGGGCGACTTCGCCGTCTTTCCGCGTGGCGAGGACGGGCAGCACGAACTCGAAGCCGGCCCGGACGGAATCAGATACCTCGCGATGTCGACGATGAACGACCCCGACATCACGGTGTACCCCGACAACGACGCCGTCGGCGTCTTCGCCGGCGCGCCACCGGGGGGCGACAAGCGCCGGCGGCGACTCTCGAAGTACCTCGATATCGACGCGGAAGTGCCGTACTGGGGGGAGGAGTGACTCGCACGCGCCAGTGGTTCAGCTTCGGCGAGCGAGTCACAGCCGGAACGAGTAGCGACACGCTTATTCGCGCGAGCGAACGTACTGTGAACAACTGCAATGAGCACCGAAACCGGCGATCCGACAGACTCCGAAGCGTTCGAGCAGGTCTGTGAAGAGCTGGTCGACCGGATCCTCGCCGGCGAACTGGAACGCGACGACGTCGAGAGCGCCAAGATGAAGGTGTGCTCGAAGTACTCCTCGCCGAAGGTCCCGAAGAACTCCGAGATTCTCGACTACGCGCCGCTGGAACGCCGCGAGGAACTGGAGGAGGTCCTCCAGCGCAAGCCCGTCCGGACCGCCTCGGGCGTCTCGCCCGTCGCGATCATGACGTCGCCCCACCGGTGTCCCCACGGGAAGTGTCTTTACTGCCCCGGCGGCCCCGACTCGGAGTTCTCCTCCTCCCAGTCCTACACGGGCCACGAGCCCGCGGCCGCCCGCGGCGTCCAGAACGACTACGATCCGTACGGGCAGGTGACGCTCCGCCTGAATCAGCTTCGAGAGATCGGTCATCCCGTCGACAAGGCCGAGCTGATCTTGATGGGCGGGACGATGACCGCCCGGAGCCACGACTATCAGGAGTGGTTCGTCAAGCGCGCCATCGAGGCGATGAACGACTTCGATACCGAGGCCCAGCCAGAGCCCGCAGAGGACGTGAGCTTCGCCGAGGACCCCGCGGAGTACGACTTCCGCTATCTGGAGGACGTGATCGCCGAGAACGAGACCGCCGACGTGCGAAACGTGGCGACGACGTTCGAGACCAAGCCCGACTGGTGTGATCCCGAACAGATCGACCGGATGCTCCGGCTGGGCGGGACCAAGGTCGAGGTCGGCGTCCAGACCACCTTCGAGCGGATCAACCGCGAGATGCACCGCGGCCACGGCGTCCAGGCAAGCATCGACGCCAACCGCCGGCTGCGTGACTCGGCGTTCAAGGTCGGCTTCCACATGATGCCCGGCCAACCCGGGATGAGCAAGGAGATGTGCCTCGAAGACTTCCGCCGGATCTTCGAGGATAGCAAGTGGCGACCGGACTACCTGAAGATCTACCCGACGCTGGTCGTCGAGGGGACCGTCACCTACGACTGGTACCGGAAAGACGAGTTCCAACCCCTCGAAAACGAGGAAGCGGCCGAACTGGTCGCCGAGATCAAGTCGATGATCCCCAAGTACACCCGCCTCCAGCGCGTCCAGCGGGACATCCCCGCGGACTTCATCGAGGGCGGCGTCTGGAAGTCCAATCTCCGACAGCTCGCCCGACAGCGCATGGACGAGCACGGCTGGACCTGCGACTGCATCCGCTGTCGCGAGGTCGGGATGAACGACGAGGACCCGGAACGGATCGAGAAAGACGTGCTGACCTACGAGGCTGCCGGCGGCACCGAACACTTCGTCAGTTTCGAGGACCCCGACAAGGACCTCCTCGTGGGCTTCTGTCGGCTGCGGTTCCCGAACGATCCCGTTCGCCGGGAACTCGAAAACGCCGCACTCGTGCGCGAACTCCACGTCTACGGCAGTCAGGTCGGCCTCGGCAGCGCGAGCGAGGACGACCAGCACCAGCACAGGGGGTACGGCCGACGCCTGCTCGAAACGGCCGAGGAACTGGCCGCCGACGCCGGGTTCGACAAGCTGGCCGTCATCTCCGGCATCGGCGTTCGCCAGTACTACCGCGACAAGCTGGACTACAAGCAGGACGGGCCGTACGTGAGCAAGCGACTGTAGGGCGTGTCGGAGAAGCGATCGATGATGCCGCTCGTTCGAAGGGCCGCCCGCTCAGTGGATTGGGCTATCGAGTGGGCGTTCGAGACACAGTAGTTTGGAATTACGGTCGATCGAACAACTGCGAAGGTGATCGAGGACGGAACGCCCTCAACTCCTGACCTCTCGTTCACGAGGACACGGACCGCACAGCACCGCAACGGCCACACCCCCAGCCGATTCGCTCGCCAATGGCTCGCGCGGGTGGCGTGCGAATGGGAACTCCCTCGGCCGTAGTTTTATTGCAGTCGAATCGGTGATTCGGCTATGGCAATCACGCGATACCTGGGCCTCTACACGCTGCTCCGGGGCGGTCTCTACTTTCTCGGCGGGGCGTTCGCGCTGGTGTTCGGGATCGGTGGGATCGCGATCGGGACGGTCGCCAGTCTCGGCGCGGCCATGTTCGGCGTGCTGTACGTCGTCGTCGGCTTTGCGCTCTTTACCGCTGGCGGCCTCCTGACGATGGAGCGCAAGATCGGTCGCTTGCTGGCGATGCTGTTGCTGTCCGTCGACCTGCTGTTTCAGGGGGCGGCTGGTCTCACGAGTGGCTCGATCCTCTCGCTGCTGTGGGCGACCGTGAGCCTCCTCGTCGTCGGGTATCTGCTCGTCGTGAATCCGCTGTCCTCGGGCGAGGGCAGGACCATCGACGAGGAGAGCAACGCCCACGACATCGGTGTCGAGGAGTTCTGAGGTTAGACGAGTCCCCGACAACCATTACGGCCCTGCCCTCGTAGAGACCCCGATGGCACGGACGCTGATCGACGGAGTGTGGGAGCTGGATCTGGGACTGATGCCGCCGTTGGCGTCGAACGCGTTTCTCGTCGACGAGAGCGAGATGAGCGAGAGCGACGGCACCGACGTGACGCTCTGTGACACCGGGCTGTTCTGGAACGAACCCTCGATCAGGGACGAACTCGACGCCGTCGGCTACGGGCCGGACGATCTGGACCGGGTCCTGCTGACCCACTACGACCTCGACCACGTCGGAGGGCTGAAGCACCTACTGCCGGAGTTCGCCGGGCCGGCGTACCTCGGCGGGCCGGACTACGACCTCGCGACCGGGAGCCCGCCGCCCTCGAACAACCACAAGGGGCTCTTTCACCGGGCCGCACGGGCGCTGTTTCCGCTGCCCGACGGCGTGACGGTCGAACCGCTGGCAGACGGCGACAGCGTCGGACGGTTCACCAGCTATGTGACGCCGGGACACAATCCCGGCCACGCCGTCTACGTTCACGACACTGGCGTGGCGCTGCTCGGTGATCTTGTCTGGGAAGAGCAGGGCGAACTGACGCCGCCGATCTGGTTCGACTCCTACGACGTGGGGACCATCCACGACTCGATCCGAGCGTTCGCCGAGCGAGCACCGCCGTTCGAGGTCGCGGCGATGGCCCACGGGACGCCGCTGATCCGTGACGGCGACGACGCGCTGGCGTCGCTGGCAGCGCGACTGTCGGACTGAGACGCCTACGACCTGTCGACGAACGGGGTTTTTGTACCCCCCGTTCGGAGAGTCCCGCATGGGACAGCAAGTCGCGGTCGTCGGGGCCGGGGCCGCCGGGACGGCGGCGGCGTACGCGCTCCGCGAGACCGACGCCGAGGTGACGATCTTCGAGAAGAGCGGCGGCGTCTGTGGCCGCGCCGCGACCCGCCGACAGGAGGGTTGTGTCTACGAGTACGGTGCGAACTACCTGACGGCCGACGACGAGCGCGTGACCGAACTCGTCACCGGGGAGCTACCCACCGACGCCCTCGTCGAGATCGAACCCCCCGTCTGGACGTTCGACAGTGAGGGGGAAGTTAGCGAGGGGCGCGACGAGCAGCCGACGCGGTGGACTTACGAGGACGGCATCACACAGCTCGCGAAACACCTGATCGCGGCGACGGACGCGACGGTCCACCGGGACACCCGCGTCGAGACACTCGACCGGACCGGCGACGACTGGCGAGTGATCGACGCCGCGGGCCACGACCACGGCCGCTTCGACGCAGTGCTGTTGACGCCGCCGGCCCCACAGACGGCCGACCTGCTCGGACAGGCCGAGTGGGAGCACGCCGACCGACGGCCGCTCAGAGAGACCGTCGAAGCCGTGCCCTACAGGACGATCGTCGCGGGCCTCCTGCACTACGACTTCGAACTCGACGTCCCCTACTACGCGCTCGTCAACGACGACCGGGCACACGACGTGGGCTGGATCGGCCGCGAGGAGTGCAAGCGCGGGCACGTCCCCGACGGCGAGAGCCTCCTCCTCGTGCAGATGGCCCCCGAGTGGTCGGTCGAACACTACCGGGACACGCCGGCGGCGCTGGTCGATTCGATCGCCGACGAGACCGCTACACTGCTCGACGACGACCGCCTCGCAGATCCCGACTGGACCGACCACCAGCACTGGCGGTACGCACTGCCGGACAGCGGCGTTCCCGAGGGCACGCTCGATTCGGCACTCGACCACGACCTGTTCTTCGCGGGCGACTGGGTCGTCGGCGAGGGGCGACTCCACGCCGCGCTGCGCAACGGGCTGGAGACCGGTACGCGGATCGCCGAGCACCTGTAGCGAAGCGGTTTTGCGTCGCGGCCTGCAGTCACCGACATGGACCACAAGCGGGAGCTGACGAGCGTCGACCTCGCCGCCCTCGAACGGGAGCTTGGCGGCTACGCGGGGGCCAAACTCGACAAGGCCTACCTCTACGAGGACGACCTCCTGCGGCTCAAGATGCGGGATTTCGATCGCGGGCGGGTCGAGTTGCTGATCGAAGTCGGCGAGAACAAGCGCGCCCACGTCGCTACGCCCGAGCACGTCCCCGACGCGCCGGGGCGGCCGCCGAACTTCGCGATGATGCTCCGGAACCGGATCGAGGGCGGCGAACTGGCCGGTGTCAGTCAGTTCGAGTTCGACCGCATCCTCGAGTTCGAGTTCGACCGCCCCGACGCCTCGACGACCATCGTCGCCGAACTGTTCGGGGACGGCAACGTGGCCGTCCTCGACGAGCACGGCGAGGTCGTCGACTGTCTGGAGACGGTCAGGCTCAAGTCACGGACCGTCGCGCCGGGGAGTCAGTACGAGTTCCCCTCGGCGCGGTTCAACCCGCTCACCGTCGACTACGAGGGCTTTCGCGCCCGGATGGACCAGTCTGACGCCGACGTGGTTCGGACGCTGGCGACGCAACTGAACTTCGGTGGCCTGTACGGCGAGGAGCTTTGTACGCGGGCCGACATCCCGTACAATCAGGCCATCGACGAGACCGACGAAGCCGAGTTCGAGCGCCTCTACGAGGTCATCGACGACCTCAAGGAGCGCCTCCGGTCGGGCGATATCGACTCCCGAGTCTACTACGAGACCGAGGAGATCGACGGCGAGGACGTGAAACGCCGGGTCGACGTGACACCGATCCCGCTGGAGGAGTACGCCGAGAAGGAGAGCGAGGCCTTCGAGACGTTCACCGCCGCGCTCGACGAGTACTTCTACGAGGTCGAACGCGAGACGACGGCCGAAGAGATCGTCGACGCCGGCTCGAACCGGCCGGACTTCGAAGCGGAGATCGAGAAGTACCAGCGGATCATCGAGCAACAACAGGGCGCGATCGAGGACTTCGAGGCCGACGCACAGGCCGAACGCGAGACGGCCGAACTGCTGTACGCCCGCTACGATCTGGTCGACGAGATCCTCTCGACGGTCCAGACCGCCCGCGAGCAGGACACCCCGTGGGACGAGATCGAAGCGACGTTCGAACAGGGCAAAGAGCAGGGGATCGCCGCCGCCGAGGCCGTCGAGGGCGTCGACGGCAGCGAGGGAACGGTGACCCTGTCGATCGACGGCACGCGCGTGACCGTCGACGCGTCGATGGGCGTCGAGAAGAACGCCGACCAGCTATACCAGGAGGCGAAACGCATCGAGGAGAAGAAGGAGGGCGCGCAGGCGGCCATCGAGAACACCCGCGCAGACCTCGAAGACGCCCAGCAGCGTCGCGAGGAGTGGGAAGCCCAGGACGCCGGTGAGACTGGAAGCGAGGATGGCGGCGACGAAGACGAGGAGATCGACTGGCTCGCACGCGCCTCGATCCCCGTCCGAAAGCAGGAGAACTGGTACGACCGCTTCCGCTGGTTCCGGACCTCCAACGGCTTCCTCGTGATCGGTGGACGTAACGCCGACCAGAACGAAGAACTGGTCAAAAAATACCTCGACCGCGGTGACAAGTTCTTCCACGCACAGGCCCACGGCGGTCCCGTGACGGTTCTGAAGGCGACCGGCCCCAGCGAGTCCAGTCGCGACGTGGACATCCCCGAGCAGGACAAACGCGAGGCCGCGACCTTCGCGGTGGCGTACTCCTCTGTGTGGAAGGACGGGAAGCTGGCCGGCGACGCGTACATGGTCGATCCCGATCAGGTGTCGAAGACCCCCGAGAGCGGGGAGTACCTCGAGAAGGGTGGCTTCGCGATCCGTGGCGACCGCACCTACTTCCGGGACATGGAGGCCGACGTGGCTGTGGGTATCTCTTGTGAGGGACGAACCGGCGTCCTCGGCGGGCCACGGTCGGCCATCGAGGAACAGGTCGCGACGAGCGTCCGGATCGAACCGGGCCAGTACGCCCAGAACGACATCGCGAAGCGCCTCTACCGGGAGTTCAAGGACCGATTCGCCGACGACTCGTTCGTGCGCAAGGTCGCCAGTCCCGACCAGATTCAGGAGTTCCTGCCCCCCGGCGGGAGCCGGATGGTCGAATAGAACGGCGGCGAGAGCGGGCAGATGCGGAGTACGTAGCCAATAGTTATGACCGTCGCGCGCGCCGTGGCGGATAGACCGCTTCCGTCGGTCCGACCGAGACGCCACACTCACCAATGTTCGAAGACGCACTCCGTTACCCCACGAGCGGCGACGACGCACTGGAGACGATCGCGATCGGCGGTATCCTCGGGTTACTCGGCTTCCTGATACTGCCCGTGTTCCTCGTCTACGGCTACCTCGTTCGCGTGATCCGGGCGGTCAGTCGCGGGGACGACGAGACACCACCGACGTTCGACGACTGGGGGGAGTTGCTGGTCGACGGCGTCGAAGGGTTCGTGATCGTGCTGGTGTACACGGTCGTCCCGGCACTGGTCCTCGCCATCGCCGTCGCACCGCTGGTCCTGATCTCCAGTGTCACCGTCTCCAGTGTTGGGGCGGGCGACGGTAGCGGTGCCGGCGGAGTCCTCACGGCCGTGATCTTACTGGTCGTCTTCGTCGTCACGGCCCTCGCGCTCGTGGCGCTGCTGGCGGCCATCTACCTCGTCCCGGCCGCCGTCACCGCCTTCGCGACGACCGATCGCCTCGGGGCCGCGTTCTCGGTCACCGAACTCCGCCGCATCGGCGCAAGCGGCCAGTTCTTGACCGGTTGGCTGATCGCGATCGCGATCTCGGTGCTAGTGGGCTTCGTCGCAGGCCTCGCTGCCGCGACCGTCCTGGGAATCCTACTGGTCCCGTTCGTCAACTTCTTCGGGAACGTCGCCGCGGCGTACGCACTGGGGGCTGGTGTTCGCGATCCGACAGGTACCGGTGCCAACCCTGAGAAATGACTATCGGGGACAGAGATCGCGAACAGAGCCATATTCCATCAACAAACGACCGAGTATTACTCGAGATAGCTCGCTTCGGCCGAAATTATCCGTGACGCGGGCACTTCGATACACTAATACGATGGCCGACACCATTTCCGATAATGGCAAGTGCCGACCGGTTTCGCGACAGCACGCAGATCCTGTTGCCAGCCCCCGCCCTCGACGGCATCCGCGAGGACCTCGAACAGGAGTTCACGCTGACAGTTCGCGACGAGGGGGCACAGGTCAGGATCATCGGCTCACCCGTCGAGATCAAGGCCGCGTCGGACTTCCTCGCGATGAACGGGATCAATCTGGCCTGACACAGCGACATCGCTTACTATCGACCGTTTTCGACACCCATCGACACCGGTGTGTCTCACTCACGTGGCGTCGGTAAAAAGCAATCCTTAAAACTGCTGGGCAGGTTCCACCATACATGGCTGGAACTATCGAAGTGCTCGTTCCGGGCGGTCAGGCCGATCCCGGCCCGCCCCTCGGTCCGGAGCTCGGCCCGACCCCCGTCGACGTGCAGGCAGTCGTTCAGGAGATCAACGACCAGACCGAAGCCTTCGACGGCACCGAAGTGCCCGTCACCGTCGACTACGACGACGACGGTTCGTTCTCGATCGAAGTCGGCGTCCCGCCGACGGCGGAACTGATCAAGGACGAGGCCGGCTTCGACACCGGCTCGGGCGAGCCCCACGAGGAGTTCGTCGCCGACCTCTCGGTCGACCAGATCAAGCAGATCGCCGAACAGAAGCAGACCGACCTGCTGGCCTACGACACCAAGAACGCCGCGAAGGAAGTCGTCGGCACCTGCGTCACGCTGGGCGTCACCATCGAGGGCGAGAACCCGCGTGACTTCAAGGACAAGGTCGACGCTGGCGAGTACGACGACGTTCTGGCAGACGAAGCAGCAGCGTAGTCCGCCAGCGCTCGAAGGCGATCGCAGCGGGTTTTCGGTGTGCTCGCGAGCGAAGCCTCGGCGTAACGAGAGAGGGTTCGTCAGGCGAACGTATCGAGTCTGACGGTGTTCTCGTCGCCGTCGAAGCGTAATCGGGTTCGCGGCCGACTTTTCGCCGTTTTCCACGGTTCCGTGGCTGTGCCGCCGTGGTTTTCTCCCAGCGACCCGAGTCGCCGGTCGACCGCTGTTACTGTGGTTCGACGGCTTTAAGTGTCGCATCGGCTTCGTTCCGGGTGAGACAGGCGACTGTACTGTCCTAGACAGTACGCCCTGTTTCACTGACCCGTAGCAGCCCATCGGGCGTACTACGGAGGTGAACAATGGCAGACCAGGATATAGAGAACGCAGTTTCTCGCGCACTTGAAGAGGCCGCGCCTCGGAATTTCACCGAGACAGTGGACCTCGCGATCAACCTGCGCGACCTTGATTTGAACGATCCGTCGAATCGTGTCGACGAGAGCATCGTACTGCCTGCCGGCACTGGGCAGGAGACGAGCATCGTGGTGTTCGCGGAGGGGGAGACCGCTCTGCGAGCCGAAGACGTTGCCGACGAGGTACTGTCCAGCGACGAGCTGGCAGACCTCGGCGACGACGACGACGCCGCGAAGGATCTCGCCGACGACACTGACTTCTTCCTCGCAGAGGAGGCGCTGATGCAGGACATCGGTCGCTACCTCGGGACCGTTCTCGGTCCACGCGGGAAGATGCCGGACCCGATCAGCCCCGACGACGACGTCGTCGAGATGGTCGACCGGATGCGCAAGTCCGTGCAGATCCGCAGTGGTGACCGCCGAACCTTCCACACCCGCGTGGGTGCGGAAGACATGTCTGCCGAGGACATCGGCGACAACATCGACGTCATCCTGCGGCGCCTGCACGCGGACCTGGAGAAGGGGCCGATGAACATCGACTCGGTCTACGTCAAGACCACAATGGGCCCCGCCGTGGAGGTGGCCTGACATGAGCGCCGAAGCAGAACGCAAGACCGAGACGATTCCCGAGTGGAAGCGCGAAGAAGTCGACGCCGTCGTCGAGATGATCGAATCCTACGACAGCCTCGGCGTCGTCGACATCACCGGGATCCCGTCGCGACAGCTCCAGGACATGCGCCGTGGCCTGCACGGGACCGCGGAGCTGCGCGTCTCGCGCAACACGCTGCTGGAGCGTGCGCTCGACGAGGCCGACGACGGCCTCGAACAGCTCAACGACTACGTCTCCGGTCAGGTCGGTCTGATCGGGACGAACAGCAACCCGTTCGGGCTGTTCAAGGAACTCGAAGCCTCGAAGACCCCCGCGCCGATCAGCGCGGGTGAGGTCGCGCCCAACGACATCGTCATCCCCGAGGGTGACACGGGTGTCGACCCGGGTCCCTTCGTCGGCGAACTCCAGAGTGTCGGTGCCAACGCACGCATCGACGGCGGTTCGATCAAGGTCGTGGAGGACTCGCCCGTGCTCGACGCTGGCGAGGAAGTCTCCGTCGACCTCGAGAACGTGCTCAACGAACTCGGTATCGAACCGAAGGAAGTCGGGCTCGACCTGCGCGCCGTCTTCGCCGACGGCGTGCTGTTCGAACCCGAGGAGCTCGAACTCGACGTCGACCAGTACGAGGCAGACATCAAGGCCGCCGCGTCGGCCGGATGGAACCTCTCTGTCAACGCCGAGTACCCGACCGCGCAGAACGCGTCGACGCTGCTCCAGACCGCCAGCGGCGACGCCAAGAGCCTCGCGATCCACGCGGCCGTCGAGGACCCCGACGTCATGCCCGACCTCGTGAGCAAGGCAGACGCACAGGTCCGCGCCATCGCCGCTCAGATCGACGACGAGGAAGCGCTGCCGGAGGAGCTCCAGGGCGTCGACGCCCAACCGGCGGCCACCGAAGACGCACAGGCCGACGACCAAACCGAAGACACCGAGGACACCAGCGACGAGGACGCCGAGGCCGAGGAAGCGGCCGAGGACGACGACGATGACGACGAAGACGCTGGTGACGCACTCGGTGCGATGTTCTGAATTACAACAATGGAATACGTTTACGCTGCACTCATCCTGAACGAATCGGGCGAAGAGATCAACGAAGACAACCTCACTGACGTGCTCGACGCCGCCGGCGTCGACGTCGAAGAGTCCCGCGTGAAGGCGCTCGTCGCCGCAC
>Ga0207755_100595_pt1 | contig 15571 bp, 17 predicted proteins | sample A23P2SouthBayCA_FD_187734 | JGI IMG/M metagenome (GOLD analysis project Ga0207755, IMG submission 187734) | Aerobic enrichment media microbial communities from Bioluminiscent Bay, La Parguera, Puerto Rico - A23 P2 (SPAdes) | ecosystem: Environmental > Aquatic > Marine > Unclassified ...
CCACCGTCTACCGTTCTGCCGTCTCGATCAGCAGGTCGACGGCACTCTTGACCGCGGCACCGTACTTGATCCGAACACTGACCTGTCCGTTGGCACTGTCGGCGTCGAGTCCGTCTGGTGGCTCGAACTCGGGAGGGAGCGACCCGCGAACCGACAGCACCGCAGTCTCGGGGTACACCGTGACGGTCCCGATACGGTCGCCGTCGACCGCGACGCCGTAGGCCTCGGTCCCCCCGGCCGACGGTTCGGCGTCCGGGACCGCCTCGACCACGTCCACGCGATCCATCGGTGACGTCTCTGCCCCGGTCAGTTCCGAGGCCAACAGCTGTGCGATTCGCTTTCCGTCGGTAATCCTGTCTTCGACCATCAGAGGTCACCTCGTGCGCGCTCGGCGAACTCGCTCACGTCCACGCCCCGCCGGCGGGCGTACACCACCGCGGCGGCTTCGAGGGTCACGCCGAGTTCGCCCTGTAATCGGTTGATCGCCGCCACGGCGTCCTGCTTCTGCCCGCCCTGCTGGACGACGGCGTCTAGCACGCGTTCGAACGTCGAGCGCGCCCGGAGGATCGACTCCTCGGGCGTGAACCCCTCCGGAATCGTCACCTCGGCCGGTTCGAACGTCGCGACGAGGTCGCCGTCGTCCCGTTCGAGCAGTCCTTCGCTGGTGGCCACGTCGACGAGGCGTTTGGCCTGATCGGGCGAGAACCAGTCTCGATCCAGCGACAGCGCGACGACGAACTCGCTTTCGCCGAGCCTGTCGCTCCCCTCCGAGGCGAACGGTGCGGCGACGGCGCGGCGCAGACTCATCGCTCGTTCGTGGCGGCGGCGAGGGTATCAGCGTGACGGTCGCCGGCGAGTCGGCATCGAACGCTTCAAGTAGCCGCTGGGCTATCGCTACCGTATGAAAGATCAGGGACGCTCCACGCGCAAGCGAACCGGCGGCCGTGTCCGCCCGTCGCGAAACAAGCGAAAGTACGAACTGGGCAACGAGTCCACCGAGACAACCGTCGGCGACCAGAAGCTCAAGACCGTCGACGCCCGGGGCAACACCGAGAAGTTCCGCGCCGTCACCACCGACGTCGCCAGCGTCGCAGACGGCGACGAGGTCGTCGAGGCGACCATCGAGGACGTCGTCGAGAACGCCTCGGACCCGAACTACGCCCGTCGAAACATCATCACCAAGGGCGCGATCGTCCAGACGACCGAGGGACAGGCCCGCGTCACCTCCCGGCCCGGACAGGACGGACAGGTCAACGCCGTTCTCGTCGAGTAACGACGCGACAGCTTCTCCGTCGACGCGACCGCGGCAGCGGCGGCTCTCTCGGGAGCGCTCAATAGCCCTCCGGACTGCTGTGGAACCCTCTTAGCGACCCTTTTACCCGACCCTCCCCGACCCCCACATGGCGTGTCAACGCCCGGTCGTCCCACGGGAATCCGGTCCAGTGTTCCCGCACCAGACCGAACACACATCGTCCCCTGGATAGGGGGATCGCCCTTCCCTTTTGCCATCCCAGTTGGGGTTGCCCCCGCTCCGTTTTCTGGCTCAGCACCGAGGGCCACGGCCCGTCCCTTTCGACCGCCTCTAGCGGGGTCGATATCGGTACATATCGCTATCGAGAGATATTATAAACCCGTTACATAGGCGCTCTCCTCGCTTCGAGTGACAACCGCTTCGCTCGCGGCGACCGACCCATGACACAGCAACTCTCGTTTCGACCGGCAGTTGCGGACCAGCACCGACGGATCGACGTTGACAGATGGGACGACGTGTACGTCGTCGGTGACGTCCACGGCTGTGCGGGAACGCTCGAACGGCTCCTCGATCGGTTCGACAACGGCCGCTGCCTGTTCGTCTTCGTCGGCGATCTCGTCAGGAAGGGACCGGACAGCAAGGGTGCGCTCGCCCTCGTTCGCGAGCGCGACAACCTCGTCAGCGTCCGGGGCAACAACGAACAGAAACTGATCGACGGCCGGAAGTCGATCGACGCACTGACCGACGACGATCTGGCCTTCGTCGAGTCGATGCCGCTGGTCGTCTCCTGGCACGGCTCGCTCGTCGTTCACGGCGGTATCGACCACCGAACGCCACTCGCCGAACACACCGCCGAGGAGCTGTTGAACAACCGGTCGCTCGTTCCCGGCGGCAGCTACGATCGACCGTACTGGTTCGAGGACCGAGACTCGGGTCGGACCGTCTTCTTCGGCCACACGGTGCTGGCCGACCCATTCGCGACGCCGTGGGCCGTCGGCCTCGACACCGGTTGCGTGTACGGCGGCCAGTTGACCGCCTACCGGTGTTCGACCGGCGAGTTCGTGAGCGTCGAACCGCCGGAGACCTACGTCGAGCGCAGTGACGACAGCATCGTCGACCCCCAGCCGACCGTGATGAACTGAGATGATCGACGAGGACGACCGGACGAGCCGGTACGGAGCACGCAGGCGACGCTGATGGACGAGACGCTGGCGGCCACCCGACGCGACGAGCCGGTGCCGGGCCTGACCGAACCGTACCCGGTCGACGGCGACCTGCTGGTCGAGCGACCCGACACCCCGGCCGACGACGCACGGCAGCCCACCACGGGCGTTTCGGAGGCAGACGGCGGCGAACCGGGACTGCTCGGACGGTTCGACGATCACTGGTACGAGCCGGACAGTCACAGGTACGCGTACGCGATCCGGACGCCGGACGGGGACCGAGTGTACAGGAAAACCGCCGACGGTGCCGAGTCAGCACTGGAAAACTACTACGAGTGACAGCGAGATACGAATCACGGGCGCGGTGCGGCCTTCTGGAGCGCGCTCTCGGCGATGTTGCCGCCGTAGTCGGCGGTCCGAGATAGCGAATCGACGACCAGGCCGAGGACCTGCGCGCTCTGGGGATCGGCCTCACGGACCTGCTTGTCGACCGCGCGGGCGAGGTCGTCGACGCCGCGGATCTTCCCGCGAGCGTCGTTTGCCAGTTCGGTCGCCTCGTCCGAGTCGTCGGCCAGCAGCGCTTCCATCGCCGTCTCGGGCACAGTCACGGCCTCTCGCTGGAGCTCGCGGAGCTTCTCGGCGGTCTCGCCGCTGATGGCGTCGATCTCCAGCGAGAGGTCGGCGACTTTGGTCGCGTGGTCGGCGATCCGTTCGAGCTGTCGGGCGCTCGATTGGTAGTCGAAGACGGTCTCGCGCGGGAAGCCGATGTCCGTCGCGGCCGTGGGGTTTCGCAGGACCGTCCGGAACACCCGCGAAACCATGTACCAGAGGCGGTCCACGTCCTCGTCGCGCTGTTTCACGTCCTGAGCGAGGTCGTCGTCGTCCTCGATCAGCGCCTCGATGGCGTCTTCGAGCATCGTCAGCGAGACGAGTTGCATGCGCGTGATGGCGTTGTGGACCGACAGCTCAGACGAGTCCAGCAGGTCCTGCAGGACGACCCGGTCGGAGGTCTCTTCGATTACTTCCAGTCCGACCAGCCCCTGTACGGCGTCGCGGATGACGCGACGCTGCTCGGCCGAGATACGCGCGGTTTCGAGCGTAATCACGTCGAACCCGCTGACGTACATCGTCATCACAGCCCGTGTCAGTTCGTGATCCTCCTCCAGACCGCTGATGTCGAGGGTCCCCTCGACGCGGTCGTTCTCGCGCCGTGGCGAGAGCAGGAGGAGGTCGTCCTCCGAGTGGAACTCGACGACGCTGCCCGCGCTCACGTCGTTGGCTGTCGCCCACTCCTTGGGCAGCGACACTGTGTACGTCGAGCCACCCGTCACCTGCACCTTGCGCGTCTCCATATCTCCCCATCGCTGCTACTGTACCATAAACCCATGTGAAAATATATAGTACACGGCTGCAACCAATTTTCGATGGGTGTCGAAGATCTCTCAATTCGAACGAACATGCTTATTTAGGCTATGGATGCATTTTACTCTAATCTGTAGTTGAAATATAAATGCACAACTCGCGTCTATTCGGAGGGTCTGGGGCCTAAAATATATGTGTTTCTCCGTATCAAACGTACTTCTATATATTCTACGTAGGATTTTATATTCTTCATAGTAGGGTATTTACCTACCCCAAAGTACGGACCAAGTGATGACGCAGGACCGCAACCGGAACGTTTCGCGTCGCGAATTTATCGTTGGGAGTGGTGTAACGGCGACACTGGCCATGGCTGGCTGTGTCCAGAGCACGAGTGGCGACGGCGGCGACGGTGACGACGGCGGCGACGACCTCTCCGGACAGGTCATCGTGAAGGGGAGTTCGACGGTATTCCCAATCTCGGACGCGATGGCCGAGAACTTCATGGACGAGCACGGTGACGTCAACGTCACCGTCGACCCGACGGGGACCGGCGGCGGGTTCAAGAACTGGTTCTGTGCCGGCGACTCCGACATCAACGGGGCGTCGCGTCCGATCACTGGCTCCGAGGAGGACCAGTGTTCGGGGAACGACGTGTCCCCGGTCGAGTTCGAGATCGGTGGCGACGCGCTCACCGTCGCCGTGAACAACGACGCCGACTGGGTCGACTGCATGAGCTTCGACGAACTGCGACAGATCTGGCGCGACGGCGGAGCCCAGCAGTGGTCCGACGTGCGCGACGACTGGCCCGACCGCGATATCAAGCTGTACGGGCCGGCCTCGACCTCGGGGACGTTCGACTGGTTCAACGAGAACGTCGTCGGCGAGGACACCAAACATACGACCGAGTACCAGCCGACCGAAGAGGACGAGACGATCGTTCGTGGGATCCGCGACAACGAGGGCGGCATGGGCTACTTCGGCTACGCCTACTACAACTCGAACTCCGAGGCCGTCAAGGCTGTCAACATCAAGGCCGAGTCCGGCGACGAGTGTACTCCACCGAGCCTCGAGAGCGCCAAAGACGACTCCTATCCGATGGCGCGCCCGCTCTTCCTCTACGTGACCGAGTCGGCGCTCCAGCGCGAGGAAGTCGCCGAGTTCGTTCGGTTCTACATCGAGAACGCCGAGACCGACCTCGTGCAGGACATCGGCTACGTCCCGTCGAGTGCGGACCTGCGCGACCAGAACCTCAGCAAGCTCGACGACCTCATCGGTAACTGACGCGTACCGAATCGTTTCACTTACATGGGCAAATTACGACGATCATTACAATGAGTACCGAGACGTCCGGACCGGAGATCACGTCCCGCCCGAGCGGGCGTGCAGCACGCGAGCGGATGTATCGGTACATCCTCCTGTTGTGTGCTGCCCTGTCGATTCTCGTCACGGTCAGTATCGTCGTGTTGCTCGTCTGGAACTCGATCTCCTTTTTCACGTCGGTGGGACTGGTGGATTACCTGTTCAACCCAGAGTTCCTGATATCCCGCGGTGAGTTCGGCCTGTTGCCGCTCCTGAGCGGGACGCTGATAATCACGGTCGTCTCCGCGGTCATCGCCCTCCCGACCGGCGTGGCGGCCGCGATCTACCTCAGCGAGTACGCGAGCGAGCGAATGCGGTCGATCCTGAAGCCCGGACTGGAGATCCTCGCCGGGATTCCGACGGTCGTCTACGGGATCTTCGCGCTGGTCTACGTGACGCCCCTCTTGCAGGCCGTCGGATTGCCGGTCAACACGTTCAACACGCTGAGCGCGTCGATCATGGTCGGGATCATGATCATCCCGATGGTGTCGAGTCTGAGCGAGGACGCCATGAGCGCCGTGCCCGACTCGCTCCGACAGGCCGGCTACGGGATGGGCGCGACCAAGTTCGAGGTGACGACCGGCGTGGTCGTCCCCGCAGCGGCCTCGGGCATCTTCTCGTCGTTCATCCTCGCGCTCTCGCGTGCGATCGGCGAGACGATGATCGTCGTCATCGCGGCCGGGAGCCGTGCCAGACTGTTGAACTTCGCGGAACCGCTCCAGAACTTCTGGCAGGGGTACCAGCCGATGACCGCCGCGATGGTCCAGATCAACGGCGCGGAGAGTGTCAGCCAGATCGGCTTCAGCAGCATGTACGCGATCGGGCTGACGCTGTTCGTCGTCACGTTCCTGCTCAATCTGGCGAGCAACAGGATCGCAGCGCGCTATCGGGAGGAGTACGAATGATCGAATCGACAGGAGGCGTCTACTGATGGCGACCGAACAGGGCAACTGGTACGGGGACGACAGCAAGGTCGAGAACCTGCGCGGGCGTGCGTTCGAGGCGACCTGTCTCGCCGCGACCGCGTTCGGGCTGGTTTCGGTCCTGATACTGCTGCTGTACGTCGCCAGAGACGCGTTCAGGCCGTTCTCGGCCGACGTCGGCTGGCACGTGACCTACGCCGTTACCCTCCTCGTTCCGCTGGCGGCGCTCGTGGTGTACTACTACCGGAGCGACGAACCGGCCGGCGAGGTCGCCTACGTCACGAGCGGCCTCCCGATCGTCGGGCTCCTGCTGACAGGTGGTTTCGTCGTCGTGTTCACCGAGCTACTGACCGTGCTGGAGTGGTTCGCACTGGTCGTCTCGGCCGCCGTGGCTCTCGGTTTGATCGTCGCACACGGCCGCCTGCGACCGAAAGCACCGCTCGAGCGCCTGCTCGTGGCACTGGCCGCACCGGTCGTCACACTGTTGGGGACCCCGCCAGCCCAGTTCAATTGGCTGTTCAACGACCTGACGGGCGTCCTCGGCCTCGGTGTCGAACTGAACCACCAGGTGATCAGCCTCCGACAGGCGATCACGATGCTCCCGTTCGCCCCGACCGACTGGGTCATGCTCCTCCTGACGCTCGTGCTCCCGCTGGCCGCCGCCGGTGGCTGGTTCGTCGGCAAGCGCCGCGAGTCCCGACGCGACGGGATCGCGGTCGTCGCTCTGACGACGGTCGTGGCCGCGTTCGGCCTCGTCGCCGGCCCGCTCCTCGGGGTCGGTGTCGAAGGGTGGGTGCTGCTCGCCACGTTCACCGGCCTCCCAGTGGGCATCTACGTCGAGGGCGTGGTCCGGCGCGACGAGGGACGGGCGGGACTCGCCTTCCCGGCCGTGGCGGTACTGGGCGTGCTCGCCGGGAGCGTCGCCGTCGACGCACTGGGATTCAGCGGGCCGGACGCGTGGCTCGACTGGGGATTCCTCGTCAGTGCAGCCTCGCGAACCCCCGCCGACGCCGGGATCTACCCGGCGATGGTCGGCTCGGTCATGATGATCATCGTGATCGTGTTGACGACCTTCCCGGCCGGTGTCGGCGCAGCCATCTACCTCGAGGAGTACGCACCATCTAAGGGGCCGATGGGGAAACTCGTCACGCTCATCGAGATCAACATCGGGAACCTCGCGGGCGTCCCCTCGGTCGTCTACGGGCTGCTCGGTCTGGGACTGTTCATCCGGATCATGGCGTGGCCACAGGGGTCGGTCATCGTCGCCGGTCTCGCCGTCGGCCTGCTGATCTTGCCCATCGTCATCATCTCCGCACAGGAGGCGATCCGTTCGGTGCCGGATTCGTTCCGACAGGCCTCCTACGGGATGGGTGCGACCCGCTGGCAGACGATCCGACAGGTCGTTCTGCCCGAGGCACTGCCCGGCATCCTCACCGGGACGATCCTCGCGCTGGGCCGAGCGATCGGCGAGACCGCACCGCTCCTGATGATCGGGGCGGCCGCGTCGGTTCGGCTGGCCCCCAACAGCTTCTTCGACGTCGCCAGCATGATGCCCCGCCAGATCTTCACCTGGTCGAGCGAACTGGAGCCGGCCTTCCGCCACGGTGTGCTGGCGGCCGGCGTGATCACGCTACTCGCGGTGCTGCTGGTGATGAACGGGACGGCAATTGTCATCCGCAACAGGTATCAGCGACAGGGATAATCATGACACAGAACGAGATGAGCAACGAGAGTACCGATCCCACACCGAGCGCCGAGACGGCCACGTCGTCGCCGGACCCCTCGGGCGAACCGCTCGTCGAACAGTCCATCGACGTCGAAGGGACCGACGAGACCACGGGGAGTACGGGCAAACCAGTCATCGAAGCCCGTGATCTCGACGTGTTCTACGGGGACGTGCAGGCCCTCCAGCAGATCGACATGGCGATCCCCGAGAAACAGGTCACGGCGATGATCGGTCCGTCTGGCTGTGGGAAGTCGACGTTCCTGCGGTGTATCAACCGCATGAACGATCTCGTCGACGCCGCCCGAATCGAGGGCGACCTCTACTTCGAAGGCAAGAACGTCTACGACGACGACGTGGACCCGGTCGCACTGCGCCGTCGCATCGGGATGGTGTTCCAGCACCCCAACCCCTTCCCCAAGAGCATCTACGACAACGTCGCCTACGGCCTCCGGATACAGGACCAGACCGAGAACCTGGACGAGAAGGTCGAGACGGCGCTCAAGCGCGCGGCCCTGTGGGACGAAGTCGAGGACCAGCTGGACAAGTCGGCACTCGACCTCTCCGGCGGGCAACAGCAGCGACTCTGTATCGCTCGGGCTATCGCCGTCGACCCCGACGTGATCCTGATGGACGAGCCCGCGTCGGCGCTCGACCCCATCGCGACCTCCAAGATCGAGGACCTCATCGAGGAACTCGCCGAGGAGTTCACGGTCGTCATCGTCACCCACAACATGCAGCAAGCGGCCCGGATCTCCGACAAGACCGCCGTCTTCCTCACTGGCGGGGAACTCGTCGAGTTCGACGACACGAACAAGATCTTCGAGAACCCCGAACACCAGCGCGTCGAGGACTACATCACCGGCAAGTTCGGGTAGTCCTGCTCGACGCCGGTCACGCCGCTCCCACCCGCTCATCTCCGATTACGATCGGATCGTCGAGGCCGTCCCCGCCGACTACTTCGTCTTCGAGACCGAGTCGGTCGCCGACATCGCACGATGTATGCAGCTGGACCCCGAACCGTACGAACCGAGAGCGGAGCCACAGCCACAATGACAACAGAGTACGACGCGGTCGTCTTCGACAACGACGGAGTCCTGATCGAACCGACCGACAGAGGGCGGTTAGCCGAGGCGGTCCACGAGGCGTTCGCCGAGTTCGACGTGGCCGTCGAAGAAGCGGTCGCCCGCGAGATGGTCGCCGCCGACGCCGTTCCGGACGGGGACTTCGAGCGCGAGTACGGGATCGACCCCGGGCAGTTCTGGCAGCGCCGCGAGGAGATCGCCAGCGCGACCCAGCGCGAGGCGATCCGGACGGGAGAGAAGGCCCTGTACGACGACATCGACGCAGCGACTGGGCTTCCCCACCGGACCGGTGTGGTCAGCAACAATCAGCACGCGACCATCGAGTTCATCCTCGACCACCACGACCTCGGCCGGCACTTCGAGACGGCCTACGGCCGTATTCCGACGCTCGACGGAGCCAACAGGAAGAAGCCCGATCCCAGTTACATCGAGCAGGCACTCGACGACCTCGGGACTCGACGTGCACTGTACGTCGGTGACAGCGAGAAGGACGTGGTGGCGGCCCAGCGCGCCGGTATCGACTCGGCGTTCGTCCGTCGGGGCCACCGCGCCGACCTCGATCTGTCGGTCGAGCCGACCTACGAGGTCGCCGATCTGTACGAACTGGCCGACCGGCTCGGCGTCCGGACCGAGTGACCGGTGGCAGCGACCCGAACAATTGTGATCGTCGCTCTCTCAGGTTCGAACGAATGACACGGGACAGCTACGAGAACCAGCTCGACCAGCTCAAGCGGGACGTCGAATCGATGGGCGACCTCGTCGTCGACCGATTGCGTGACGCCGCGACGGCTTACGAGGAGGGCGACGTGAGCCTCGGGGCGACGGTCGCCGACGGCGACGGGGAGATCAACCGGCTGTATCTCGAACTGGAGAGCGACTGCATCGACCTGCTGGCGCTCCAGCAGCCCGTCGCCGGCGACCTGCGTCTCGTGGCTGCGTCGTTCAAGATCCTCACCGACCTCGAACGGATCGCCGACCTGGCGAGCAACCTCGGCCACTACGTCCGGTCGGCCGGTGAGGGGCGACTCACCTCGGTACCGGTCGCCGACATCGCGGACATGGCGATCGCACAGGTCGAGGCCGCCGTCGAGGCCTACGTCGCGGAAGACCCCGAACGGTGTCGAACCGTCGTCGGCGGCGACACCGACCTCGACCAGCGCTGTGAAGCGGCGGCCGACGACCTCGTTCGCTTTCTGGTCAACTACGACGCGACGACCGACGAACTCGAAGCGCTGCTGGCCGACACCCAGCGGTTCCTCCTGACGGTGCGGGACCTCGAACGGGTCGGCGACCACGCGGTCAACATCGCCGCCCGGACGCTGTACATGATCGACAACGACGACGAACACATCTACTGACCGCCAGCAGCCGCGCGAGCGGAGCGAGCGCGGTCCACGACGGCGAGGCCGGCGGCCGAGCCGTCGTTTTTTCACCCATGTTTTTGCCGTGAGCGGTTCACGCATCGCGCGAACCCGAACGGGAAAAGATGGTCGACAACGACGAACTCGTCTACTAGCCGAGCGCCCGAACCAGCGGCCGATATTGAGAGAAGGGAAAGGCTGATACGGGCGAACGGCGCACGACCGTCCATGCCACGCGAATCGTATCAGGAACTCCTCGAAGACCTCCGAGAGGACGTCCTCTACATGTCTGAAATCGTTCTGGAGCGCTTTCGACTCGGGCTGGACGCACTCGAACAGAAGGACGAAGACCTGGCCTGGGAAGTGATCGAGGGCGACGACGAGATCAATCAGATGTACCTCGACCTCGAACAGGACTGCGTCGACTTGCTGGCGCTCCAGCAGCCCGTCGCCGGCGACCTCCGTTTCATCGCCGCCTCGTTCAAGATCATCACCGACCTCGAACGGGTCGCCGATCTGGCGACGAACCTCGGCGAGTACACCCTGGAGGCCGACCGCGACATGTTCCCCGAGGTCGACATCCAGGGGATCGCTGACCTGACCCTGGAGATGATCGAAGACGCGATGAACGGCTACGCGAACGAGGACATCGACGCCTGCTACGAGATCTCCGACCGCGACGACGAGATCGACGAACTCTGTGCCGAGGCCTCCGAGGCCGTGGTGCGTGATCTGATCGAGCGCGAGGTCGACGAGGCGACCGGCGAGAGCGAGATCGAACAGCTGATGAACGACGTGTCGCGCCTGCTGCTGACGATCCGGGACCTCGAACGGGTCGGCGACCACGCGGTCAACATCGCCGCCCGCACGCTGTACATGGTCGAGAACGACGCCGACCTGATCTACTAGTCCGGCTAGTCGAGTGACTGCTCGCGGTTCTGCCCGCCGACCAGCCCACTCTCGGTGATGTGGAACTGGACGGTGTCACCGGCTGCTTTCGCACGGTGCTTTTCGAGTGTCGCCCGCCGGTTCCCGCCGCGGAACCGGTCGAGGCTGACGATCGCGCCCGACCAGTGGTTCAGCGTGTGCCCGCCCAGCGCTCGGGTCCCGTCGCTCTCGGGATCGGAGAACACCTGATTGGTGACGGCCACCGCCAGATCGTGCTTGCGGGCCAGCGACAGCAGGTGCGTGATCTGGCGGGCCACGTCCCGCAACGCTTCGCCGCCGTCGTGGTCGTTGCGTTCGAGTCGGTAGAACCCCGTCGCACTGTCCAGCACGATCAGTTCGACCTGTGAGGCGAGGTCTTCGGCGTCCTGAACGGCGACTTCCTGCTCCTCGAAGTCGAACGCTTCCGAGACGATGATCCGCTGTGCGAGGTCGTCGAGCGTCTCGTCGCTCGCCTCGGCCCGGCCGCGTGCGATCTGCTCCATCCGGTCGGCCGAGAGCCCCTCCGTGTCGATGTACAGCGCGGACTCGCCCGCGGCCGCGACCTCGACGGCACCGCTGAGCACGAGGTTCGTCTTCCCCGCTGCGGGCGGGCCGTACACCTGCGTGACCGCGCCGCGCTCGAACCCGCCACCGAGCAGGTCGTCGATCTCGTCGCAGCCGGTCGAAACGTACTCGCTCACGGGCGGAACTACGACGAGCCCCGTCTAAACGCTGGCGACCTCGCTTCGGCCGAGGTGTCGATCGAGGACGCGCTCGACGCCGCCGGGGTCGTCCAGATCGTCGAGCGCGAAGCGACGGTCTACGCGTCGCGGGCGGTGACAGACCAGTGCGTCGGCGGTCCGGCCGTACCGGTCGAAGCGGTCCCGTCGGTCGAAACGCCGGAAGCCACTGCGTTCGACGGCGAGGCCGGCGTCGGTCGCCGCGTACGCCCGTGGCTGGGCAGAGCCGACGACGAGCCTGAACTGCGGGTGGGGATTCGAGGGGGAGGATGGAAGGCGACTGCGAGGGCATGCTGGACCTGCCACGCGGTTGACCGCCTGACAGTAGATACTTGGAGGGGGCACGACAATCTCCGTCCAGTGATCGTCGTCGCGACGGCTGACTTCGAGGTGTATCACGGCGTCGTCGGAGAGCTACGCGACCGCGGGCTGACGTTTACCACGGTCGAACCCGGCGACGACCTGCCGGATGGGACCGCCGTCGTCGTGACGGCGGCCGACGAGTCCCACGGCCCCGACGACGTCGACGTGGTCCGAGCCGATCCCGACCAGCCACGCCGGGCCGTCGACGAGGTCACCGCGCTCTTGCGTGGCGGCGACGGGAAACTGATCGTCGGGATCGATCCCGGCGACCGCCCGGGGATCGCAGTGCTCTCGGGCGAGATGATCGTCGCCGCGTTCCAAGTGCCGTCCGATCAGGTGGCCGCCGCAGTCGAGGAGGAGATCGGCGACGCCGTCGATCCGCTGGTCCGGATCGGCGACGGCGCGCGCCTCCTCGGGGCCAGCATCATCGACGATCTGGGCGACGTGACCGTCGAACTGGTCGACGAGACCGGGACGACGCCCTACCTCGGGACCGGAGCGCGTGGCATGGGCGACGTGCTCGCGGCGGTCAACATCGCCCGTATCGAGGGCGAGGAGATCGAGTCCCGCGAGATCGACCCGACAGCCGGTGAACTCAAGCGGATCAAGCAGCGCTCCCGAGAGGCCAGCGAGACGAACCGCGCCATCGGCGAGGCACTCGCCCGCCGCGTCGCAGACGGGGAGCTGACTATCGAGGAGGCGCTGGCAGAGCACCGCGACCGAGGAACGGACGAGTAGATCGACCACACTGACTGTCACCGGAGTGCCGGTGGGAGGACGAACCGGCCGTTCTCGTCACGCTCGAACGGCACCACCGAGCGCACGGCGTCGGTCGGGAGTGCATCGTAGAGGTGGGGGTAGGCGGTGCCGCCGGGCATCTCCTCGAAGCGCAGCTCCGATTCGATAGCGGCACGGTCGACGACGAGCAGGTGTGGATCCGCGGCGCCGGCGTAGTTGTGCTGGGCGACCGGGACGACCGTCTCCGTCGTCGAGCAGTGGATGAATCCCTGTTCGTCCAGCGAGGGGTGCGTGTAGCTGTCGGCCTCGGCGAACTCGTCCCAGCGCTCGTCCTCGACGATGTGGACCAGCACCTCGTCGGTGGCCCCACCCTCTCTGGCGGCCGTCTCCGCTCGACGAGACACGTCCCGCACGGGGAGATCAGTCTCGCCAGCGACTGCGAGTGCGTCGTCGAACTCCGCGCTCACGTCGAAGATCGAACCGTCGGCATCCATGCCGACTTTCACCCGAACCTCGTAGCGCTCGCCGTCTTCCAGAAGCGTGGTCGTGACGACCTCGCGCTCGGCGATCCAGCGGTGACCAGCACCGTGTTCGCGCACGCCCAGCGTTCCGGTCTCCTCGGCCAGTCGCCGGGCGACATGCCGGCTGTCTTCGGGCTTGCAGATCACCTTCACGAGGTGGCCGGGCCGGGACTTCTTCATCGTCGCCGGGAGGATCGACACGTCGCGCGCCCCCGCGTCGTGGAGGCGGTCCTGCAGGCCGCCCAGCACTTCCGGCGTCGCGTCGTCGAGGTTCGTCTCCAGCACGGTGATCTCGTCGCGTCGCAGACCCCCCGCCCCGTCGCCGACGATCGCTCGCAGGACGTTCGGGCGGTCCTCGAACTCGTAGCCGCCGACGCCGTAGCCCGACGCCTCGACGTCGATTTCCGGCAGCGCCTCGGCCCCCTCGGCGACGTGGGCGAGGATGGCCGCACCGGTCGGCGTCAGCAGTTCGGCCTCGACCGGCCCGCCCGAGAGCGACCAGTCGGCACGCTCGGCGATCTCGACGACCGCCGGGCCGGGAACGGGGTAGGTCCCGTGACTCATCGAGACGGTGCCACCGCCCGCAGAGAGCGGTGTCGTGACGACCCGTTCGACCCCGAGGTCGTCGAGCAGCAGGCAGACGCCCACCACGTCGGCGATAGCGTCGTCGGCCCCGACCTCGTGAAAGTGGGTCCCGTCGAGGTCGGTGTCGTGGACCGCGGCCTCGGCCTCGCCGAGGATCTCGAAGATCGCGAGCGCGTCGCGCTCGACGCCGGCGGGCAGGTCCATCCCCGCGACGACCTCACGAACCTCGGCGTAGGATCGGGATGGGCCGTGACCCTCGGCAGGGGTGTCGCCGTTGTCGCCGTGAGTGTGTTCGTCGTGACCGTGCGAGTGGCCGTCGTCGCCGTGGCTGTGGTCGTCGCCGTGTGAGTGATCCAGACCGGCGTCGGGCACCTTCGACGGTTCGCCGGTCCCGTCGTCGGTGAGGACGACCCCGACGGTCGTCCCACCGATCCCACGTTCGACCGTCTCGGCGACCTCGTACCGGATCGGTAACGCCGCCTCGACGGGGGCGAGCGCGTCCCGATCGGCACCGGCGGCCAGCAGGGCGGCCAGCAGCATGTCGCCACTGGCACCCATCCGACCGTCGAAAGCGAGTGTTCGCATACTCGTGGAGTCGGCACGCCCAAAGAAAAGTACCGCGAAGCGTCTATCGGCGAACGATGTACACGTCGTACTCCTCGTCTGTCTCCTCGCCGACCGGCACGATCACGTCCTCTTCGTCGTCGCTGCCGACGAACAGGACCGTCGCGTCCACGTCGCTCGCCGTCTGTCGGACCTCCGCGGAGAACCCGCCCGACGGGGAGTGTGCGCTCACGTCGGTGTAGCGCAGTTCCGTGTCGTCGGTCGCCTCCTCGATCTTGCGTTCGAGGTCCTGCGTGACCGATTCCAGCGGGAAGTCGTCGTCGAAGTCGACCCACTGACGGCGCTCGGCGTAGCTGTTACCGGTCGGGATGTAGCTGACGGCGACGACATCGCGATCCAGCGCCGTACCGTACTCGACTGCGCGTTCGAGTGCTGCACGGGCCGGCGACGATCCGTCGTACGGAACGAGAAACACCATAATCGCGGCTTTCGCGGCCAGCCTCAAGAAACCTACCACCACGGCAAGGTGTGACACACACCACGTCACGGGACGGGGGGACCGTTCCTCGGAGAAGCGGTGGAACGGGTGTGACAAGCCATGACATAAGTACCTGCCGGACGAACAGGGGACCGCCGGTAGCATAAAGCATATCTCCGGCGACAACAGATTTCAGGTATCCCCGCAGACTAACTATGAACGAGGTTCAACTGGAGGTCGCGAAAGCGTACCCGAACGACTCGGGGCGCGGTATCGCTCGCCTGGATCCGGACACGCTCTTACATCTCAAACTCTCGCCCGGCGACATCATCGAGATCGAGGGTAGCGACACCACGGCCGCGAAGGTGTGGCGTGCGGATCGACAGGACTGGAACACCGATACAGTGCGGATCGACGGCTTCACGCG
>Ga0207755_100596_pt1 | contig 15520 bp, 18 predicted proteins | sample A23P2SouthBayCA_FD_187734 | JGI IMG/M metagenome (GOLD analysis project Ga0207755, IMG submission 187734) | Aerobic enrichment media microbial communities from Bioluminiscent Bay, La Parguera, Puerto Rico - A23 P2 (SPAdes) | ecosystem: Environmental > Aquatic > Marine > Unclassified ...
GGCTTGCGCGCCGCCCCAGCCGCCGAACAGGCCGCCGCCGCCACCGCCGCGGCGTTGTTCGCGGGCTTCGATTTCGGTGCGGATCTCCGCGAGTTCCTCCATCACCTCGGCGTACTCGGTGGTGTTGACCGTCCGGTAGTCGATTTCGCGGACGGTGACGTTGCGGACTTGCTCACCCTGCGAGTTGGTGATGTTGGCGACGGTGAAGTTGCGAGTGAGTTCGAGCATCTGCGAGTCGGTGACGAGCATTTGTTCGCCGCCGATAGCGGACGGGTCGTAGGTGTTACCGGCGGCGAACTTGCCCGTGGTAGGGTTCTCGTCGGAGAGGAGCATCCCCTCGTAGGTCGCGGCGCCGGTGACGATCTCGAAGGTGCCCACGTCGTCGATGTTCTCGGGGGAGTTGGCGCCCATCAGGGTGAGCGAGGTGGTCGCCCAAGACTGGAAACTCCCACCGGGCGAGTAGTCTCGCTTGGCGAGATATGGGTCCACGAGGTCGGAGTTGTTGATTTCGCCGGCGAGGTACTTGTCGTAGGTGTTGTTGACGAAGTTCTCGACTTCGGTGTGCGCTTCCGAGGTCTGAGCGTCGATTTTGTCGAAACCGTGCTTATACGCACCCAGGTCCAGCACCTCTACCTCCTCGTACTCGTCTGTCGGGGGAGAGACAGCGACACCTTCGAGAACGGTGTTCGTCTCGTCCCACGTCTCGTCTTCGGTCGAACTAACGTTCTGCTCACCGAATTTAGGCCCAATCTCCCAAGTTCGGTTGGGATTAGCGTTGTGGCTAACCTGACTGCCGTCGGTGGAGACGTTGACCATCAACGTCTGGACTTCGACAGTCGATTTGTTCTGGAGCGTGATCGTCTTTGAGTCGAAGCCGACTACAGACACGTTCGTGATCTTAGCCGCACCTCCGTGACGGGGGTAGATGAATCTCCAGCGGTTGATACCTGTTTCATTCTGAGCCATCCCAGCGAGGTAGTCAAGATTCGAGATCTGGTTGTTCCATCGATTGGCCAGATTGTACTCTTTTACCGACGAGTAATCATCTTGAGCCTCTTTGGCACTGGTGAGGGCTGCCGCCTCGGAAGACTGGTTGTTCAGATCCCTGATATATGCGTTCTTGCCCTCCATCAGCGAGATGGGTAACGTGTCTTCGAGCTGGTTGTTGAGGCTGGCATTGTAGACTTCGAAGTTGTTCCGGGCGTTCTGTGCGCTCTGGTAGATGTCAAGCTTGGTCTGGTTGGCGTCGGTCTGGGTGGTGTTCACCCCGCGAGTCCCGGCCAACTGACAGGCCGCCCACTCGGCGCCCTCTTCGGCGGCGGCAAGTGCGACACCGGGACCGGGACCGAGCAGCATGTATGCCAGTTGGTGCGACTCCGCCGACGGCGAACAGACGTTGGCCTCGGCGGCCTCGGCGGTCGCCATCACTTCGACGGCGGGGTCCTGTTCAGCCGTGGGCTGTGGGCTGGATGGGCCGAGCGCGGGCGCGAGCGGCGCCTGGACGCTCGCGAGCAAGAGCATGATGCCGAGCGCGAGCGCTCTGGGTCGGGCCATCCGTGTCACCCCCAGTAAGCGACGAAGCCGTAGCCGACGGCCTCGACGATGACCACGAGCAGCCCGAGGATGGCGCTCCCGAGGACCGCTTCACGAGCGCCGGGCACGAAGGTGGTCACGACCATCACGAAGGCCGTCCCGAAGACCAGTACGACCTGGCGCTGGTCCATCTGGCCGAGATCGTGGTCGTTGGTGACCCACGCGAATAGCAGCGCCCCAAGGGCGATCACGAACGCGAAGGACACCTCCGTCGCGCCGAGGGTGATCAGCGGGTCCGAGAGCGAGACGCCGAACAGCGACACGTCGGCGATCCCCGTGCCGGCGCCGCTGGCGAATGCGAAACCTGTACCAACCGCACTGTCGACCGCGTCCATCTTTCTGGATACCATAGTCGTCAGCCGCCTACGCAGGCGGACGGCCGACGCTCGGAGACGGTCTAGTAAAAGACAGGTACTTGACTAAGTTTCAATATGCGTCTTTGGCCAATCAAAAGTTGAGTATAAGTAGATTCAGATGATCTGTTAGGTATGGTTTCGCTCGGTGAAGTCCCAGAAGTTGTATATACGAACGAGCAAATTATCAATTCTCTGTTCTCTTATCTGAATGAGGGGCAGATCAACGAGGTAGTTGAACGCTCCTTAGATGCTGATACCAGCGATAAGGGCGGCGGGATCAAGAAAATCATCTCTCTGAAGTATGCGAAAACAAGCACCGATGAGGAGGAAACGGAGCTAGTAAGGAAGTTAGATTCAATCGGAAAATTTGCTATTCTCCATGGACATTTAGAGGAAGAGGAAGACATCACGAATTTGTCGGAGATCAGTGAAAGTGATAGAGACGATATAGAGAACAACGAATTTGTTGAGGCTACAGGGAAAATCACCCAATCCCCGATTAACGAGCTTCAGGAGCTAATTCAGCAATTTCAACCATATCTCGACATGTTCAATATGGACCCTCAGTTTGAGGAGGATGGTCAAGAGTTTTCAATGGGAGATATTCAGTCATTCTTGAATGAGCTGGATTCTGGTCAAGACCTCTTCCGGGTAAGCACGGAATCAGATAGTGATCTCGTATTCTCCATGGACGAAGGAGCTCTTTCGGGTCAACTCTCAGAATACGCAGAATATCACGTTTTGGGACGAGTAGAGCATGTTTATGAGCAGGGAGAGGAAGACTGGTTATTAAACGTCATGGACATGATGCCGGGTAATGATCGAGAATCAAGAATGCAACGGCGCAAATTTTTAAAACAGATGGCAGATGGGGCTTCAGAAGTCCTAAACAGAAATGTGACAGAGGACGATTTCAAGATCGCCCATCCAGATATTCGGGTCAGGCCAGTTGCGATCTATCTTTCCTGAACACGGCGTTCCTCTAACCCCTGCCGGTTGCGCGTCGAGAGAAACGTTCGACGCGATATGCACACGAGCGTGAGTCGGCCGTGTGCATATTGATGCCCGGGGAGGGCTCCGAACCCTGGCTCCGAGCGCCGTGGGCTGTGGGCCAGTATGGGATTTAAGAGTAATCGGGGTTCCAGTTACTCGCTCAGACCTGCTTTTTGGCCTCGTGTTCACGAGCGGTCGGTATGCGAATCCGAGAGGACGGCAAGCACACGCACCGGAGCGACACCATCGAGCAGGCCGCCGAGTTCTGGGGGTGTAATAAGACCACCGCGCTGATGCGGTCGGCCGACTTCGCTCGTCGAATCGACACCGGGATTCGAGCGGTACTCGGTCGCGACGACTTGACGGTCACGCAGAAGCGGGAGATCGCGGAGACGCTGACGATCCCCGGCACCTACGAACCCGTCGTCGAGGAGACGGTGGCAGTCGAGCAAGGTGGGGACCGATGACCGATGAGTCGCCGCTGGCGCAGTTGACGCCCCGCGAGCGGGTGCTTGTGCCCGCTGTCGCGTCGATGTCGTTGGTCGTCGGCATGTGGCTGGGGTTGTGGTCCGTTCCCGAGAAGGCGCTGGCCGTACCGGCGGACACGGCCGAGTACGGTGGTGTCGAACTCGCCTACATGCCGGTCCCGACCGTCTTCCTCTTTGTGACGATTCTGATACTCGGTGCTGGCGCGTGGCTCTCCTGGCGCAGCTGGCGAAGTACTCAGAAGTGGCGTGCGTCGGACGATAAAAACCGCAAAAAGCGAAGTTCCGATTAGGCGTCGGGGCCTTCCTGCGAGTTCAGCGTCGAGGAGGTGTCGCCCTCCTGAGCCTGATAGACGATGCTGACATCGTAGTCGGAGTTGACCGGGACGTTCACAAAGTCGCCCGAGACGACGGCACTGTCGTCACCACTAGCCTGCGACGCGTTCCAATTGCCGGTCTGATTGGTGTGGATGTCGATATCGCTGTCCGACCATTCTACGATGTCATGGCAGTTCGTCCACGAACCGCCACTGGGGGCCTCGCATGTACTCCCTTTCCAGGGTGACGAACTTGCCTGGTCCTGAGAGTCGTTGATCCCGCTCCCACGGATGTACAATTCTTGATAGTTGACCGAGTCGCCCCCGTCGTGCGAGACCTCAAGAATGCCAGCATTTGGGTCGTCTCCGTTCTCTACAACCTGATCGTAGTCGAAGCCGATCGTCGCCGTCGGTGCGCCCTGCTGTGCCTGGTTACCGAGACCGAGGACGAACGACGCGATGACGGCCGCGAGGATGACCGTGATCGCGACCATCAGGATGACGCCGATAACCGGCGACACCGCGTCGTCGTCAGTGATGATATTTTTCAGATCCATTGGTATTAGGCGTCGGGGCCTTCCTGCGAGTTCAGCGTCGAGGAGGTGTCGCCTTCCTGGGCCTGGTAGACGACGCTGATCTCGTAGTCCGAACTCACGTAAACGTTCGCGCGGTCGCCCGAGACGACGGCGCTGTCATCACCACTGGCGGTCCCGTTCCAGGGGCCTGCGGTGGTGTGGTCGATCTGCGGGCCGCCGTTATTGCGGACATACTGCTCTATATCGTTAGTATTGCCTGATGCTGGCACCGCTACCCCATGTACTGCGGTTCCGTTGAACCCGCTTCCACGGATGTACAGCTCATTGTTGGAAACGGAATCACCACCGTCGTGACTGACGGAGAGTGCACCGTAGTTGGTTCCACCGGAGTTCTCATCGATTTGCTCGTAGTCGAATCCGATCGTCGCCGTCGGTGCGCCCTGCTGTGCCTGATTACCCAGCCCGAGGACGAACGACGCGATGACGGCCGCGAGGATCACCGTGATCGCGACCATCAGGATGACGCCGATGACCGGCGACACCGCGTCGTCGTCGTTGAGTAGCTGCTTCAGATCCATGTGCGACTGGCCAGTATCCGGATAGTATCTTAAAGGATACTTGCTGTTTCCCGATACGGACCATTCAGGCACACTTATCGAGTAATTACACTGTGCGACAAACAGGTCAAGCCACTATTGAGTGGCCGCGAGAAAGTTCATACCTCGGAAAACCGGGCGAGGCCCGGGAGATGCGGTGAACATCTTTACACCTGAGCGGATCACCAGTGACGGGTTTGGTATCAGTTACGCGGACGCCACCCACGCTATTGCCCGCCGGCAGTCGCGGTGCAGGAACGTCTTTCGTGAGTGTGAACTAAAATGTATCCAGACGGAACTCACTCGCCGTCGGGTCGAAGGTCACTCACGTCGAGTTCGTCGTTCAGGAATTCCTGGCCGAACTCCGTGACCTGATACCCCGCGGCGTCCTCGTGGCGCTCCAGTAGCCCGTGTTCGGCGAGGACTTTGCACCGTCGGGCGACGTGCCCTCTGGAATACGGAACGTTGAGAGCGAGCGTTGCCGGCTTCATCCAGCCCTCGTATTTGGCTATCTCAGCCACTAAGGCGCGGTCAGACGGTCGTAACCAATCGACACCGCGGTGCATCTCGTCCTGTGTATCTAATGAGTCTGTCATAGTTCACTCGGTGGCGCGATATCGAGCATGTTTCAAGTTCGATTGAACACGATACATGACCAAAAGTTAAGTTAGGTCACTACATTGCCAGTGATAGAAGCGGATGCCGGTCGGGTGCGAGTCGGTTGCGAGAAAGAGTCGTCGGCCGACGCCCCTACGCGCCGACCGGGTCCGCTCTCCGAGCGAACACATGACGACGAGACACGCACGCTGGCATAAGCCAGGTGGCGAGAGGCGTCGAGCGGCAACTACTTTCACCGGCGGTTCGGTCGCTAAGCCGTCTGATATCCGGCCGGCGGGATGGGTCAGATGCGGGATACGGTCGCTTTACTTTCACTGTGCGTCCGTGGATTTACCCTTTTACCCCCCAGTCCGTCAGGCCGACTCGGCTATGTCGGTAGATGAGAAGAAGACCGTCCGAATTGAAGACGAGAACGACCGCTGGCGATTCACCTGTCCCCGCGGCCATCGTGATTGGGAACCCACGAATCACCATTTCTGGTGTGTGACCTGCGCTCGCACTGAGGGCCTGGATGGGGTATTCGACGCTCTCCTCGACCAGACGAACGGTGAGCTGTACGACCGCGAAGAGGTTCGCCTTCTGACGCCCGCCGGACCCTACGACCGAGATCTCGACCGGAAGGGATCAGCATGACGCGCGAGTTTGCTGTCTCCGAAGAACGTCCGTCGGTGAGCTACGGGCCGACTCGGAATCTGGACGAGTGGGTCCTGGCGGTCACCTGCGAAGACGAGCGCGTCGAGATCGTCTTCGACGAGAGAGCGATGTACGACCTGTGGGTGGAAGTCCGGGGTGTCCCCTGGCCGGACCCGCCCAAGAGTCCGAAAAACGAGCGCCTCGTGCGCCAGTTGGTCCACGCGGCAAACGGCGCCGACGAGGAGATGCTTCGGGACGCGCTCGAAGCCCTGGGGGTGCGACGATGAGCGACGACGATCTCGTCGCTATCCCGCCCAAGGAGGCGGTCGACCTTCACCTCGATAGCCTGGAGGACACAGCTGCAGACTGGACGGCGACCGGTCACCGGAGTCACCTGCGGGCGTGGGTGGAGTGGTGCCGAGAAGAGGGCGGCATCGATTCGATGGACGAGGTGACGGGTCGGGACATCTACGAGTTCCGGCGGTGGCGCCGCAACGGCGGCTACTCGCGCGGGAAAGACGAGATTGCGGCCCGGACCCTCCATACCGCGCTCTCGACGCTCCGCTCGTTCCTGCGGACGTGCGCGTCTATCGAAGCCGTCCCCGAAGACCTGTTCGAGAAGGTCCAGCTGCCGACCCTGAGCCGGAACGAACAGGTGTCCGATTCGTGGCTCCCGCCCGAGCGGGTTCCCCCGATTCTGGACTATCTGAGTAGCTACGAGTACGCGAGCCGGGACCACGTTATCTGGGTCCTGGTGTGGCACACGGGTGCCCGACTCGGCGCGGTCCGGGCGCTCGACCTGGGTGACGTAGACCTCGACGGCGACGAACCCGGACTCCGGTACCGACACCGGCCGGATACCGGAACCCCGCTCAAGAACAACGAGATGGGAGAGCGGTACAACCGTGTCAGCCGGCGCGTCGCGAGAGTTCTACAGGACTACATCGACGGCCCGCGCAAGGAGGTGACCGATGGGCATGGGCGGACGCCACTCGTCACGACCAAACAGGGCCGTCTCTCGCCGACGTGCATCCGGAACGCGTTCTACCGCTGGACCCGACCATGCAAAATCGGCGAGGAGTGTCCGCACGACGAGGACCCGGACACCTGCGAGTACGCCCGTCACACCGGGATGAGTTCCTGTCCGTCCGCTCGCTCGACCCACGACGTGCGGAAAGGGCGGGTGACGAAGTACCGGAACGACGGCGTGCCCCGCGGCGTGGTCGCGGACCGTCTCGACTGTTCCGAGGAGATCCTCGACAAGCACTACGACCGAGCGAACGAGCGCGAGAAGGCAGACCGCCGCTGGGAGTTCATCGATGAAGACTGATACCACCCGAACCGAACCCGTAGAGGTACCGAATATTGGGGCGTTGAGGACCTGCAGCGCCCATAGATTCTCCGACCGATAATCGCCCGATAGCGTGCGCATTGTCTGTCGAACGACGGGTGATTTCCACCGGGATTCGCGTACGGCCAAACTGGCCACCGACGAGAAAATCAATCGTAGGTTGAGTCAGACCGTATCAAACGAGTCGATGACATCACCTGTCGAGTATCTCTCGACCAGATCCTGTTCGTCGAAGTCGGAATCGTCGCTCCAGATGGCCCCGTTGCTGGCGATCGCACACGCAAGATAGAGCACATCGTCGGGGTCAGTGTCGCCGATTGCTGCGTCTGCTTGGTCGATAGCCGGATAGAAATCGCCGGTGGCGACGACTTCGATGTACTGGAACAGAAGGTCCATGAACTGTCCCACTCTGTCTGGCTCCATCCCGGACTTCTCCACAATCAGGTCCTCGTAGTTCTCGACCTCGTCGTACACGAACGCGGGCGTCAGGAGGTCAGGTTCGAGTGTGACGATGAGTTCTCGCGTTTTCGAATCGGCGATAAGTGCGGAGATGACGACGTTTGCGTCGATGACCAACTTCATTCGTCGGATCTATACCGATTCCTCGTCGACTCGCTTGCGCCCACTTTCGTTGATCTTGTCGGCGATTTCCTGCACGTCGCGCTCGGTGAGTTCACTCTCGCTTGTGAGTTCATCCATTACTTCGAGCGCTTCGATTTTCTCCTGGATAGCCTGTCGCGTGACCTCACTCCAGTTGATTTCGGGATGTTTGTCCATGCGCTCTTTGAGGTTGTCGTCGACGTTGACCGTGATGCTCGGCATGTAGAATTCTATGGGTACACAGAATACTGTGTTTTTCGGTGCATGTAGGTGCCGCTGATTTTGGCCGCCTCACGCCTCAAAAGTTGATTCGTTCGATAGTCGAACCAGAGCCTGCAGCGCCCATTTCTCGACGGTCGCTGCGGCTCGATAGCGATGGGACGGCTGTAGACTGTTCGTCTCGGGTGGAGACTCCGCACGCGATGGGGGAACCACTTTCACTGCGGGGTAGGCTGGCGTATAAATACCCACCGTCGAATGGCAGGCACATGGATGGACAGTGTCCGACGCTGGACCCTGGTGTGACGTATCTGGACGACGAGGGCGCGCCGACGGCGCTGTATCGGGTCGTCGGTCGACGGCTCTCGGCGGCGACGGAGGCGTACTGGCTGGACGCGCTGAACGCCGCGGTTCCGACGGCGATCCGGGAGCACGCGCCCGGTCGAACGAGTCGGTCGCTCCGCGTCGCCCGAGCGTTCACGGGGTATCAGCACTACGAACTCGCACGGTCGCTTCCGGCGGCGGTCACCGGGCGGACCGATCTGGTCGTCGCACCGAACGTGGGAGCGCTGTACGCCGACGGGGACGTACCCGAGCACGAGGCGGACACGATGGTCGAGGCGACGCTGGCACTGCTGGGCGAGCTGGCGGACGCGCTGGCGCTCCCAGTGGTTCTGACTGCGACCGAGTACCGCGACCGGGTTCGGAGCGTCGCGGACCGGACGGTCGAGGCCGAGCGGACGCGGGCTGGGTTGCGCTTCGACGGCGAGTCCGTCCGAACCGACGTGTACTGGCACAAGTGGGGGTTCCAGACGACGATCCCCTACTGGGTCGACCTGCTCGGCGCGAGCGAATCCGAGCCGGTGTGGACCGAACCCGAGGCAGTCGTGCCGGGAGTGTGACCGATGGGTCGGACCGCCCACACCGTCCGCGAGGGGATCGACGACCTCGAACGGGAGTGGCAGCCGTTCCGGCGGTCGCTGCGGCGGCGAAACCAGCCGGCGTTCGACGCGCTCTTCGAGCGGGCTCGGAGCCACGCAGATGCGGCGAGTCAGCAGGCCCCGCGGGACCCCTGGCGAGCGTTCGTGATGGCCGTCTTGCTCTCCCAGGAGCGCGAGCTCCGGACGCTCCGGGACGATGGCGAAGCGCTTCGCGCGGGCCACGAGAGCGATGGCGATCACGATTGACATCCGCGACGACGGGACGCCGGTTCGCTGGGCGGCCGACGGCGAGGGCGCCGTGCCGGTCGCGGACCCCGACTATCGCCCCGAACTCGTCGCGGCGGCGCGCGACGACCGCACGCGGTATCTCGACTGGCTGCGGGACGAACTCGCCGCCGACCCGAAGGTCACGGCCGTCGACGACGACCGGAAGTTGACGGCGCTCGGGGCGGACGACCGCTCGCCCGTCCTCCGAATCGCCGTCGAGCGGCTCGACGAGGTCCGACAGGTCGCCAGCGAGATACGCCAGCGGGAACACCGCGACCACGCACCCGGGGTGGTCCGTCTGTTCGACGTGGACCTGGACCCGGGATTTCGGTACTGTCTCGACACCGGGACGGACCCGTTGCCCGAGCGAGACCTCCGGACGCTCTCGCTGTCGCTTCCGACGGCGGCGCTCGCGGACGACGACCCGACGGGGCTGACCGTCGACGGCGAGCCGGTCGGCGACGACGTGGCCGCCGTCCGCCGTCGGGTGGGCGAGGTGCTGGCCGAGCAGGACCCGGACGTGCTCGTCCTGTCGTCGGCCGATCTGGTGCCGCTGCTCGCCGACGCGGGGATCGACCTGGGTCGGCGGCCGGGCTATCGGCGACTGGCCGGCGAGACGACGGTCACGAGCTACGGGCGGACGCGCCACTCGCCGGCGCGGTTCGGCGTCCCAGGGCGAGCGCTCGTCGACCGCTCGGCCAGCTTCCTGCTAGGACACTCCGGAATGCCCGGTCTGCTGTACTTCGTCCGGACGGCCGGAAAGCCGCTGGGGGAGGTGGCGAAAGACAGCATCGGCGGCGTCCTCACGGCGCTGGAGATACGGCGGGCTCGGGCACGGGACGTGCTGGCTCCCTGGCAGAAACGCCAGACCGAGCGCTGGAAGTCACTGGACACGCTGTCGAACGCCGACCGCGGGGCGTTCACGTTCCAGCCGGAATCGGGCGTGTTCGAGGGGGTCCACCAGCTCGATTTCGCGTCGCTGTTCCCCAACATCATGCGTGAGCGGAACGTCTCCCCCGAGACGGTCGACTGCGACTGCCACGACACCGACGACGTCCCGGAACTCGACTACAGCGTCTGCGAGCGGCCGGGCTTTCTCGGCGACGTGCTCGGGGATCTACTCGACGACCGCCAGCGGTGGAAACGACGGCTCCGTGCCGGCAGGAGTGATATCGATACCGACGCAGAGACCCTGGAGGCGAAGGTCGAGGCGGTCAAGTGGGTGCTGGTCTCGTGTTTCGGCTATCAGGGGTACAGACACGCCAAGTTCGGCCGGATCGAGGCCCACGAGGCGATCAACGCCTACGCACGGGAGATCCTGCTGACGGCCAAAGAGCGCCTCGAAGCGGCCGGCTGGCGCGTCGTCCACGGGATCGTCGACAGCCTCTGGGTCCGGGCCGACCCCGACCGCGAGCAGCGGCCGGTCCGGGCGGTCGCGGCCGAGGTGAGCGACGACGTGGGGATCGAACTGGAGTACGAGGGCGAGTTCGACTGGATCGCGTTCTGCCCGCGCAAGCGGGCGAGCGGGTCGGCGCTGATGCGGTACTTCGGTCGGTGGGCCGACGGCGGCGAGGACACCTACAAGTTCCGGGGGATCGAGGCGCGACAGCGAACCACGTCGGCGTTCACCGCAGCCGTCCAGCGTGACCTGGTCGCGGTCTTCGACCGGGAGCGCACGCCGGAGCCGGTCTGTGCGCGTCTCGCCCGTCACCTCGCGAGGCTCCGCCGCGGGGCGGTGCCGGCCGACGAGTTGGTCGTGACCCAGCGGGTCTCGAAGCGGGCGAGCGAGTACCGCCAGGCCACCCGGGCGAAGGCGGCGCTCGAACGGGCGGCGGCGCTCGGCGTCGAACGCCATCCGGGCCAGTCCGTCGAGTACGTGGTCGTCGACGACGAGGCGAGCGGCCGGGACCGCGTCCGCCTCGGGTTCGAGGACGGCGAGGAGTACGACCCGGAGTTCTACGCAGACAGGCTGGTCCGGGCCTGCGAGAGCGTCCTCGGGCCGGTCGGCTGGGACGACGGGGACGTCGGGCGGAGGCTGGCCGACACGCGCGATGCGACGCTGTCGTCGTTCGGCAACTGACGGCTGGATCGGGTCGATTCCGCGGGTGTGAACGTGGGCCGAATCCGACGGCGCGACGTTGCCGGGCGTACGCTCTCGTGGCGCGCGAGCGTAGTCGGTCGCATGCCACCAACGTTTGGGGGTGAAGCCGAGGAGACGGACCGATTGCTCGCGCTCTCGGACGGGGTCGTCGCGATCGCGATCACGCTGCTGGTGCTCGACTTCTCCGTGCCCGAGGTGCCGTCCGGAACGCCGTCGGCGACCGTGGAGACGCTCGTCTTCGACCAGTGGGACGATTTCGTCGGCTACGTGATGGGGTTCCTCGTGATCGGGCTGTACTGGACGCTCCACCGGCGCGTGTTCGCCCAGATCGAGGCACACGACCGCGGCGTCGTCTGGCTGAATCTGGTCTTCCTGCTGTTCGTGGCGTTCGTCCCGTTCGGGACGAGCGTGTTCAGCGCGCATCCGAACCGCTTCGGCGTCTCGTTCCTCGCCGGGGTGCTGGCGCTCACCGGTCTCAGCCTCGCGTTCCTGTGGCTGTACGCCTCGCGCAAGCGCTTACTTCGAGCGGGACTGGGGTCACGCGCCGTCAGGATCCAGGCGACCCGGTTTCTCGTCTCCCCACTGGTGTTCGCGTGTTCGATCGGCGTCGCGGCGTTCGACCCCGTGTGGGGGATGGCCACCTGGACGCTGCTCGTCCCGATCAACGCAGCCCTGAACTCGCGACTGGTCGAGAGCGCGGAGGCGGCGTCCCGGGCGGCGGAGTGAGTCCGCGGCCCGACTGACCCCACGCTTAACCGGTCGCGGACCAAGTACCGACCGATGACTACGGGCAAGCAGTCGGCGCGGCTCCTCCTCGTCGACGGCTCGGCGTCGGCCGCGGAGACCGGCGAGCGGCTGACCGAGCGGGTCGGGACGGTCGAGACGGCGGCGACCGTCGACGAGGTGCGGGACGCGCTGACCGGCGAGCAGTTCGACTGCGTCGTCGCGAACCGCGAACTGTCGGGGTGGGACGGGATCGACCTGCTGGCGGCAGTCAGGGAGATACGTCCGAGAGTGCCGGTCGTCCTGTACGCGCGAGAGGGGGGCGAGGCGACGGCGAGCGAGGCGGTCGTCGTCGGCGCGAGCGACGCCGCTCGGGGATCGAACGAGGCGGACCGTCGCGAGAGCCTGGTGGCCCGGGTCGAGAGCGCCGTCGAGGCGAGTCGGTCGGACCGCTCCGGCGCGGCCGGTTCGGAGCGCTCCGAGACGGCGCACGACAGGGAGCTACATCTCTACGAGCAGATCCTCGCGGGGATGGAGGAGGGGGCGTGTCTGTACGACCGGGAGGGTCGGTTCAGGGTCGTCAACGACTACCTGGCGGAGCTGTACGGGACGAGCCGGGACCGACTGGAGGGTCGGGAGAGCGAGTTAGTCGAGACGGTGCGCCGCGAGCAGTCGGGCGACCGGTATCGCGAGCTGCTCGACGGCGAGCGCGACGTGGTCCGGGGTGAGACGGAGATCGAAGTGCCCGGTGCGGGCCGGATTACCGTGGACTACCGGCTCAGTCCGCTGCGAGCCGAGGGGCGGGTCGACGGAGTCGTCGGCGTCGCGCGGGACGTCACGGACCAGCGAGCGCGCGAGCGGCAACTGGAGCGCGCTCGCGAGGAACAGCAGGCGCTGATCGACGGGATGAACGACACCGCGTGGGTCATCGACACCGACGGGGAGTTCCTGGCGGCGAACGACACGGCCGTCGAGAGGCTGGGGTACTCGCGGGCTGAGCTGCTCGACATGCGGCCCCACGACATCGACGCGGGGCTCGACGACGCGGAGATAACGGGGCTGATCGAGGACATGCCAGAGGACGGGCGACAGGTGTTCGAGACGGTCCACCGGACGAGCGACGGCGAGGAGATCCCCGTCGAGATAAGCTCCAGCCTGATACCGTACCACGGCGAGTCGGCGATCCTGAGCGTCGCTCGCGATATCACCGAGCGCAAGCGCTACGAGACGGAACTGCGCGAACAGAACGAACTCCTCGAGCAGCAACGCGACGAGCTGGACGTTCTGAACCAGGTCCTCCGTCACGACTTCAGGAACGACCTGCAGCTCGTGACCGCCTACACCGAGCTGCTCGCCGAGCGCGTCGAGGGCGAAGAGGCCGAGTACGTCGAGACGATACGCGAGCGGGCCAACCACGCGGTCGAGCTGACGCGGACGGCCAGGGACACCGCCGAGATGATGCAGACCCGCGAGGTCGACGACAAGCGGGTCGCACTTCGGCCCGTCCTCGAAGACGAGATCGCGGACCTACGGGAGATGTACCCCGGTGCGATCATCACCGTGGAATCACCACCGCCCGCGAGTTCGGTCCGGGCCAACGAGATGCTCGGCTCCGTATTCAGGAACCTCCTGACGAACGCGGTCCAGCACAACGACGCGGACGTGCCCGAGGTAACCGTCTCCGCAGTAGACCGCGACGACCGTGTGGCCGTCCGGGTGGCCGACAACGGGCCCGGCGTGGCCGACGAGCAGAAGTCACAGATCTTCGGGAAGGGCGAAAAAGGGCTCGACAGTCCCGGGACCGGCCTCGGGCTCCACCTCGTTCGGACGCTCGTCGAGGGCTACGGCGGGAGCGTAGACGTGACGGACAACGACCCGAACGGAGCCGTCTTCACCGTCGAACTCCCGACGGCCGACTAGTCGGCCGTGTCGGGAGCCGCTCACCCCCCGCGTCGCTCCCGGATCAGCTCGTCGGCCGTCCTGACGGCGTCGGCGACTCGCCGGGACGTGACCTCGACGGGTTCCAGTTCCATCCCGTGGTCGCAAGCGACCTCGCCGACGGCGGCCAGTCGGGCGTCTTCGACGCCCAGTTCGGCCAGGCTCACGTCCAGGTCGAGCGCGAACAGGAGATCGAGCACCTCGGCGACCACGTCGGGGTCGGCGTCGCGAACGAGGAGTTCGGCGACGGTGCCGAAGCCGACGAGCAGGCCGTGAGGTTCGCGGACACCGACGTTTGTGAGGCCGATCTGGACGGCGTGGGCGCCAGCGGTGCCGCCGCTCTCGAAGCCCAGCCCCGACAGCAGGGTGTTCGCTTCGACGACGCGCTCGACGGCTGGGGTCACCGCGTCGCGGCGGACGGCGGCCAGCGCGTCGGGGCCGTGCTCGCGGACGCGGCGATACGCCTCTTCGGCGAGCGCTCGGGCGGCGAAGCTCGACGCCCCGTCGGCGTCTGTACGGCCGCCGGTGGCAGCGACGGCCTCGGCCTCGAAGCGGGTTGCGATGGCGTCGCCCATCCCGTAGGCGAGAAAGCGGGCGGGCGCCGCGGCGACGACGGCGGTGTCGACGAGGACGAGTTCGGGATTGGGTTCGCGGTAGCGGACCTCGCGGAAGTTCCCGGCGTCGTCGTAGACGACGGCGACGGTGCTCGTGGGCGCGTCGGTGCTGGCGACGGTGGGGACGACCGTCAGGGTCGCGTCGAGGCGGTCGGCGACGGCAGTGGCCACGTCCATCGCGACGCCGCCGCCGACACCGACGACCAGATCCGCGTCGGCGGCCGTCGCGGCGTCGACGTGGTCGTCGAGGGCGGGGTCGGTACAGCGGTCGACGCCCGTGACGGTGTGAGCGGCGTCGATCCCGGCGTCGGCGAGCCCCGCCGAGACGGCGTCGCCGACGGTCGCGAGGGCGGTGTCGCCGCCGAGTATAGCGGCGCGCTCGGCGTCGAGGCGGTCGAACTCGGCCCCGGCGTCGTCGAGGGCGCCGGCCCCCTGAACGTAGGCGCGGGGAGAGACGAATCGTCGGTGCATGGGCGGCGCTGGGGCGGGGAAGGGGTAAAGCGTTCGGGGCGGCCGAGGGACGTTCGGGGGCGGCCGGGCGCGCTCGACGGCGGCGAGCCGGCGAGTTCCTCGGTCGCGCGAACGCTTATGCGGGCCACGGACGAGACGAGAGCATGGCCGGATCAGACCGGATCGTCG
>Ga0207755_100598_pt1 | contig 15502 bp, 8 predicted proteins | sample A23P2SouthBayCA_FD_187734 | JGI IMG/M metagenome (GOLD analysis project Ga0207755, IMG submission 187734) | Aerobic enrichment media microbial communities from Bioluminiscent Bay, La Parguera, Puerto Rico - A23 P2 (SPAdes) | ecosystem: Environmental > Aquatic > Marine > Unclassified ...
CATCGGAGCGCATCAGGAACCGGGACAGTGTAGGGGTCCGGTCGATAGAGGGCCTCAGTAATCGTTCCAAACGTCTTCCCGGCATCATCAGCGGGCTCGACTGCGACCGTCTCGAAGTCCAGGGATTCGTAGACGTCGAGCGCATCGGTCGCAACGGCGTCGACACCGCTTCGGCCTCCCTGATGGAGCGGGAGGATTGCAATCATCGGAAGTTCGTCTGCGAGACGTTCAATGATGCGGCGTTCGACGGGCCGGAACTCGTGATACCCGGAGAGAATCACGACGTCTAGTTCTGGCGAGAGCGTTGTGAGTGGCTGGTCTGCCGTCGCGACGACGTCGAACATCTCTCCACGAGTACAGACCCACTCGTCGACGTAGTCGGCGTGGAGATCCCGATAGTGCCGGTAGGCGTCGACAGTGGCCGTCGCTATTCGATCATCAAGAGCGGAGCCCTCGAACTCCGCTGCCAGTGCGTCGGTGGTCCCGACGCCGGCGTCGTCGAAGAGCGAGAAGCGGCTGCTAAACGAATCCGCGAGGGCGGCCGAGGCGGGTTCGCCGGCGAGAGCTCCATCTGTTTCGGCTGTCGTTCTGTCAAGCGCGTACTCCGCAAGTCGGCGATTCAGCTGTCCGGAGAGGGGTTGGACCGGACCGTGGAGATGCTCGTACCACTCACGGACGACCGCATCGAGCGTCTCGGCACGAAGACGGAGTGGGGCGTGCGATGCGGCCCAGTTGTCTTCAACCGTACTCCGTCGAGCGTCGTTCCGCGTTATGTAGAGGATACTCCCCAGCGAATCGGTGGCAATGTCATCAGCCCGCTGAAATGCCCGCTGTTCCAATCGGGCGTGTTTCGGGCCGGTGAGAAGCGTTGAATCCATCGAACACTCCCTACCAAGATATCGGTCTCACTTCACTCTTGGCGAGACTGACAGCTTAGGAGCGGCTTACCGAAAGCGGCCAAATAAATGAGAGAGGGCTGAGAACTCAGTCGGCGGTCGCTAGTACCCGGACATCTGTGTCCGAGTGCCGTTCACGCTGAGTTCGAGCACCCCGTTCCTTCAGGAAGGCTTCGATCTCATCGGCCAACGTATCGGCGTCCTCTTTCTCGACGTGTACGATCAGCGTTGGCCGGTCTGGATCGTTGTTGTCGATGACAAGCGATACGTCTTTGAATTTGTCCGGCGGTCTGTAAGCTTCGAATTCCTCTGCGACCTGATCCGCTAGGTCATCAAGCTTATCCACTGGATTGGCTGTCATAGGAGGTGTTCAACCTCAGAGAACTCCTTTGTGGTGGCGCGTCAAAACGTTCGAATCCTGGGGTCTGAACGTTGTCACAATATATAATTGTAGTTGGGTAGAATACCAGGGTTAATGCCAAGTTTCGTTGTCGATTTAGAGACGCTTTCGGAAAACGAGTCACCAGGACTGGGGGAGGTGGTGACGGATGTTCAGGTTCAATCTGGATTCATAGAGGAGTTGAAAAGAACCTTTACAAATAGATTAGATTCAGAGGATGAGTTAACAACTAACTTCGAGCTCTCAAGGGTCTATCAGCAATCTTGGGCAGAGGATGGAAACGAGGAAATAATAAAAGAGAACATCACATCTCTGTCAAAACAGCTACACCCAGTACAAAAGACCGAGAAGGGGCTGTTATTCCACAGCACGGACTCCGAAGTGCTCGTGGCACACTACCACGCTAGTGAGGGATGGGTAAAGGATTCAAACGAACTAATCAGTGGAGATCGTGTCGACAAAGATAGCGTCATCAGCATGTTTGCATTAGAGCCATCAGCTGACGGTGGCGATTCAGCTGTGGACGCTGACTACTATACGGAGTCGACAACGTTCATGCAGATTTTCGGGGTCCTCTCAGACGATGTGCTTCGGGAGATTCCTGAACGGGAGGTATACATCAACGGAAATCCGCTCTACGACGACAGATATACTGTGACGTACTCTTTTGCACGAGACCAATGTTTGGCCATGATCGAAGACAGTTCCCTATCGCTCAATGCGGATTCGAACTCGTTCTTGATTGAGAAATCACTCGAAGGCGAACCCCATATGCTGGAATACAATTTTGAAGGAGGGTGGTTCGGACTTACACGGAGCGAAGATGTTTCAAAATTCGAACGGGATATCATCCAATTCAAGCACGGATGGCTGACAGCTAGCCGCATCTACCGGAACCTTGTCGGTAATGAAACAGCGTACACAGAACACAACTCAAGGGTCGAGCTGGCCGAGTCCAATATACAGAAATTCGAAGGGGAAACCGACAACGGAGACGTGGTATTCGCGAAGCATAACGATGAAGGAATTATCAGTCAGGAGTTCGCGGATGAGATTCTCCGTGCAATTGTCGGTACTGAACACTATCGCCTCTACTTCGCGTCTCACCAAACAGTATCTGAAAGCAAGAATCTACGACTCGAATCTGAAGACCACTCCCTTGATTTCTCGAACATCAAGGCCGACTCTATCGAAGAGGTGGATGCAATTCTTCAGATGTTGTATGAGCAAACTACTGACGAGAACCTTCCGAGAAGCAGGAGATACCTGACCGCCGCTGGACTCTTGGCAGGTATCAGTTATGCATCGGACGACACAGCATCAGACTCGCTACTAGGTATAGTAAGGCAGAGCTCCTTCAGGGGCATCGAGGGTTTCATCCAAGACCAGCTCGCCTCGGGTGAGACAGCCGAGGGCTTCAGAGGGTCGTTAAATGCTCTCTTCGACGATGTGGGTACGGAGACCAGTACTGCCGACTTGGTGGATGGCGAATTTGATTACGATAGTTTCAGTCGGCTGGTGGAGATGATCGACGAAGCCGGCGAAGGACTTGGATTGACTGCTGGTGATCTTAGCGAACTTGACGAGGAAGGGTATCGGAGTGTCATCACTGTTGGACTGGATCAACGAATTGACGGTAATCTTACTCGTGAGGCAGAAACCGGACGAGGACCCTCGGATATTCGCCTGCGGAATGATGAAGGGGAAGTCATCTACATTGGCGAGTGTAAGTACTGGAACGAGAGCAATTCTGGCGTGAAATCGAATCTCGAGAAACCTCTCGAACAGCTGGAGACATACGATCAGGGTGAAACGTTCAATTCCATCATTATCTTCTTTGAGTCAGATGATTTCCAAGAAATCGACATCCGAAGGGTGTGGGAAAAGATAGATCGGAGGTTGGATGAACTCGAGGGAGACTTCGAATTGGAGGATGAAATGAACGATACCCCGTATTCACGCATCTATCGCCGACCTGATGCAGGAGTAGATGATCGATTCCTCTCTATCCACGTGATCGATGTCAGCGCCCAACAACATCATCAGGTGAGTGCTGAAACCGTTAGCTAATTTTATCAAAAAATCGGTGTGTCTACGCCTATCCATATATCGCTGACTGAGATTTCCTACCTGCGATAAAAGTATTAGTTCGGTAGTTCTACTCTGGAAGGCAGTATCACCCCTCAAGAACTTCATCAACGGCTGGAACCAATTCAGACTGATAGCCAGCAGACGCAAGGAACTCCTGGATGTGCTCATACTCCTGTTCTCCCTCTAGAGAATTTGTCAAGAGTAGTTCTTCGATCACCTGCTCACCGTCATCGCAAAGAGCTACAGATTGGGAAAGAAGAGTGTCCTCAAGTGGATTTCGTCGCTCATCAATCACGATCGGCTGCCACCCGCCTTGGTACTGGTATCGGTAGAGGGTAATCGTACGTACGGTATCATCGTCGAGGAAGAAGCTCGTTTGTTCGCGTTGGCTGGCGACCGCGACCTTCCCACTATCGAGGTCTGCAGAAAGGTCCTCAAAACTGTGGAATTCAGCAGGAACTGGCCCGTCGACAACGTGAGTGATGATGCCCGGCCAAGTGAACCCGTAGACGCGCTCAAAGAAGCTGACACCATTGTCGTCAGGGGAGTCAAAGACGAGGAGAAGGTCACCAAGCTGGAGTTCTGTACCGTCTACTGTGATATGCGACGAATACGGATAGGCGTCGCCGTCGTCGAGGACCTCAATATCCGGCTTCGGCATATTTTCCGGGTCTAATCGGAGCTACAAAGAGATGGCTAATAGCTCGCGAACAAGAGATTGGCCAAGGAGCAGTACCATAGTCGAACTACAGGCCTGTTTCACGAAACTCATCTTTAAAATACCAAATCACTAAGTCAACTGTCTGTATACATCGTGATAACCTACTGTGCGGGAAACTCAGGGGATCGGACATTTCGTGATACAATTATGCCAATGATACGGGTACAGGACTGGACGAAAGAACAGCTCGAGGAGATCAAGGACGAAGAAGATCACACGTCCCTCGACTCAGTCGTCAAGACACTCCTCAAAGAACGCGCCAACGAAACCACCTCAACAAACGAATGAGCGATACACCCACAACCACCGGCACGACGAATCGACCGCCGAGTATCTTCGACGCCTGCGAACCTCGCCAGGACGTTCTTACCGGTGAACTCGCCGAGGACCAATTCGCGGCCAGCCTCGCGGACGTCGCCCATAGTGACGATGCACCTGATGTCTACGCGGACCCTCGACTCTTCTTCGAGAAAACCTACCCCACGAGCGGCCTGCAGGAGCTTCTCACACGTCTCGCAACCCGTTTCGTCGGCGCACATAACGACGACTACACCGGCACCAACGGCATTCTTCGACTCGACACCAGCTTCGGTGGCGGGAAAACCCACAACCAGATCGCAGCGTATCACCTCGCAGAATCGCCGAGTGCTGTCCCCGACCTGTCTGACTTCATCCTCGACCAGGACATTGCCGATGAGTATACTGACGCGGCTGCACTCGGTCTCGACGTCAACTCGGCCGTCTTCGTGGGTACACACGTCGACGCCGAGGATGCTCGCTCGAACTACGACGACCCTGACGCCCCCGCGACGAAGACGATGTGGGGCGAAATGGCCTACCAGCTGTTCGGGCGGGAGGGCTACGAGTTCCTGCGCGAAAACGACGAGAACCGAACGCCTCCAGGAACAACCAAACTCGAGCGGCTCTTCGAGCGGAACGACAATCCGTCGCTTATCCTCATCGACGAGATTGCCGCATACCTCGAGCAAGCTGCCGCTGTCGAAATCGGGGATTCGACGCTCGCAAAGCAGACGAATACCTTCCTGATGTCGCTGCTTTCCGCGACGCAGAACAACGACAAGGTCACTGTTGTCCTCAGTATCGCGGACACCGCCTTCGCCGACCAAGCCGAGGACGTCCGTGGGCTCGTCTCCGAGACCATCTCTGAGTTCAACAGTATCAGCGACCGTGTCGAGGGCTCCATCACGCCGACGGAGGACAACGAAATTGCCGCTGTCCTGCGACACCGCTTGTTCGAGAGCGTCGCGGGAGATGGGCGTGATTCGACTGTTGATGCCTATATGTCTCTCTACACGGGTGATCGTGACTCCTTCCCCGACAGTGCGACTAACCCGGAGCATCAGGACCGTCTCGAAGACAGCTACCCGATTCATCCGACGGTCATCGATACACTCACTGAGGAACTCGACTCCCTCCCGTCGTTCCAGCGCACTCGCGGTGCGCTCAAACTCCTCTCCCGCGCAGTCTACCGTCTCTGGCAGCACCAGAGCGACTACCAAGATCGCCACTTCGTCCGGCTGTTCGATATGCATCCCTCTGACGGGGACGTTCGTTCGACGCTTCTCCGGCTGTTCTCGTCGGTCGACATGGACTTCGAGGCCGCGATCAAAGCCGACATCTTCTCGGAAGATGGCACGGCGAACGCAGAGGAAGAGGACCGGAATTGGGTCAAGAACGGACACCCCCCACTCGGAACACATCTGACGACGGCGATCCTCTGGAAAAGCATCGTGAAGGGCGCCGACGGGCGCGGCACTACACGCCGGCCTCTTCGGCACGCGATTGCAAACACCGAAGTCGAACTAGCGCACTACGACGACGCGCTCAATAATCTCCTTGGAGAGGGACGTCGGTCTGCATGTTTCTACCTGCACGGAGACAACGGTGAGAAGATCCAGTTCAAATCGGAGCCGAACCTGACGAAACTCATCGATTCAGTCGTCGAGCAACTGCAAGACGGGCTCGCCCGACGGCATCTCGAGGAAGCCCTCGACGAGGCGCTCGGTCAGGGTAGTTTAAACGTGATTGTCGGACCGGAGGAGCCACACGAGATCCCGGATACAGCTGACGAAGCGCATCTGTGCGTGATGGACTTCGATACGGTCACCATCACGGACTACGAGACCGTCCCAGAGGCAATCCAAACGCTATTCAAGAATACAGCTTCGTCGAGTGGCGGGCAGAAGACGCCACGGGTGTTCAAGAACAACGTCGTCTTCCTCGCGGCGAGCGCGAACGACGTGACCGACGCGAAGCGGACCGCAGAGCGCGTCGCCGCCATCAAACACATCCAGAATAATCTCGGTGACCAGTACGAGCTCAACACCGAACAGCAGGACAAGCTCGGAGAGCGCCTCGATAGCGCGAAGGGCACGCTCGATCAGGACATCAAAAAGGCGTATACTCATCTCTACTTCCCGACTGGAGATGGCCTAGCTCATCGGAACGTCACCACCGACAGCACCATCCATCAGAGTGTCATCGAGAAGCTCGATGAGGCAGGCGCGATCATCCCCGAAGGAGAGGACGCCTACGGTGTTGATTGGTTCGAGGCGACGATCTGGAACGTCGGCTCGACCTCGATGACGACGCGAGCAATCGAAGAACAGTTCGGGAAGCGCCAGGATGCGGAGATTCTCCTGTCCCCCATCCCCCTGCGAAAGACGATCGCCCAGCTCGTCCGTGAAGACGGGTACGCCTACTGGGACGAGGAGCAGAAGACCGGGTACTACACGCCCGAGACGACGCTCACGGCAACCGATCACGAACTCGACGACGCGAAGAATCTGCACGCGGGGCTCAGCTATCAGGACGTGAAGCTCTCGCAGTCGCACACACTCTACACCTCGCTCGATGAGCTGGTCGACGACGTCGGGAGTGAGATCGACTGGGAGGAACCCGACGAAGACGAAGAGCAAGAGGACGAGACTACTGACGACGATGATGAGGAGACTGGCGGCAGTAGTGGCGGCGGTTCAGGTGGCGATGACGAACCTGAGCCGTTCAGTAAACTCATCGAAGTTCGCACCTCCGAGCCCGCACACGTCTCTCGGGCCCTGCAGGAAATGCGGGCTGACATCGCGGACGAACTTACCAGCGCTCGCGAGGAGTACGACGGACACCCTGACGAACTGACGCCCATCGTCGAAGGCGTCTGGATCCATCTGGACGGGGCCGATGCGTGGAAAGGTGCGTGGTTCACTGCGAACAAACTCAGCAACGATGAGGACTTCGCAGAGGACACAACGATGGACTTCGATTATGAGGCCAACGACGGAGCCGACTCGAAATCGGAGTTCGAAGTCGATTTCAATGGACGCCCGGAGGTCTTCGCGAGCCATCTCAGATTCAACATGGAGCCGGAAGATCTCGCGAATCCGGATGGCGGTCGTACCGCTGAAGCCGAGTTCGCGATTGAGTTCGACGAGGGCGATGACCGCCTCTATGGCGACACGTTCGACCTCCTAGACGAGCTCCTCGCGGTCGACAACGCATTCACCGTCACGATGCACACGCAGATCCGTGTGATCGAATCCAGCGAGGTGACCCAAGTATGAGCCAGGGCATCGCCGAGGGGAATTCGTTCGCCTTCACCACCGGCGCTTACGGGAATCGACCGACGTTCGTGTTGACGCGCGATCGGGTTGACGACCAGCACGAAATCACGCTCTACGAGCTGGCGCCCCATGATATCGCGACGGCCCGACGAGAACGGTTCGAGAGAGCCCAAAAAGCAGTAAACGTCTCAGTACGCGAACTTGAGGAGGCCATAATCGGCGACCGTTCCCCGTCCGAACTCCCTGGGGCAGATGACGCGGCATACGATTGGGATGACTGGTGTGCGATTCGTATCGCGACGTTACGCGGTGGTGCGTTCAACGAGGTGAGTTTCCTCATCGAATCCACCTTCCGGGAGTTGAGTCTTGATCCCGAGACCGTTTGTACAGGCGACCCCGCAAGCGTCAGTCTCCCCGAAGCTGCCGGTGTTCGGCTTTCGATCGCATTCCGTGCGATGAAGCCGATGCGACGCCGGGACCGTCTCCGTGAAGTCGCAAAGGGAATCGATCAGATGAGTCTGGGTGAGTGCTACTACTGGCACGCCAAGGCTCGCTCGCCGTCCTCGCCCAGCGGTACGAAAGCACTTCGCGTTTTGCTCGCCGACCACATCTAACGAAATTTCGATATTATGAGCGACTCCCACACGACATCCGAGACCGACCCTAAATCTGACGACGAGTACACCTCGCTGGCAATCGAGGGCGAACTCCCCCTGAAGGCAGTGGGGATTGAGAATCTCAAGGAAGCGAATCCGAAGCACATGCCGCCGCACCGGTACATCCACCCGTGGTTTGCTCGCCGCCCCACCCCAGCGGCCCGTCTGGCGATTCTTGGATCGGTAATGGAGGAGGGAACGAGTGCGGATGAACTGCTGTCACTGATGCAGATCGGGCCAGACGGTTTAGAAGAGAACATCAGCGAGTACGTTCAAGAGCGCAAGACGACTGAAGGACAACGTGACGGGACACTCGGCGAGTGGTACGGCTATCCGAGACCGTTCACGCAGTCTCCGACCGAAGACGAGCTGGCAGATCTACATACCTCGTTGCGAGAGACCTGGGATGGCGAATTACCGACTGTTCTAGATGCAACCGCTGGTGGCGGAGTGATTCCCTTCGAATCCATCCGCTACGACTTGCCCACCATCGCGAACGAGCTGAATCCCGTCCCGTCGGTGATTCTGAAGGTGATGTTGGAGTACGCGCCTGAGGTCGGGTCTCTCGAAGATGAACTCTACAAATGGCGCGACCAAATCCAAAAGAAAGCGAGCAAGGAGCTCGACGATCTGTACCCTACGAAGCGGGATGGCCGTGAAGTACTGGCATCGGCCTGTACGTACCACATTCAGTGTGAATCCTGTGCTGGGACGGTCCCGTTGATGCCGAAGTGGTGGCTCCACAAGCGTAGCGCCGGCGAAGGCGTCGCGATCAAACCCCACTACGAGAACGGAGACGTGTCGTATGAATGCATTGAGCTCACAGAGAACTCCACCACAGACTTCGATCCGTCGGAAGGGACAGTTTCGCGCTCGGACGTAGAATGTCCCCACTGTGGTGTGATTACCGAGTACGAAGAGACTCGGGAACTGCTGAAGAACGGCGAGTTCGAGTACCAGATTTACGGTGTCAAGTACGACGATCCCCGTGGTGGTTCAGGATATCGAGCAGGGGATGACCTTGACCAACAAGCCCTCAGGCGCGCCGAAGAGCGTATCGAATCCGACTTCGAGCTGCTCACTTTCCTGTCCGAAAAGGTCGAAGTAAGTAGTCGTATCACTGATCCGGCGACCTACGGGATGGAGGAATGGCGAGATATCTTCAATCCCCGTCAGCTGGTCTCCCATTACGAGTACTGTAACGCATTTCGAGAATGCGCGGAGGATATTCGTGAGGAATACGATACACGCGAGGCAGAGGCCATCCTGACGATCCTTACGATCTCTGCCAGTAAGATGATTGATCGAAACTCTCGAATGTCTCCGTGGGACACAGGAAGAGGATATCCTGCGAATATGTTCATGTCTCACAACTACTCGTTCCGTCGAGTGTTCTGCGACAACAATTTAGTCTCTGAAACGATGGGGTACGAAGATACCTCGCGGAAGGTGATTGACTGTTACGAGCAGCTCGTTGAGATGGCTGCGGGTCGTGACGCAGCAGAAGTGTACTGTGGGGATGCAGCTGATCTCACGTCGAAAGTCGGAGAGGGTTCTGTCCAAGCTGCAGTCGTTGACCCCCCATACTATGATAGCGTCATGTACGCCCAACTCGCAGATGGCTTCTACGTCTTGCAGAAGGCGTACTTGAGCGACGTCCACCCCGAGTTCTTCACCTCAGAACTAACCAACAAGTCTGACGAAGCTGTTGCGAATACCTCCAGATTCGAAGGACTGGAAGGTGAGAAGTCAAAGAAGCAACTCGCAAAAGAGGACTACGAAGAGAAGATGGCAGAAATCTTCTCTGAACTCTACGAGACTCTTGAACCCGGCGGCGTTCTGACAATTATGTTCACACATAAGGAAACCGACGCCTGGGATACGCTGTCGATGTCGCTCATCGAAGCCGGGTTCACAATTACCGCGACACACCCGATCACAAGTGAAATGCCCAACCGCGTCGTGATGCGCGGGAGCCAGAGCGCCGACAGTACAATCCTCCTCACCGGACGGAAACCGTTGCACGAGAAGGAGGATACTGGCGGGGCGACGCTCTGGGATGATGTGAAATCGGAGACGCGGTCCGAAGCAAAGGAAGCTGCGCGAGAGCTTCTAGACTCCGGTCTGAGCCTCACCAAGACGGACACGATTATCGCAGCGTTCGGTCCAACTCTACGCGTCTTCGCCGATAACTACCCCGTCGTGGATAAGAAGGGGGAGGAAGTCCCGCCCCGCGACGCACTTTCAGCTGCCCGCGACGCTGTCGCGGAAGTTCTCGCCGAGCGGTATCTTGACACGAAAGGGTTCGACGATCTTGACGGGCTGACGCGCTGGTACGTCCTCTCCTGGCTCATTTACGAAACAGACACGATGCCCTATGACGAGGCTCGACAGCTCGGAATCGGCGTCGGTGTCAACATCGACGACGTGAAACGGGATACCAAAATTTGGGGGAAAAACAGTGGTGATGTCCAGCTCAAAACCCACAGCAATCGAGTACAGGACATCGTTCGTGTCGAAAACGGAGAAGACGTCTCCAGCCGCAAATATCCCGTGAACCCGACTGATGAACGCTTCAGTCACGGCATCGATGCAGTCCATTCTGCCATCCACGTCTACGAAACCAAAGGTCCAGAAGCTGCCTGGGAGTGGCTATCCGATCGTGGTCTGAAGAATGACGAGCGGTTCCGTACCACTGTCACCGCTCTCCTCGAGGTGCTTCCCCAGGAACACGAAACTGCGGAGACCCTTCGTGATATACTCTCGGGGCGCACGGGCGAATACCTCGATATCGACATCAGTAACATCAATCTCAACGTTCGAGGAGAGGACGACGAAGATAATCAGGCAGCACTCAACGAGTTCGAATAATGACCCTCAGGGACGTCTCGTGGGAGCCAGTGTACGAGAGCGAGTTCCGGACCAACCGGACGCTCATGGAGACGTTCTACCGGCCATTCCTCAACGAGGTCATCCGCTACGACCGGCTCGCCGGCTATCTGAGTCTGCGTAGTCTGGCGCACGCTCTCGAAGGGGTTGACTCCCTCCTCGAGACTGATGGAACAGTACGTGTCATCGCTGGAGCCGATCTCCAGAAGCGCGAGAAGGGAGCGATGTTCCCTGACGCAGATGAACCCCTCGAACCGTGGGTTGAGTCCCAACTCACCATCATCGCTACCCTCCTCGACCGCGGCGACCTCCAAATCAAGGTCGGCGACCCCAAAGGCGGTGACGGACTCTTCCACCCGAAGCTCGGCATCGGTGTCGATCGCGAGGGCAATAAGATCAGCTTCGAGGGGAGTATCAACGAGACGCTCAGTGCGTGGCAGTACAACTACGAACGCTTCAAAGTTCATCGCTCCTGGAGCCGCGGCGAAGCGAAGTACGTCGAGGAAGACGTCTCGACGTTCAACGCACTCTGGAACGGCTTCCACCCCTCCGTCGATGTCTTCGAACTCGACGAGGCTGCACGCCAGGACCTCATCGACTGGAAGGACACCGATGGAACGCTCGAGGAACACGTCGAGCGCGTCAAGAATCACGACCCCCAGACGACGGTGCCCGAAGACGATACCGCTGGCGTCGTCTCGGTCGCCGGACGGACACCGGGAGGAATCCATCTCGCAGAGGAGATCAGTACTGTCACGCCCTGGCCGCATCAGCGAACGATCTCCGATACCGCGGTCAGTATCTACCCGAACAACCTCCTGTTCTGTGACGAGGTGGGGCTCGGCAAAACCATCGAAGCAGGCCTGACCCTCTCACGGCTGATGCAGGTTGGAGAGGCTGAGCAGGCGCTGTTTCTGGTTCCTGCAGGGTTGGTACAGCAGTGGCAGAACGAACTCCTCGACCGCTTCAATATCCACGCCTACTATCACGAACGGTCCTACGACGGCGATTACATGATCGGTCCTCTCGGAGACGCAGAGGATCACCGTATCCCCACATCCGGAACGATCGACGCCGACGCGTGGGAGAACACGCCGATTGGTTCGTTCGTTACGGAGAGAGATGAGCCAACCGTCGTAATCGAGTCGTGGCATACCGCCCGCCGCGAAGGTAATCAGGCACACGTCGCTCCACGCACCGACGGGAGTGTGTGGGATCTCACGGTCGTCGACGAGGCACACAGTGCCCGCGAGGAGACGAAACTCTACGACCTGCTCGGACAAGCCGAGGAGGCCTCCCGGTGTCTCTACGCTCTCACGGCGACTCCCATGCAGCTGAATGTTGGCGAGCTCTACGATCTCCTTCGACTGTGCGATCTTCCAGAGGGTTGGGACGACAAGGACCGATTCGTCGAGTTCTTCAAAACACGGCAGGCACTCGAGGACAGCCTCGGTACCGTCGGCTCTCGCTATCAGAATGTAGCTGATGGACAGCAACAAGTTCTCCAACAGTTCCAGAAAGAGCTCGATCTGGAGGAGGACGAAGGTCGACCAAGAATTGAACGGTTCGGGAAACTCATTCACGAACATCTCACGTCGAATCCCGGCTACGACGAGCAGGCGAAGGCGCTAGTCGAGGCGACGGACACGGAGTCAATTCAGCAGCGGAAAGCCCTCGAGAAACTCGTTGGCGTGCGCGAAACCTCACCCCGCTTTGACGATCCGCGCTCGCTCATTTTCGACTGTGGGCCAACGGAGTGGAGCGCACTTGTGGAAGCTTCTCAGTGGGCGACACCGGTTCAGTCCCGCATCTTCCGGAATACTCGAGCGGTCTTGGAGCAGTGTCAGGATCTCGGGCTGCTCGATGATACGGTTCCGACTCGGGATGTCGAGACAAAACGGATCGAGCTGGGTGACGCGGCCCCGCTGTACGATCAGGTAGAGCAGTATATTGATGAGACGTATAAGCAGTCGCAGAAAGTCCTGACGGGAAAGGAGAAGCTCGCGTTGGGCTTCGTGATGACCACGTATCGTCAACGCCTGACGAGCAGTCTCCACGCCATCAAGCAGAGCCTCCAGCGCCGGATGGAGAAGCTCGACGAGAAGGTTGAGGACATGACCGAGGAAGTCTCCGAGCTTAGTAGGGACGCCGGAGTGACGGAGGCGACCATCGACGAGGCGATCGGCCAAGCATCCCTCGACGCCTATCAGCCGAGTAGTCGTGGCGCGGCTGACGTGATTCAGGCGGAGCGGAAGGCCCTCCAAGAGTTCGTGGACGATCTCAGGCAGGCCCACACCGACCCGAAGGTAGCGCAGCTGCGCCGCGACATTCGCTCACTCCGTCAGAGCGCCCGTGATAACATTATCATCTTCACGCAGTATCACGATACCCTCGAGCATATCCGTGAGACGCTGACAGACACGCATCCGAACGTCGGTACGTACAGTGGTGGTGGCGGGATGCAGTACGACGAAACAACCGGAGAGTGGGTGAACGTCGGTAAAGAGGCGATCAAGCGCGATTTCACTGACGGGGATACCAATATCCTGATCTGTACAGACAGCGCGAGTGAGGGGCTGAACCTCCAAACCGCGGATGCGCTGATCAATTTTGATTTGCCGTGGAATCCGATGCGGGTTGAACAACGCATCGGTCGAATCGACCGTATTGGCCAGAAGAACGAGGTCGTGAAGATCATCAACTACGCCTACAAGGACAGCATCGATGGCGACATCTACGAGGAACTAGAGGGACGGTTACAGCTGTTCGAGAACGTGGTTGGGCCGATGCGTCCAGTACTGAATAGCATCGAGCAAGACATCAAAGACGCTGTAATGGGTAGTTCCGGGTCGGAGGACACCAGAGAGCCCAGTGAACAAGTCGTCGAAGAAGCGGACTCACGGGCGAAACGTGCCCAGGAGAAAGCCGAGGAGACCGGGCTAGCAGGTGAACCAGAAGAGATATCGACGATAGAGGCGATAATCGAAAGTTCCGGACTTGATGGGTGGGAACCCTATTGCTATCCCGCATTCGATGAGATTGGGACCGGTGATCGGTCGTATGAACCGTTGGTGAGCTTGGAGACGATCGAGACACAGATTACGCAAAGCGACCGCCTCGAAGAGACAGACTGGTCGTTTACCGCCCTCCGGAACCATGCCCGCGCCGACGACTTCGAAGATATCGTCGACGAAGCATACGTTCTGGAACTGCCGGAGGAGGGCGCAGTAGCTATGCCGGAGTCGCTCGGAGAGACAGCTCAGGCAGAGCTTGGAGGGGGTAGCGGTGTTGTTGTGACGTTCAACCCAGAGATTGCTGAGCAGTTCCCGTCGATTCGGCTGCTCCTACCTGGAGATCCACTATTCGAAGCGCTCGTCCGCGAAGCGGCCCCAGCGGAAGTCGATAATGTGGAGTTCATCTGTGGTCAGCGTGGAGAGAGTGGATCATCTGTTACCCGAAGTAGTCAGGTCGCCGAAGCAAAACAAGCGGCTGTTGTAGAACCAGCAGTAACGAGTGAGAGTGTGAAAAATCTTCTCGGTGGGACGAACTCGATTTCAGACGTCGACGATGCTGAGCAAACTGTCCTGACCTGGTTATCCCAGCTTCCAGCTGCAGAGTAGAGATACTTTCCAGAAGCAGAGGGCTTTCCGGAAGTTCCCGGAAAGGCGGATCTTCCACAAACGAAACCGTCAGACGGCGCCATAATTGAGGTAGCTATGAAGCCATTAAATCGGGTGATTCCGGAAGCAACCCGGTCACGTTTTTAGTACTAGCCAGAAAATCAGTCTATCAAGCAAAGATGATCCGCGATGCTCGCGTTCTCCGCGCCGGGTTCGTCCCTCGGGAAGTTGAGCATCGCGACGCCGAAGTCAACCACCTCTCTAGCGTCCTTGAGCCCATCACGAACGGTGAACCAGCCGACACGGCTATCGTCACTGGACCCAGCGGCGCCGGCAAGACGTGCATCTCTCAATTCGTCACCGAACGACTCCGGGAGGAGGTCCTCGACGTTGAGACCACCTACGTCAACTGCTGGCGTAACTACACCCGATTTCGGACGCTGTATCAGATCCTCGACGACCTCGGCGCAACCATCGACATCCACCGGCAGTCGACACCGCACGACGAACTCGTCGACCGGCTCCAACAGCACGACGGCCCGCGAACGGTCGTCATCCTCGACGAAGTCGACCAGCTCGAAGACCCCAGCGTCATCTACGACCTCCACAGCCTCCCGCAGTTCGCGATCATCTGCATCGCGAACAAGGAAG